>Ga0182741_1000321_pt1 | contig 73133 bp, 62 predicted proteins | sample eDN5th37CBELigOP_FD_128874 | JGI IMG/M metagenome (GOLD analysis project Ga0182741, IMG submission 128874) | Enriched Organic Plus compost microbial communities from Emeryville, California, USA - eDNA 5th pass 37_C BE-Lig OP (version 2) (version 2) ...
GACCGCGAAGGCGCTACCGATCACGGCGGCATAGGGCGCGATCGCGTCGACCCATGAATCTGCGTGGGTTTCGACCGCTTCTGCGAAGAACATCTCCTTCGAGAGGAAGCCGTTCAGCAGCGGCACGCCCGCCATCGAGGCGCTGGCGACCATGACCAGCGTGCCGGTGATCGGCATGTAGGGGAAGAGGCCGGACAGCTTCCGCAGATCGCGCGTGCCGGCCTCGTGGTCGATGATCCCCGCAGCCATGAACAGCGACGCCTTGAAGGTCGCGTGGTTCAGCATGTGGAAGATCGCCGCGACGGCCGCGAGCGGGCTGCCGAGGCTGAGCAGCAGCGTGATCAACCCGAGATGGCTGATCGTGGAATAGGCGAGCAGCCCCTTCAGGTCCTGCTGGAACATCGCGAAGAAGGCGCCGAGCACCAGCGAGGCCATCCCGGCCAGCCCGAGTATGGTGAACCACTCCGGCGTTCCGGAAAGCACTGGCCACAGCCGGGCCATGAGGAAGACGCCCGCCTTCACCATGGTCGCCGAATGCAGGAAGGCCGACACCGGGGTCGGTGCCGCCATGGCGTTGGGAAGCCAGAAATGGAACGGAAACTGCGCGCTCTTCGTCAGCGTGCCCAGAAGGATGAGCAGAAGCGCCGGCACGTAGAGTTCGCTGGAGCGGATGCGGTCGCCGGAGGCCAGTACCGTGTCAAGGTCGTAGCTGCCGACGATGTGGCCGATGACGAGCACGCCGGCCAGCATCGCCACGCCGCCTATGGCCGTCACCGTGAACGCCATCCGCGCTCCGTCCCGCGCCGACTGGTGGTGGTGCCAGTAGCCGATGAGCAGGAACGAGAAGATGCTCGTCAGTTCCCAGAAAACGACCAGCAGGATCAGGTTGCCGGAGAGCACGACGCCCAGCATCGAACCCGTGAACGCCAGGAAGAACAGGTAGAAGCGCCGCACCGGATCGTCGGGCGAGATGTAGTAGCGCGTGTAGATGACGACGAGGAAGCCGATCCCGCTGACCAGGAAGGCGAAGATCCACGAAAAGCCGTCCATTCGCAGGACGAAATTCAGCCCCAGCGAAGGGATCCATTCGATTCTGTGCTGGATCGCCTCGCCTGCGCTGATCGAGGGATAGAGTGAAATGGTCAGCGCCAGGCATGCAAGCGTCGTCACGCCCGCGAGCCGTGTCACCGGCGGGCGCGAATCCGTGGGAAAGAACACTGCCGCCAAGCCCGCCAGAAACGGCAAGGCCACGATGAGTAGTAGCGGGTAGTGCTCCATCACGCTCCTTATGATTGCCTGGGGCTGTCCCGCGTACTTAAGCCATCAATCTTGATCCGCCAACGTCAGACTGGGCACTCCGCGCGCGAAGGACGGTCGCCGTGCGAAGCCGCCGACCGGGACCGGCTCCACCGACAGGACCTCGACCCAGGGCGGCTCTGCAAACGCGCTTCCGACGATGACTGCGCGGTCCCCAGTCGACAGCCCCAGCAGCGCGATGCCGAGAGGCGATGCGACAGAGAGTTCAGCGGACGGCCACATCGCATCCTCGGGATGGATCAGAAGACGTCTCTGGTGCCGGCCTGTCCCCTCGATTCGGAAGGTGACGAATCGGTCGAGCGCGACCGTGCCGCCGGGGATGCGATCCGGCTCACGCACGTCCGCCCGCCGAAGCTTTTCCTGCAGCAGGGAGCCGAGCGGATCGAACATGCCGCCGAGCGCCTCCGCCAGAGCCTGCAGGCGCGCGTGGTCGTTCGCCGGCACGATCGCCGGCGACAGGTGTGGTGCGGTCGTCATGGATGTCTCCTCTTGCAAGGCGCCGCTCCGAGGAGTCGGAGCGGCCGGCGCAGGGCATGGGGTGGGACGCGGTGCTGCTGCCCCGGACGCCGTCAGGCGGCCGACGGACCGGGGTCGTCGAAGCCACCGGATCCCGTCGTCACCACACGCGGCTGGTCGTGCAGCGCACCACGGATCACTGTGAGCGTAGGCTTGGGTCGCACGGCATCGCCAAGTCCCGGCAGCAAGGCCTTCGCGCGCATCGCGGCTTCCGGCTGGAAGTGCAACTTTTCGAGCAGGATGCGTTCCTCGACGCCCTCGCTGTTCGTCAGCACGAAGGACTGGCCCTCGGTGAGGCCGAGCAACGCCAGGCCCCGCGGCGTGGTGATCGGCAGGAACAGGCCGAGGGCCGAGTTCACCAGGTCGTGCGAGATCACCCGCGTCTCCGGGCCGCGCCCGTCGACGCGGAAGGTGACTCGGCTGCTCATCGTGGCAACGTCTGCTGGCACGTCCTCGCGAAAGACCACCTGGGCGGTCTCGATCTTGCGTCTTAGGATCGGTTCCAGAGAGGGATCACGACCGAGGTCGCGGTCGCGCATTGCCTCGAGGATGGTGAAGTCCTTCGCCGTGAGGATACAGGTCTCTTCTTGCATCGCAGGTCTCCATCGCTCCGCCCGGGAGCGGTTGCGTCGTGAACGGAATGGAGAATCCCCTGGCCGCCGCGGCGGCGCAGGGGCTACGCACCTGCGATGAGGCAGCCTCCGTAGAGCGAGAGGCGGGAAGGCGGCAGCACGTGGATCACAGTGCCGGCTCTCCCTGCGCCGGGGTTACCATGTGTGAAGCCTCGACACTCTCGACCGTGAGGCGGTGGACGCGGCCGTCGCGCGCCGTCCAGTCGATCGACTGGCCGACCGACAGGCCGATCAGGGCGACGCCGATCGGCGTGAGGATGGAAATCTTGCCAGCCTGGATGTCGGCCTCTCCAGGAAACACCAGCGTGACGCGGCGGTCCTCGCCGAGGTCGCTGGTGAAGCGCAGGGTGGACCCCATGCGCACGACGTTTTCGGGAAGGCGGCCGTCGTCGACGATCCGAGCGCGGTCGAGTTCCGTCAGGAGTTCCTCCGCGACTTCCGCGTTCCTGTCGAGATGGGATTCTGCCAGGCGCGACAGCCGCTCATGGTCGGAGCGGGTCATGGTGATGGCAGGCTTGCGATGTCTCTTGGTGTTGGATGCCATGTCCTGGGCCCTCCTTGTACATGTGCGACCCGGACGCACGGCGACGCCCCGGTCATGTTCTGGTTGTTGGATTTGAGGTGTCGCTTGGAGGCTTCACGCTGTCCCGAGGTCGGGAAGCTAGCCTATGCCCCGCGGCCGGGGCGCGACGCGACCTGGCCGGGGGTTAGCTGCCCGCGATGGGGCAAGCCCTCTCGATGGAAAGTGTAAAGCGCTCGGTCGACATGCCTTCAACGTGGGATGGCGAAAGCGGAAAGTCAAGCTCGCCTCGGCACGCGCCGGCGGGCGCAGCAGGCCAACCGTGCTGGCTGCGCCGGCGGCATACCGAACGATCAGTCTCGCGTGAAGATCGTCGGCGACGCCGTTATGGGCCCCCTGGACCGCCTCGCCGGCCCCCTACGCTCGGCACGATCAGCACATCGCAGGGAACCGCCTCGAGGATGCTTGACGCCACGCTGCCGATGAGGGTGTGCAGCAGCCCCGTTCTCCCATGGCTCGCGGCGACGACGAGGTCGGTATCTGCCTCGTTGGTCAGGATCTGCAGGCCGGTCACGGGATCTCCGCGCCGCGCGATGACCTGGAAGCTGAGGGCCGCATCCTCGCCGGCGACCTCCTTCAGGAAGACGCGGACCTGATCTTCGGCCGCGATCTCGGACTGCCGGTCCTCGTCCTCCGTCCTGTCATCATCCATGAGGCCCCGGTAGGGCAACTCGAACGCGTGGAACAGCACCAGCCGCCAAGACGAAAACCATCTCGATCCAACCGTCAGGGCAAGGCTGGAAGCAGCAGACAGGTCGGTCGCGACAACGACACGCTGGTTGGTCTCCAGGACCTTCTTCTTCACCACCAGCGTGGGGATGGGGGAGGTTCGAGCCAGCGCCGTCACCGTGCTTCCAACGAGCACCTGCGCAAGCGGGCCGTTCCCGGCGATGCCCGTCACGATGAGGTCCGCGCTCTCCCTGGCGGCTGCGGCGAGGAGCACCGCGTCGGACGGACCTTCCTCCACCACCACCGACGAGCGCAGACCCTCGATGCAGGCAAACTCTTCGCGCAGCGCCTCGGCGTTGCGCATGGCCGCGCTGCGATAGGCGTCGCGCACGGACGTGTCGTCCGTGAGGCCCATGTCGGTGAGGGCATGCACCGCGGTCAGGCTGGCATCCCACTGGAGCGCGAGCTGCACCGCCCGGTCCTGCGCACGGTCGCATCGCGCGGAAAAGTCCGTCGCCAGGATGATGTGTGCGGGTTTGCCACGCACCGATGCGTTCGCCATCGCGGTCCTTCCTTCAACCTCCGGTTCCTTGACCATAGCCTATCGCCGCCACCGCCTGGAACCGACGAATTGGCACGTCGGGTGGCGCAGCGCGACTGGCGCTCAGAGCGGCGAGTCCCACGCGCCGATGTGGCCGTAGATCCGGTTGCGGAGCTGCCGGACGTCCTTGTTCAGCCGGGCCAGGTCGAGGGGCTGCTGGCCGGAGGCGGCAAGCAGCGCCTCGCCGAGGCAGCCGGCCCGCTCCCTCAGCGCCGCGCCTTTCTCTGTCAGCGCGACGACTACCTGGCGTTCGTTTTCCGGGTTGCGCGTGCGACGCACCAGGCCCGACGCCTCGAGCCGCTTGAGCAGCGGCGTCAGCGTGCTCGATTCCAGCGCCAGCTTCTCGGCGATGGCGCCGACCGTCTGCCCGTCCTCGCGCCAAAGTACGTTCAGCACGAGGTACTGGGGATAGGTCAGGCCAAGCTCGTCGAGAAAGGGCTTGTAGAGGCGCTGGATCGCGATGCCCGCTGAATAGATGGCGTAGCAGAGCTGGTCGTCCAGCGGCACAGGTCGGTTGGCTGTCTTGGCACTCACGGCGGATTCCATCCGGCGCCGGTCGGCGCCGCCTCGGTTCATGCAACATATATCGCGATAAAGATTGCTCTGGACAAGGGTTCGTGTGTTCTATATATGACAGTTATCGCAATAATCATTATCGTGCAAAAGACGAAAGGACGACAGCAATGACCTCGAAGTCCAAGTCCCTGCTCACGGCCGCAGTCGCGACAGCGGCCCTGACGATGGCCACCCTGGCGCAGGCCCAGGAAACCATTCCCGCCGATCAGGCCGTCAAGAACGTCGTGCTGGTGCATGGCGCCTTCGCCGATGGCGCCGGATGGCGCGGCGTCTACGACAATCTCACGGCGCGCGGCTACCATGTCAGCATCGTGCAGAATCCGCTGACCGCGCTGGCCGACGATGTCGCCGCAACGCGGCGCGTGCTGGATCGGCAGGACGGCCCGGCCATCCTTGTCGGTCACTCCTGGGGCGGCACCGTCATCACCGAGGCGGGCGTCCATCCCAAGGTGGCCGGGCTGGTCTACGTGTCCGCCCTTTCGCCCGATGCCGGCGAGACGACCGCGCAGCAGTACGAAGGCTTCGCCGCGACGCCGGAATTCGTCATCGACGTCGGCGAGGACGGGTACGGCTTCCTCAACCCGGACAAGTTCAAGGCGGGCTTTGCCCATGACGCCAGCGACGCTGACGCCGCCTTCCTGCGCGACTCCCAGGTTCCGATCAATATGTCGGTCTTCTCCACCCGGCTAGAGAATGCTGCCTGGCACACCCGTCCGAGCTGGGCGGTGATTGCGACAGAGGACAGGGCGTTCGACCTCGCCATGCTACGCCACATGGCCGAGCGGATCGGCGCGAAGGTTACCGAGGTCCCCGCCAGCCACGCGGTGTTCATGACCCAGCCGGAAGTTACGGCCGATACCATCCACGCCGCCGCCCAGGCCGTTTCGACCACAGTGCAGTAGAGGCGGGATCGGCCCCGGCCGTCGGGGTCGCGGTCGGATGGACGGATCCGGTCGCGACCCCGCTTCCAGGTCACTTGCGTGCTTGATGCGTTGGCGGCCAAGCGCGGGCCGGCTTGCCCGAGACGATTGCGAGGGGCGTCTGCGCAGATCTTCCTCGGGCGACCCGGAGGGCTGGACCATTGTCGGCCCCGGGTCATGGATTTCCATGAGGTGCCGCCTAGCAGCCCGGGGACTAGGGTAGGGCATGCATACGCGTGCCCAGACATTGCGGAGGCGTGCTACAACCGGCGCCGACAGATCCGAGCCCCTCCTTGCGTGGCAGGAGACGCCGATGCCCGTCTGGTTCCGCCGTCCTCAGCTCTTGCACCTGGGACTGTTCTTCGCGGCCTACGTCGCCGGGTGCGGGTTTGCCCAGGCGCTGGCGATCGTGCCTGAAATAACCGTTTCGGTCTGGCCGCCGGGTGGAGTGTTCATCGCGACGCTCATCCTGACTTCGCCACGTACCTGGCCCTGGTGGGTCTTGACGGGCGGCCTGGCGGAGATGTTCGCGCAGCTCGTATGGTTCCATGACCCTCCTGCTGCAGGCTTCCTGATCTATGTGGGCAACGCGCTGGGAGCGGTCGTCGGCGCGACCCTGGTGAACGGGGCCAATGGACGCCCGATTCGCCTGGAAACCATGCGGGAGGTTCTCGCCTTCCTGGTGCTCGGCGCCTGTGTCAGTCCGCTCGTCAGCGCGACGGTAGGGAGCGCCACGCTCGCCTGGTTCGGCATTGAAGCCCAGACCTTCGCGGCGGTTTGGCCCCTGTTCTGGATCGGCGACGCGACCGGGATCCTGCTCATTGCGCCGCTGACCCTCGTCGCGATCCGCTATGGGCGTGACAACACGCAACTCACCGCCTCGGAACGTCTGGAAGCCGGCATCATCGCCCTGATCTTTCTGGCGATTGCGGCGCTTGCGCTGAGCGGCGACTACCTGCCGACGCCCTACCTCACCATGCCACCCCTGCTTTGGGCGGCGGCGCGTTTCGAGTTCAGGGGGGCAGCCGGCGCGCTTGCGTTGCTCGCCCTCGTCACGGTGGCGCTGACGATTTCCGGGGGCAGCCAGTTCGTTGGCGACCCGGAGTCGCAGAGGGCTCGCCAGATCGATCTGCATGTCTTCCTGGCGATCTCGGCCCTTACCGCGCTGATCGTCGCTGCCATCTCGCGGCAGCATCAACTGGCGTTGCTGAAGGTCCGGCAAAGTGAGCGCCAGCTTCGGGAGCTGATCGACACCGTGCCCGCCTTCATCTGGTGCATGACGCCGGAAGGAGTGCCCTCGTACCTCAGTCCTCTTGCAAGGAAGGTCACGGGCGTCGGACCGTGGAATCTGGTTGCGAAGGACGGCTCCCGATCGCTGGCGGCGTTGGTTCATCAGGACGATCTGGCCGCGATGGAAGTGGAGCTGTCGAACTCAGTCGACGCTGGTAGGCCTTTCCTGTGGAAGTACCGGCAGCGTCAGGCTGATGGCTCGCATCGCTGGGTGGAATGCCGCGCGGAGCCTTTGCGCGACGAGAACGGCGCGATTGTCCAGTGGTACGGGGTGGCCGTCGACATCGAGGATGTCACGAGGGCACAGGAAGCGCTGTCGGACCGCGAACGCGAACTTTCGCAACTCGTCGACCTCGTTCCGAGCCATGTCTGGCGCCTGGGCCCCGATGGCGAGCCGGTCTTCTTCAACAAGCGCATGGCCGACTTCATCGGAATGGACGTCTCCGGCACGGATAGGCCCGGCATGACCCGCCTGGCGGCCATGATCGATGCCGTGGTTCACCCTGACGATACGGCGCCTTTCGCGGAAGCGATGCGCCGCAGCCTGGCGACTGGCGATCCGTTCGCCATGCGCTACCGCCTGCGCCGCCACGACGGTGTCCATCACTGGATGTCCAGCCGCGCCGAGCCGTTGCGCGACAAGGAGGGGCGCATCCTCCAGTGGTACGGCGTCTGCCACGACATCCAGGACCAGGTGGAGGCCGAGGAGGTGGTGCGGCAGAGCGAGCAGCGCCTTCGCGAACTGGTCGACGTCGTCCCGGTCGCCATCGCCTGCCTGGCGCCGGATGGTGAGCCGACGTTCTTCAATGGTCGCATGACCGAGCTGATCGGGCTTGACCTGATGAAGCTGGACGATCCCGAGGCGAAGAGCCGGGCGGAGGCCGTCATCGCCGCAGCGGTCCATCCGGAGGATGTGCCGGGTCTGACGGAGGCATTCAACCACTCGCTCGCCACCGGAGAGCCGCTGTCCAGGAAGTATCGTCTGCGTCAGACGAACGGGCACTATCGCTGGGTGGACAACCGCATCGAGCCGCTTCGGGATCCAGACGGGAACGTGCTGCAATGGTACGGCGTCTGTGTCGATATTGACGACCAGATGCGGCTCTACAACGACGTCGAGGAGCGCGAAGCGAAGATCAGGAGGCTCGTCGATTCCGACGTCATCGGGATCGTCATCTGGGATCTCGACGGGCGGCTCATCGACGCAAACGATGCGTTCCTCCGCATGGTCCAGTACGATCGCAAGGAGCTGGACGCCGGGATCGACTGGCTGGCCATGACGCCGCCGGAGTGGCGGGAAGTGCATGCGCGCGAGGAGGCCGCGGAGCTGGCCCAGACCGGAAAGATGCAGCCCCGCGAGAAGGAATACTTCAGGAAGGATGGCACCCGCGTGCCGGTCCTTATCGGGGCGGCCTGCTTCGAGGGGCAGTCGAGGCAGGGCGTCGCCTACATCCTCGACCTGACCGAACTGAAGCGCGCGGAAGCGGCCCTGCGCGACCGGGAGCGCGAACTCACCCGCCTCGTGGATACGGTGCCGGTGCAGCTCTGGTGCGTCTCGCCGGGCGCAGAACCTGCCTACATCAACAAGACGATGATGGACTACATCGGCTTGAGGCTTGAGGACTTCGGGGCGGAAGACGGATTGCCCAGCGCCATACAGACCGTCGTCCATCCAGACGACCGGGCGGCCCTGCTGGAAGGACTGACCCGTTCCTTCGAGACCGGCGAACCGTTCGAGCTGAAGTTCCGCAACCGCCGCTGGGACGGCGAATACCGCTGGACGCAGGGCCATGCGGATCCGCTCCGGGACGAGAGCGGACGCATCATCCGCTGGTATGGCGCCAACGTCGACATCCACGATCACGTGATCGCGCAGGAGGCCTTGCTGGAGCGGGAGCGCTTCCTCTGGCAGCTTGTCGAGACGCTGCCGGCGATGATCGATTGTGCCTCGCCCGACGGAGAACCGGTCTATCGCAGCCAGCAGCTCCGACACTTCCTCGGATACCAGCTCGAGGAGCTGGACGAGACGGGGAAATCCCGCCTCGCCGGCACGATCGAGGCCGGCGTCCACCCCGACGATCGGGCCGGCGTCAAGGAAGAGTACGCCCGTTGCCTGCGCACTGGAGAACCCTACGCACGCCGGCATCGGCTGCGGCGCTTCGATGGTGAGTACCGCTGGGTGGAGACCCGCGCCGCGCCGATGCGCAACGCCGAGGGCGCCATCGTGCAGTGGAACGTCATCTGCCTGGACATCGACGGCGAGGTGCAGGCGCAGGAGGAGCTTAGCCTCGCGCAGGAAAGGCTGGCCCGCGCGAGCCAGGCGGCGAGCCTTGCCGAATTGTCGGCGTCCATCGCCCATGAAGTGAACCAGCCGCTGGCGGCGGTGGTGGCGAATTCGCACGCCTGCCAGCGCTGGCTGACGGCCGACCCTCCCAATCTCGAACGCGCGCAGAAGACCGTGGCGCACATCCTGCGCGATGCCAACGCCGCCGCGGACGTCGTCAGCCGCGTCCGCGGCCTGTTCAGGCGGTCGGCCGGAGAAAAGGAGAGCGCCTCGCTCGCCAACATCGTTCTGGAGGCGCGCAGCCTGATGAGCGAGGAGGCGGGCCGGCGGCGGGTCCGCATCGACGTCGACATCGAGAACGGACTGCCGCTGCTCGCCCTTGACCGTCTCCCCATCCAGCAGGTCCTGGTGAACCTCATCCGCAACGGCATGGACGCCATGGATGGCGTTTTGGGTGAACGCGTGCTCGACGTGCGGGTGCGTCGTATTGCCGGAGTGGTTCGGGCGGAGGTCAGCGATTGCGGCGAGGGTATCGCGTTCCCCGACCGGATCTTCGAGCCCTTCTTCACGACGAAGGGAAATGGAATGGGCATGGGCCTCGCGATCTGCCGGTCGATCGTTGAGGCGCACGGCGGACGCCTGTGGGCGGAGAGGAACGAGCCACGGGGCGCGAGGTTCGTGTTCACCTTGCCGGTGGAATCGCAGGTCGCATCATGAGCATGGATGAGCCCATCGTCTTCATCGTGGACGACGATGCCCGGCTTCGGGAGGCACTGGCCGAACTTCTGGATTCGCATGGGATACGCACCGCCGCGTTCGGATCGGCCAGCGAGTACATCAATGCGGAGAAGCCCGACGTACCGGCGTGCCTGATCCTCGACGTCGAGTTGCCGGACATCAACGGACTGGACCTGCAGAGGCAGATCGCCAGCGGCGATCACCCGCCCATCGTCTTCATAACCGGACACGGCGACATCCCGTCTTCCGTCCGCGCGATCAAGCATGGCGCGGTGGACTTCCTCACCAAGCCGTTCAGCGACGCGGACCTGATGAGCGCGATCGAGGCGGCGATTGCCGAGGATCGGGCAAGGCGCACCGCCCGCAGCGAACTGCGCGAGCTGAGGCGACGCCACATGGAACTGACGCCCCGCGAGCGCGAGGTGCTGCCGCTTGTCGTCAGCGGTCTCCTCAACAAGCAGGCGGCGGCCGAACTCGGGATCAGCGAAGTCACGCTGGAGATCCATCGAAGGAACGTGATGCAGAAGATGGGGGCGGCGTCACTCGCCGATCTCGTGCGCATAGCCGAGCGACTGGAAATACCCATCACCCATTCACGCCGAGCCGGAGGAACGCGGGCGTGAGCGAGGAAAGACCCGTCGTGGCGGTGGTCGATGACGACCCCAGGCTACTCCAGTCGCTGGAGAACCTGCTGGAGTCCGCGGGCTACGGCGTCTCCTGCTTTTCGTCGGCGCGATCGCTGCTCGACGGCGGCCTGTCCGGCCTCGACATCCTCATCACGGACATCGGGATGCCGGATATGGACGGCTTCGAGCTCTGTCGCCTCGTGAAGAAGGCGCGGCCGGCCCTGCCGGTCTTCCTGATCACCGGACGCCACGAGATCGGCAATGAACAGCGCGCCCGGGGCGCGGACGGCTTCTTCCGCAAGCCCTTCGACGGGCAGGTCATGCTGGAAGCCGTGGCGAGTGCACTTGGCAGACCGACAGATGGAGGTGAGCATGAGAATTGAGCAGCCGCCGCACCCACGGAGATCGGCGCCGATTTCCTCGCAGCGCAGGAGCGAGCCGGAGGAGCCGCTCGTCGTCGTCGTGGATGACGACGAGTCGATCCGGCAGGCGCTCACCGAGCTGATCCTTTCGGCAGGGTTCCAGCCGGCGAGCTTCAGCTCCACGCGCGAACTGCTGGATGCCGACATCCTGGACAGGGTCGGTTGCCTGATCCTCGACGTGCGCATGCCCGGCGCGAGCGGCCTCGACCTGCAGCGGCACCTGGCGCAGACGGGCAATCCCAAGCCGATCATCTTCCTTACCGGTCATGGCGACATTCCCATGACCGTCCAGGCGATGAAGGCCGGCGCGGTGGACTTCCTGACGAAGCCGGTGCGTGACCAGACCCTGCTCGACGCCGTCGTGGCAGGCGTTGCCATGGATGCCGAGAGGCGTGCCGCATCCGCCGTCATGAACCGCAATCTCGAACGTCTGGAGACACTGACGCCGCGCGAGCGGGAGGTCCTGCATCATGTCGCGCGCGGACGCCTCAACAAGCAGATCGCCTTCGATCTCGGCATCAGCGAGGTGACGGTGAAGCTGCACCGCGGCAATGTCATGCGCAAGATGGGGGCCGCCTCGATCGGCGAGCTCATCCGGGCGTGGGAGACGTTGCCGGAGCCGGTCCGCGCGGCGGGCCGGGCATAGTTCATTCATGCAAGCGCGCCGGTCTGAAGCCCAGCCGGCGCCTTGATGGTCGGGATAGCCTCGAATCGTCGGCTGGAGCGCTCGCCTCAGTCAAGCGCCAGTCCGCCATCGACGGCGATGACCTGTCCGGTCACCCAGTCCGAGGCGGGATCGGCGAGATGGACGACCCACCGGGCGATGTCGTCCGGCTTGCCGCGACGACCGAGCGGGATCTTCTGGCGCTCCGCCTCCTCGATTGCCGCGGCTTGTTCAGGGGGGAGGCCCATCATTCCGGTGAGCGCGCCGGATTCGGTCGGCCCCGCCGCTACCGCGTTGACCCGGATCCGCTGGGGAGCGAGTTCAAGGGCCCAACAACGCGTCAGATGCTCGAGCGCGGCCTTGCTTGCGGCATAGTGCGACAGGCCGGTGCCGGGCTTGTGGCCCAGCGTGCTGGATATATTGATGATTGCGCCCTGCGTCTTTTCGAGGTGCGGGAGAGCGGCCGCGGCAAGCAGGCTCGGGCCGACGACGTTCACGGCGAAGATGGCGTTGACGCGTTCCGCCGTTGCATCCTTCAGCGGCATCAGCGCCCCGGCCCCGGCATTGTTGACCAGTATGTCGAGGCGTCCCCACGCATTGATTGCCGTGGTGATCGTGCCTGCCGCATCATCCGGAGCCGCCGCGTCGGCGACGAGTCCCATGATGTTCTCGTGGCCGTAGGCGACCTCGTCGAGCGCCGTCTTGCGACGTCCGGTGACCAGCACCTTTGCGCCTTGTCGGGCGAGGCCGAGCGCAGTTGCGCGACCTATGCCCGAGCTTCCGCCAGTGACAATGGCTACCTTGTCCGTGAATGTCATGGATGCAGTCCTGGCATGTGATGGGGCGGCTTGGCTGGAGGCGCGCCCCACCCGCCCGGGAAGGTGGCGGCGTCGCCGGGATTCGAGCACGGCGCCAACGGGTACATGGCTCACTCGAAGGGGATCACGAGTTCGGTCTCGTCCGTATCGACGACGAACACCGCGAGCAGCCGGGCAGGTTCGGTCGCGCTCGCATTGGCGCTGACGGCATGGCGGTCGCCCGGGAACTCGGACCAGCTTTCGCCGGCACGATAGGTGATTTCAGGGCCGTCGTTCACCTTGCTGCGGATCGCGCCCTCAAGGACCGTCGCGTAGATGAACGCGGACCTGGGGTGGAAATGCCCGGGGGAATTCCCGCCGGGTACGTAGTTCACGAGCACGCCGCGCATGCTCTTGCCGGGAACGTTGGGAAGCGGCTGGTCGTAGACGAGGGTCACGTTGCGAAAGATTTCGCGGTTCGTCTTTCCCGCCGTCTCGTCGGCCATCGCTGCCGTTGCGGCGAGGGTGAGGGCTGCGCTGCACAAAAGGGTCCTGATCATTGTCCTGGCTCCTGTTTCGCTGGGTGGAAAGGGGGATCGCCGGCGCTGGCGAGGGCGACCGGCGATCGGGTTCTCGCGGGAGGGGGCGGCGAGAACCTAGGAACGGATGAAGGCGAGCAGGTCGGCGTTCACCACGTCGGCGTGAGTGGTGCACATCCCATGCGGGAAGCCTTCGTGCACCTTGAGCGTGCCGTTCTTCAGAAGTTTCGCGGACAGAGGCGCGGAGTCCGCGAAGGGCACGATCTGGTCGTCGGTGCCGTGCAGGACCAGGGTGGGCACGTCGATCGCCTTGAGGTCCTCGGTGAAGTCGGTCTCGGAGAAGGCCTTGATGCCGTCGTAGTGCGCCTTGGCGCTGCCCATCATGCCCTGCCGCCACCAGTTCCGGATGACGCCCGGGATCGCTTCCGCACCCGGCCGGTTGAAGCCGTAGAAGGGGTTCGATGCGAAGTCGAGGTAGAACTGGGCGCGGTTGTCGGCGAGGTTTTGGCGCAGGCCATCGAACACCTCGATCGGGAGCCCGCCCGGGTTGGCTGGCGTCTTGACCATGATCGGCGGCACTGCCGCGATGAGGACGAGCTTGGCGGTGCGTCCCTTGCCGTGGCGGGCGACGTAGCGGGCCGCTTCGCCGCCGCCGGTCGAGTGACCGATGTGAATGGCGTTCGTCAGGCGGAGATGATCGACCACGGCGGCTGCGTCGGCGGCATAGTGGTCCATGTCATGACCGTCGCTCACCTGGGCGGAGCGGCCATGCCCGCGCCGGTCGTGGGCGATGGTGCGATATCCCTGCGCGACGAAGAAGAGCATCTGCGCATCCCAGTCGTCCGCGCTGAGCGGCCATCCATGATGGAAGACGATTGCCTGTGCATCCTTCGGGCCCCAGTCCTTGAAGTAGATCTCGGTGCCATCGCTTGTCGTTATGGTGCTCATGTCCAATGATCCTTGCGGGGGCTTCGGCGTTCCGGCGCTCTTTTCTTGCGCGGCGGCGAATGCAGGCAGCCCGGTTGCGATGCCGGCAGCGGCGGCGCCGCGAAGGACGGTCCGGCGGCTTGCCAGTGGTGACAGGTTCAGTTTGTGGTTCATCGTCGGGTTCCTGGTTATCCGGACCCGCTGTCACGCCGCGACGCCGGTGGCGCGACTGCGGCCACGTTCGAACCAGTCCTCGAAGGTCTGCGAGCCGATGCGCGCGCCGGGGCCGGGCACGAGAGAGCGATCGTCCAGCTCGGTGCCGAAGTAGAGCGTCTGCGAGTCGCCGATCACCTTCCTGGGGTCGTTGGTGAGCTTCAGGAACCGCGCGACCAGCGCGTCCATGCGGACGGGCTCCGGCCCGGCGATCTCCATCACGCCGTTGATCGGCTCCGAGAGGGCGACGTCGGCCATGACGTCGGCGACGTCGTCGGAGGCGATGGGCTGGAAGAGGGCCGACGAGATCGTGACCGTGTCGCCGGCCGCTCCGGACTGCGCGATGCCGCCGAGGAACTCGAAGAACTGGGTCGAGTGGACGATCGTGAAGGGAATTCCGGATTCCCGGATCAGCCGTTCCTGCGCCATCTTGGCGCGCAGGTAGCCGCTGCGGGGCAGGCGCTCCGCGCCGACCACGGAAAGCGCGACGTGGTGCTTCACGCCGGCCGACTTCGCGGCCGCGAGGAGGTTGCGGCCCGAGGTCTCGAAGAACGCCAGGACCGCCTTGTCCTCGAAGGACGGAGAGTTTGCCAGGTCGATGACGACCTGCGTTCCCGCGAGGGCCTCTGCCAGGCCTTCGCCGGTGATGGTGTTGACGCCGGAGTTCGGCGAGGCGGCAAGCACCTCGTGACCCTTCCTGCGCAGTCTCTCGACTGTCTTGGAACCGATCAGGCCAGTACCGCCGATGATAACGATTTTCATGTCATTCTCCTGCATTGTGGATGAAGGCGATCGCGTTGCGTTTCGACTTCAGCGTGGGGGGTGAAAACGGATGATCGTCTGATCGGGACTTGCCGTTGGCGGCGATCATCGATGCACCCGATAATGCGCCCTATCCGCACTCGAAGACATTCGACGCACCGCTCGGTCGGGCGATCCGAAAGTCTAGGACCGGCACGCCCCGGGAAAGGCGGTGGCCGCAAGCGACGAGGCCAGCGGGTCCTCGCAATCGAACGAATGCGGGCTGCGCTACCGAATGCGTCGCTGGGTAATTTGGAGCGAGGAGGGCTAGCTCACCCCTGTGCCCCGTGCTTGCCGTTGCTCAGCACGCGTCGCAGCGGCGCTGCGCGGAAGGCCGTTCGCATAGCGTTGAGCAGTGCCGATTTCGCGTCGGCGTGCTGTTGGCTGGCGCCGTCGCTGCCATCGGGTGGTGACATGCGGGCCGCGAGGATCGTGGCCAGCTCCTCGGCCATCTCGGGCCTGTCGAGAAGCAGCGGGGCGAAGCTCGGGTGGTCGATCTCGTAGACCACGACATGGTTCATCGCACGCAATGTCGAGGTCTCGCCGATGCCTGCGAGCAGCCCCGTCTCGCCGAAGAAATCGCCGGGAGCGAGATGGCCGACCACCTGCGCGTGATGGCTTTCGTCGCCGCGCTCGCGGACTATGATGCCGGCCCTGACAATCATGAGGCCGGGCAGCGTTCCTCCCTCGCGGACGATGACATCGCCCTTTCGATAGGTGCGCAACGTCACCGTGGCGGCAAGCGTTTCCTTTTCGTCGTCGGTCAGTTCCGCAAAGAGCGGTATGGCGTTGATGAGGCCGCGTGGCGTGACCTGCGCCTGACCCGTCGTGTCATCGGCCGGCGGCTCCTGCGTGGGCATTGCAGACGTAGGCGGCGCCGCAAGCCGCAGTCCGGCGGACTTTGCATGACGATAGACGAGGTCGAAGATCTCGTTCCGCGCGGCGGTTCGCTGACCGACCTTCGCCACGCGGAAGGCCAGCTCCACCTCGACCGCCGTTGCGTCGAGCCCCCGGATCGCCACGACTGGCGGAGGCTCCTGCAGGATGATGTTGCTGCTCGCCAGCGCGGCGTTCATGACGTCCGCGATGACGGCCGGCATCCGGGTCGGCGACAGCCTGATCGTGACGGTGAGCACATGGCTCTCTTCGGGGCGGCTGACATTGGTCACTCCGGCCTTTGCGAGAAGGCTGTTCGGCACCGCAACGACGTTGTGCGCGGCCGTCAGCAGGTGGGTGGAGCGCCAGTTGGTTTCGATGACGCGCCCCTCGCTGCCGTCGCCGAGCACGATCCAGTCGCCGAGCACGTAGGGGCGGCCGAGGTTGAGCGCGATGCCCGAAAAGACGTCGCTCAACGTGTTCTGCAGTGCCAGCCCGAGGATGATGGCGAAGACGCCGGAGGTCGCGACCAGTGTCCCGACCGGCGCGCCGAAGACGAAGGCGAGGATCGACAGAATCATGCCGACATAGACGACGCCGACGACGATGTCCTGCAGGAGGCGCGCCTGGCGTGGCTTGTGCTCGAAGACGAGATAGATGCGGACGAATCCGATCAGCGCCCAGGCGAGGTGCACCCACCAAAGGACCTTGGCCGAGGCGACGAGGATCGCGCTGGCGGTCGAGCCTTTGCCCCATGCGGGCTCGAAGGGCGTGACGGACCCGTCGAGCAGCAGCGCCGACATGGTCAGGAAGAAGGCGATCTGGACGACCAGCCTGGTGGTCGAGCGCCGTTGCGGAATGACGTGCCAGATCACGATGCCGGCAAGCCCGACCAGCACCATGGAGAGGTGAGGCGCGTTCCACCCGTTCATGACCGGCTCCGAAACTGTCTGGTCTTCGCGTCATTCCCGCTTGCCGGCGCGGGCCGCCTGACGGGACCGGAAGGCCCAAGAAAGCCCGCCGAAGTCCGTCAGCCGGTTTCGGGCGAGGCGCGATCGGGCCCGCCCCTGCGGACCGCTAGGCCGCCGCAGGGTTCGTGCACGCTGTCGCAGCCTGGCGCCTGGACGGCGCCGAGGGTCTCGTCCGTCAGGCGGCGGATGGTGCGGGCGCAGCGCCCGCACCGGGCCCTGCAGCCGAGCCCGCCGTAGAGACGGCTGATCGAGCGTGTCCGCTCCGCCGCGACCGCGTTGCGGATATCCCGGTCGCTCAGGGCGTTGCATGAGCAGACGATCATGGTGCTGCAGCTCCCGTTGGACTGGACGACATCAGTATTCCCAGGGGCCCGGCACCCAGCGGAAGGCATCCCCCTCGACGGCGACGTGGCAGACCGAAGGGAAGGACAGGTGCGTGGCCACCAGCGCTTCCCGGTTTGCGGCCAGTTCCTTCAGAAGGCGCACGCGCACACGCGCCGCCTCCTCGGGGTCGTGCTCGAAGCCGTTGTGCCAGTCGGGATGGTCGAACCCGACCTGGAATACGGCGTCGCCGGCGAAGGTCAGACGGCTGCCGCCGGAGGCGAGGCGCACCACGCTGTGGCCGGGCGTGTGGCCGCCGGTACGCTGCGCGAGTATGCCGGGCGCCACCTCGAAGTCGTCGTCGAAGGTCTGCAGCTTCCCGTGATATTCCTCGAGGAAACGCTTGCCTGTCCGCCGGAGCGCCTCGGGGAAACCCGGAGGCATGGACACACGGGAGAAGTCGGGCGCCTCCCAGAACTTCGCCTCGGCCGCCGCCACGTGGATGCGCAGGTCGGGCCGTAGTCGCTCCTTCACCCCATCCACCAGCAGTCCGCCGACATGGTCCATGTGCAAGTGGGTCAGCACCACGTCTGTGACGGAGGAAAGGTCGATGCCTGCGGCTTCCAGGCGCTGCGCAGTGTGCCCGGCTCGTGGCAGGTCCGGGAATTCCACGCCCATGCCGGCGTCGATGAGGATGGTCCGGTCGCCGCTGCGCACGAGCACCACGTTCAGCGCCCATTCGAACACGTCGGGCGGCAGGAACATGTCCTCGAGCCAAGCCGCCCGCACGGCCGGGTCGGCGTTGTGGGCGAGCATTGCGCCCGGCAGCGACAGCACGCCGTCGCTGACCACCATCACGTCGATCGAACCGACCTTCAGCGCGTAGCGCGAAGGGACCAGCTCGGGCTCGGGCCTCCCGTGGGCATGACGCGCGGCGACCCGGTCGACGCAATGACTGATCGAGGGGTGTGAGGGGGTATGCAGGGTCATGGCGGTCTCCTGTCGATCGCGCTGGTTGGCCTCATCGCCAACTTCCGCCATCGAAGGTGCCCCGCCCCCGCCGCCGCGGCCATCGCCCGGAGGCCTCGGTCAGCTGACCCAGAAGTCTATGTCGCGCCCGACGAAGATCGAAGGTGGTGCAGCGCCCGTCGCGGTTGTCCGCTTACGGCAGACCTGCGGCGACCCGGGATGCGCTCGCTTCTGGAGCCCGGCGGGCGCGTATCGCGGACGGGCGCCCGGAACCCGGCCATGGCCGAGCCTCCAGGCACCCGTTGTCCAGGAGAGGCTACTGCGGCAGCCTGGGCGCGCGATAGCTCTCGAAATTGCCGCAGACGCTGATCGACTGGCCTGAAATGTGCGGCGCCAGGTCGGACGCGAGGAAGACGGCCATGTCCGCGATTTCCTTCATGTCGATGGCCGCGTGCATCGAGATGTTGTGCAGGAAGTAGGGCATCCATTCTTCCAGCGTCATGCCGCGCGCTTCGGCCTGCTCGCGCATGACGCGCTGCCCGCGTGGGCCGTCGACCAAGCCCGGCAGGATCGCGTTCACGCGTACGCCGATCTCGCCCAGTTCCACCGCGAGCACGTCGGTCAGGCCGCGGACGGCGTATTTAGAGGTGGAGTAGGGCGCCCTGAGCGGCATGCCCAGCCGTCCGGCGACGGACGACATGTTGATGACGCAGCCGCCGCCGGCCTGCCTGAACAGCGGCACGGCCTTGCGCACCATGTAGAACTGGCCGGTGACGTTGACCGCCATCGTCCGGTCCCACTCCTCGTCGGTGATCTCCTCCACGGGCTTCGTGGGGCCGGAAATGCCGGCATTGTTGACGAGAATGTCGAGTCGGGAATGGCGGGCCAGGAAAACCTGGTACAGCGCGTCCACATCCGAGGATTTCGAGACGTCCGCCTTGTGCACGATGGCGTCGGGAAGTTCCTTCCTGACGGCCGCAAGGGCGTCGTCGTCGATGTCGCAGACGCAGATCTGGGCACCCTGTTCGACGAAGCGCTGCGCGATCACCCGGCCGATGCCAGAGGCGCCCGCGGTAATGATTGCCGTCTTGCCGGTGAGGTCCATGGAATGCTCCATTCGCAATTGAGTGCAGCATGGGTCGGAGCAGGGCCCCTGGCGGCGCTGCCGCCTCGGGACCCCGCCGCCGGAGCTGCCCCTTCGGAAGGGGCAGCGGCTTAATGCTGTATGCTGTCGCCTGTCAGTTCGGGCAGAAGGCCACGGGACGGATTGGCGAGCCGGACCCCTCGTCGATGTGCAGCGGCATCGCCATGAAGAGCGAGCGGGGCGTGAGCTGCTCGAGGTTGGTGAGCATCTCGATGATCAGGATGTCGTGCGGCAGCCAGCTCTTCATATGGCCGGGATTGGCCTGCGGAACCCCGTCAATGATGGCGGTCTCGGCGGCGACGGTGTCGGTTGCGACGGCCTTCACCTTGCGTTCGCGGAAGAATTCGCAGGCGTCCTCGGACATGCCCGGGGCGTTCAGCACGTACCACTGCGCCTTCGAATCCGTGCGCCAGTAGCGCTTCATCCAGCCGTAGTTGACGATCGCGATCTCGCCTTCGCCGACCTTCACGCCGGACTTCTCCTCGTAGGCGCGCAGCATGTCGGCGGTAATCAGGTCGCCGGGCTTCAGGTCGCGGTCCGAGAAATCATAGAGCACGGCGGAAGTGAAGAGATGGTCCGGCCGGAAGGTGTCGATCGTCCGGTCCATGCGGTCCGGCAGCATGTGCGCCGGCGCGTCGACGTGGGCTCCGGTGTGCTCGGCCATCATGATGGCCTGGCAATAGTAGCCGTCGTGCTCGTGCGTGACGGCCTTGTCGATGGTCAGGTGCGGATGGGTGGGCCAGCGGGGAATTCCTCGCTCAAGTTTGGGCGCCAGGTCCACCATCCGCATGTTGCCCAAGGTCTTCAGGACGACGTCGATCGCCCCGGTTCCGCTGTCCGTCATTGAAATTCCTCCTAACAGTGACGCGGCGTGCGCCTGCGCTGCAAAAAGCGCCTGCCTCCGCGGGGATGTAAATCATGGCCGTCGCGGGGTCGTCAATCGGTGAAATGACTGATCTGTGATCACGGCGATTGACTTCGACAGCGCGGCTGTTCAATCTCGTTCGACGGGTGCGGAGCCGGTTGGGAGACAGGGCCGCACGCGATCTGCAAAATCTGGAGGAACCGCATTGGCAGAGATTAGGCTGCTGGTGGACAGCAAAAACCACCTTGGCGAGGGGCCGCTGTGGGACGTGGAGGACCAGCGCCTCTACTGGATCGACAGTTCAGCGGCCGAGATCTGGAGCTGCAAGGAGGACGGCTCGGACGTCAAGCTCCACTACGTCCCGACCCACATCGGCTCGATGGCGATTCGCAAGAACGGCGGCGCGGTCGTGGCGCTGGCGAACGGGTTCAGCCTGTATGATTTCAAGACGCAGCGCCTGACCCACATCGGAGATCCCGAGAAGGACGAGCCGGAGAACCGTCTGAACGACGGCAAGGTGGACCGTCGTGGCCGATTCGTAGCCGGCTACATGTCGTACGATCACGATCGCTTTGACGCCAACCGTGGCCAGCGTCCGGTGCGCAATTCCGCGCTCTACAGCCTCAACCCGGATCTGACGATCACCAAGCTGGACAGCGGCATCAAGTGCTCGAACGGTCCGTGCTGGAGCCCGGACGACAAGACCTTCTACTTCTGCGACTCGTACGACGACGTGATGTATGCCTACGATTACGACATCGAGACGGGCGGCATCTCGAACAAGCGCGTCTTCCTGTCGAATCATGAATATCCCGGCACCTTCGACGGCTCGACGGTCGATTCGGAAGGCTACATCTGGAACGCCCACGTGTTCGGCGGCCGAATCATCCGCTACTCGCCGGACGGCAAGATCGACCGCGAGATCGAGTTCCCGGTCCGCAACCTGACCAGCGTCATGTTCGGCGGCAAGAACCTCGACGTCTTGTACGTGACGTCGATGGGGCGGCCGATCAAGGGCGTGCCGCAGCGGGAGCCGCATGCCGGCGGCCTGTTCGCGGTCTACGACCTCGGCGTAAAGGGTCTGCCCGAGCCGCGCTTCGGCGGCTGAGGCTCAATAGAACAGGCCGCCGGTCGTCGCCCGCTGCTGCGGCCTCGACCGGCGGCCTTTCTGTATGGAATTTTCAGGATCGGATCTCAGAGGGCGGCCGACAGCGGCTCGGCCTCTTCCTCGCCGAAGATCGCGATGCGATGGCGGGTGTACCACTTCGCGGTCGCCCAGATGTCCACCTTGAGGTTCGAGGCGGCACGCCGGCCATCACGTCGCTCGATCGCCTGGATGATGCGCTCGTGGAACCTCGTGCCCGTCAGGAAGGGGTCCGAATAGCCCATCCGGTAGGCGACGCCGAGATAGGGCCCGATTCGCAGCCAGAGATTGTTGATGATTTCAAGGAGCTGGGGCATCTCCGCCGCCTCGTAAACCGCGAAATGGAACTCCTTGTTCGCGTCCAGCACTTCGTCGGTGAAGCCGCCCTTGATGGCTGCGATCATCTTCGCGTTGATGTCGCGCAGGTTTTCGACCAGCGACGGCGGCGACTTGAGCGCGGCCTGCTTCGCCGCCATGCCCTCGATTGCCATGCGGATCCGGACGATCTCCCAGAAGAGGGCAGGGGTGAAGGCGGCGACCCGGATGCTGCGACTGGGCGTCTGCACCAGGGCCTTCTCGGCCACGAGCCTCTGCAGGGCTTCGCGCACCGGCATGGCGCTGGTGCCGAGCGCTGCCGCCAGGCCCCGGATGGTCAGCGTCTCCCCTGCAGAGAATTTGCCCTGGTAGAGCGCCTCGCGCAATTTCAGGTACACGCGTTCCTGGAGCGTGCTGACATCGACCGGCGAGAGCTTGTCCGTCATCGTAATGGTTCCATCGTCGGGGGAGGACACGTCACTTCCCGCTCGAGGCTAGGAGCGCACCGAAAGAATGCGCTCCCGGGCCCCTTGGCGCCACCCAGCCCGCTGGACGGCTAGACCTGACGTCCGCGCCGCGCAAGGGTTGGCCTTGCCAATAAACATCGCGCGACATGTGATCACAAATCAACGATTATTTATTGACGACGTTCGCCTTTTGTGGCTCGTATGGCCCCAGCGAACGGGGCCTCGGGAGAGTGGCTGCGTTTGCTGGGGGGTGCCGGAGGGACGTTCGTCACTGCAACTCAGCCGCCTTGGAGCGCCAGGGGATTCGCCTGCATGCCTTGGGCGCTGTCGGTCGTACCTGTCGGCATTCCGGTGGGGCGCACGGGGTCCGGCGCCCGCTACGGTTCTGCGCTGCGCGGTGCAGGCAGTTAGTTGGGAGAGAGAGATGAAATCGATAATCCGGAAGTTCGCGCTTGGCGCGATGGCGGCGGCTGCGGGCGTGGCTTTGATGGCGCCGAGCGCTCAGGCTGCCGACGAGAAGTTCAAGATCTTCCTGAGCATGAGCTACATCGGCAACGACTGGCAGGCGGAAGCCGCCAACATGCTCAAGGCCATGGCGTTGCACAAGGACTACGCCGACAAGGTGGACCTTCAGGTCCAGGTTGCCGGCCCGAATGCGCAGAAGCAGATCCAGCAGATCAACTCGATGGTGCAGGCTGGCGCCGATGCCATCGTCGTCTATCCGATTTCTCCCACTGCGCTTAACAATGCGGTCAAGAACGCATGCGCGAAGGGCGTCGTCGTCATTGCCTATGACTCGATCATCTCCGAGCCGTGCGCCTACAACGTCCACATCGACCAGAAGCAGTGGGGCATCAAGTCGGCCGAGTGGCTCGTCGAGAAGCTCGGCGGCAAGGGCAAGGTCGTGATGGTCAACGGCGTCCCGGGCACCACCGTGGACACGCTGCGCATCGAGGGCGCCAAGGAGGTGTTCTCGAAGCATCCCGAAATCGAGATCGTCGCCGAGGCGAACGGCATGTGGAGCCAGGCGGTCGCCCGCACCGAGCTCTCCAAGATTCTCGGAACCCGCAGCTGGGACGAGATCGACGGTCTGTGGATGCAGGCGGGTTGCTACACCGCCAACTCCATGCAGAGCGAGGCCGGCATTCCCGACGACAAGCTGAAGCCCTGCGCGGGTGAAGCCTCCAACGGCGGCCGTATCCAGATGCTGCCCGTCGACACCGAGGTCGAGGGCGCCAACGGCACCTACCGCCCGATGGGCGCGCCGCGCTGGTCGTCCGGCTCGCAGAACTTCACCGGCGCGTTGGCGTTCAAGCTGGCCGTCGACAAGCTCGAGGGCAAGGACATCCCGCAGCTGACCGACGTTCCGCAGAACATCGTCACCAACGAGAACGTCAAGCTGTGCCAGGAAGGCAGCTGGGCCGAGATGAAGGCGGGCTGCAATGTCTTCCAGCCGGCCATCATTCCGAATCCCGGCTGGTTCGCCTCGATCTACTCCGACCTGACTCCCGAGGTCGGCCTGAACGCCGCGCTCGTCGCGCAGCCCGAGGAATAATCCTCCCGTTGACCAAGGGGTGGCTCGCTGCATGCGGGCCACCCTCCAGATTCCGCGTGAGAGTCAGTTCGACATGTCCAACGCTCCGGCAATCCGTATTGCCAACGTCCGCAAGGCCTATGGCGCAACCGTCGCGCTCGATGATGTCTCTGTCTCGATTCGCGCCGGCACCGTTCATGCGCTGCTTGGCGAGAATGGCGCGGGCAAATCCACCATCGTGAAGCTGCTCTCCGGCCTCGTGACGCCGGACAAGGGCAGCGTTGAGATTTTCGGCACGCCGGCGCACTTGTCCTCGCCGCGCGAGGCGCACCGCCGCGGGATCCAGACCGCCTTCCAGGAGATGACGCTCGTCCACAATCTCACGGTTCTGGACAACATGCTGATTCCCGTGGCGCCCGTCGGCCCGACCGGCATGATGAGCCGTAGCAAGGCGCGGCAGAGCGTGAGCGCACATTTCCGCGACATGGGGCTCGACGACATCGACCTGGACGACGAGACCGGCGAACTTGACCTTCCCGTCCGCCAGAAGATCGAGATCGCGCGGGCGGTCTATCGCAAGCCCCGCATCCTGCTTCTCGACGAACCGACTTCGGCGCTGTCGGGGCCGGACGTCGACTGGCTTGGAAACGTCATCCGCACCCTCAAGCGGCAGGGCACGACCGTCGTGTTCATCTCGCATCGGCTGCGCGAGGTCCGCGACTTCTGTGACGAGCTCACCATTCTGCGCGGCGGCAAGCACGTCGCCTCGGGCAACGTCGCCGACTATGACGATGCCGACGTGGTCAGCATGATCGCCGGCCGTTCGCTGATCCACTCCTTCCCGCCGCGCGCTGCGCAGCGCCATGAGATTGGGCGCGAAGTTCTGCGCGCCGCGGGCGTCGGTACCGAAGGCAAGCTGCGCGAGGCATCGTTCAGCTTGCGCGAAGGCGAAATCCTCGGAGTCGCCGGCCTGCAGGGCATGGGTCAGCTCGACCTGTTCCTTTCCGCCTTCGGCGCCATGCCGCTGGCGCGCGGCCATTTCGAGGTGGACGGACAGAAGGTTGCCCTGGGCAGCCCGAAGGACGCGATCTCCGCCCGCATCGGCATCAGCCTCGTTCCGGAGGAACGCAAGACCGAAGGGCTGTTCCTCAAGCTGAATGGCAAGCACAACGCCACCATTCCGATCATCGAGCGCTTCACCCGCTTCGGCCTCATAGACAAGGAGCGCGAGGACAAGGCCGTCTCCGAGGCCTTCCGGCGCGTGGAGGTCGACCGTCGGGCTCTCTGGTCGCGTGCTGACGCCTTCTCCGGCGGCAACCAGCAGAAGATCGCCATCGCCAAGTGGCTCCTGACCGAGAGCCACATCCTGATGGTCTACGACCCTACGCGCGGCATCGATGTCGGCACGAAGAACGAACTCTACCAGCTCATGCGCGCCTACGCCGAGGCAGGTGGCGCGGTGATTTTCTATTCGACCGAAATCCCCGAACTGGTTCACCTGGCGGACCGTGTGCTGGTCTTCTACGCCGGCAGGATTGCTGCGGAACTCGCCGGCGATGAACTGACCGAGGAAAACATTCTGAAGCTGGCACTCGGTTCTGCCAGCAAGGCAAGTGCGGCATGAGTGCAATTACCTCTCCCCAGCTGAACGCGCGTCCCTGGTCGCTCGGGGCGCTGAGGATCGGACGTCATCGCGGCCTGATCACGGCCTTCGTAGCCTTTGTCGTCCTCTTCGCGGTGGTGGCCAATCTGAGCGCCGTGCCGCTGGGCTACTACGATATCGCCCAGCTCACCACGAGTGGCGCGACGCTCGCCATCGCGGCGATGGGCCAGACGGTGGTCATCCTGTCGGGCGGCTTCGATCTCTCTGCCGCCGCGGTGATTTCCCTCGTCAACGTCACGCTGGCCACAATGCCGGCAGATGGAACCATGTCGCCCTGGACGCTGGCCGCCGTCGGAATCGGCATCGGCCTGCTCGTCGGCGCTTTCAACGGCTTCTTCATCGCGTTCCTGCGCCTGCAGGCGATCGTCGTCACCTTGTCGACGATGTTCATCCTGCAGGGCATCACGCTGATCGTCATGGACAAGCCGGGCGGCATGATCGAGCCGGCCTTGTCCGAAATCCTCATCGGCGACTTCATTCCGGACTGGATGCCGATGTCGGGCGCATTGCTGCTGGTGCTGCTGGCCTTCTGGTACTGGCTGAAGCGCACCAAGCTCGGCCTCGCCATCTACGCCATCGGCGGTGACATCGACAGCGCCCGCTCGGCCGGTATCCCTGTCCGTCTCGTCCAGTTCCTGGTGTACGTGATCGGCGGCGGCTTCTATGGCCTCGCGGGCGTGTTCATCAGCGCGCAGACGGGCGCCGGCGACCCGCTGGTCGGCAATCCGATGCTCTTGCAGATGTTCGCGGCGGTTGTGGTCGGCGGCACCGTGCTCGGTGGCGGGCGCGGTGGCCTTACGGGCTCGATCCTCGGCGCCTACGTGCTGATGATTATCGTCAACATCCTGCTGGTGCTCAACGTCTCGGCCTATTTCTCGACGATCGCCGAGAGCACCATCCTGCTGCTTGCCGTGCTCAGCGCCTCGATGCACCGCCGGTCGGTGCTCGCCCAGAACATCCGCCAGATCCTGGCCCGGCTTGCCGCCTGGCGCGAGGGCATCCTTCCGTCGCAGCTTGCGCTGTCGCCGCGCCGGCTCACGCTGGCCGAGATCAAGCGCGATCCGTCGCCGGAGCGGCCTCAGTCCGCCATGGCTCCCTTCCGGGTGCGCCATGCGGAAATCATCCGCTTCGCGCTGCCTGCCTACATCTGCTTCGTCGCCGTCCTGCTGGTGACGCAGTACGTGCTCGGCAATGCGCTGTTCAATTTCAACTACTACAACTCGCTGATCGTGCTGTCCTCGTTCCTCGCCATTCTGGCGCTGGGACAGGGAACGGTGATCCTGACCGGGGGTCTGGACCTCTCCATTCCGTGGACGATCGGCCTGTGCGGCATCCTGCTGGCGGGAATGGTCAAGGGTTCCGACGCCGCCCTGGTCTACGCGGTACCGATCGTGCTCGTCATCGGCGCGCTCATCGGCATGCTCAACGGCGTGGGCATCGTGGCGCTCGGCCTGTCGCCCATCGTCATGACGCTGGCCGTCAATGGCCTTCTGCAGGGCGCGGCGCTGCTCTACTCGGGCGGCACGCCCGACGGCTTTTCCTCGCCGATGCTGCGCGCCTTCATGACCACCAAGATCCTTGGCATGACGCCGGTGGTGCCGTTCCTCGTGCTGTTCGTCGTGTTCGCCGTCCTCCTGTTGGGACGGACGGCGTTCGGCCGGCGCGTGTACGCGATCGGCAACAGCGAGCGCGCGGCCGAACTGTCGGGCATCCCGGTGAAGCGGGTCACTATTGCCGTCTACATGCTGTCCGGCTTCTGTGCTGCTCTGGTCGGCATCCTCCTGACCGGCTTCTCCGGCCAGGCGAGCCTTGGCATGGGCGACGAATACCTGCTGCCGTCGATTGCGGTGGTCGTCGTCGGCGGTGCGCTGATCACCGGCGGCCGCGGCTCCTACATCGGCATGCTCGGCGGCGTCTTCCTGCTGACCGCGCTGCAGATGCTGCTCGCGGGCACGACGATCCCGATCTCCGCGCGCTCGATCCTCTACGGCCTCGTCATACTCGGCGCCATCATCGCCCTGCGCGACAGGCGCGGGTGAAGAAGGCAACGAACGTCGGGACAATCATGGCGAAAACTCGGCTGTCCGAGAGGCCGGCGATTGTCCCGGCGATCAGCCGGTCGCCACGACGCAGTGGGCACGCGTTGTAGCGCATCCCGCTGCTCGTCGCTCCGGCACGATCGTCCCGCACCGCGGGCGGCCGGGCAAGGGCGGGGGCAGGACGGGAGCTTCGAGGATCTCCTTTTCGTCGAGCGCTCGCGCTTCATCGGGACGGCGACCAGAGCATCGAGCTGCGGGCAGTGCTCGCCCAACAGGCACTTCGCCTCCTCTTGGCATTCGCTGATGATGCAGCCGACTTCCATGTCGATGAGCTTCGCCGTCTCGTCGTTGTAGGGTGTTCGCCCACGAGGCCGCCGCCCTGCCGGTCGAGCCATTGTGGCACGGCGTGCTCGAGCTTGCCGAGCTTGTCGCTCCTGCCCCGGCGCCTGACCATCTGGCGCGATCACCGTCGACCGCCTCCTCGGCGGCACGGCAGGCCAGGATGCCGACCATATTCGCTCGCAGGTTGCCTCCGGAATTTCCAGGCCGGGAACGGGTCTCGCGGAGCAGATTGGGGAGTGATTTCAGTGATTTGTAGAGACTCACCCCGCTCATGAATATTTTCCGAACAGCCTCTTGAAAGTGCGAAATCGAAGACCCAGTTCGTTCACGCGCGCGACGGCCCGCTGAAGCCAGCTTGCCCCGATAGTTGCGCAGATCGTTGGTCAACCTGCCGAGGACGGTCACCCGATAGCCATCCCCGGCGAAGCGAGAGCGGAGTTCGTCGGGAGTTCGAGATGATCGTTTGCTTGTCCAGACGAGCGAAACGGCTTTTCGTCCTGATTGTCGCCGCGTCTATCCCGTCATTCTCGGGCTCCGTGCTGCCCGCCACGGCGCAGCCATCTGCCGATACACCGAACACCGCAGTTCCGCCCCGTCACGCGGGCCAGACTGTCGCCATTGCGGCGGACAGTACCGTCGATCCGATCACCAGACCTGTTCATCCGCCATCCGAAAGGGTGGCCGAACTGCACAGGGCGCCGGGCCATGCGCTCGGCCCCGCCCCTTTCGACCGATTCTGCGGAGGAAGGCGGCTCCTGCCCGTCGCCTTACAGGCCGCGCCTTCCGCTCTGCTGACTGATCATTGTGCAAACGGGAGAACACGATGAGGACATTCACCAGAACGATGATGGCCGCCGCTCTCGGCGTTTCGCTGCTGGTTCCATTGCCGCTTTCCGCGCAGGAATCCGGATCGGCCAAGCAGGAACTCACCGGTTTCTGGCTGACCACATCCTGGCCGGAGATGACCATAAAGCCGGGCGAAACGGAGTCGGTCTCGCTGACGCTCCGCAATGAGAACCTGCCGCCGCAGCGCGCCAGCATCGAGGTGTCGGGTGTCCCGGACGACTGGGAATGGAAGCTGAAGGGCGGGGGCCGGGAGGTGACGGCGGCCATCGTGTCGCCCGATTCGACAGAGCGGTTGACGCTTGAGCTGACCCCGCCGAACAACGCCCCGATCGGCGGCGAACACAAGATCGAGGTGCGCGCCCGCACGGGCAACGAGACGGTGACCCTGCCGCTGGTCGTGCGCCTGACGGAAACCGAGGACAAGGCGGCCGGCCTTACGCTTGAGCCCGAGTTGCCGGCGCTTCGCGGTACGGCCCGAACGACCTTCTCCTTCAAGATCAAGGTGAAGAACGAGGGCGAGGAGGACGGCCTGTTCAATCTGGCCGCGAACGTCCCGAGCGGCTTCCAGACACGCTTCAAGAAGGGCTACGGCTCGGAGGAGATCACCAGCCTGCCGATTGCCGCCGGCGCGTCGGAAACCGTGACGATGGAAGTCATCCCGTCGCGCTCCGTGGCCGCGGGGCGCTATGAAGCTGGGTTCGAGGTCTCCGGCGAAGGGCTCTCCGGCAACACCCAGCTAAGCCTCGAAGTGACCGGCGATCCGCAGATCGTCATCGTCGGGCCGCAGGAGCGCCTGTCTGGCGAGGCCGTTGCCGGCAAGGAGTCGACCTTCACCTTCACACTTGCCAACACTGGCACAGCGCCTGCCACGGATCTGGAGCTCACGGCCACGGCGCCCGCCGGCTGGAAGGCCGAGTTCGAGCCGAAGGAGGTTGCGCAGATTGCGCCGAACAGCACCAGTGAGGTGAATCTCAAGATCACCCCCTCCGAGCAGGCGATCGCGGGTGACTACATGGTGACCGTGCGGGCGTCGGGCGGTCCGGTTTCCGAGAGCGTGCAGTACCGCGTCACCGTCAATACCTCGACGCTGTGGGGTGCCGCGGGCCTCGGCGTGATCGCCGTTGCGGCGCTCGTGCTCGGCGGCGCAGTCATGAGGTTCGGACGGCGATGAGCACGGTCGTTCTCGAAGCGAAGGGGCTTGCCAAGCGCTACGGCGACGCGGTCGCCGTAGCCGGCATCGACCTTTCCGTGAACCAGGGCGAGGTGATCGGCCTGCTCGGTCCCAACGGGGCCGGCAAGACCACCACGATCCTGATGCTGCTTGGGCTGACCGAGGCCAGTGAGGGCCAGGTGAGCATCCTCGGCAAGGACCCGCTGCGCCAGCCGCTGGAGGTCAAGCGCGAGGTCGGCTACCTGCCGGACGCCGTCGGCTTCTACGACACGATGAGCGGCAGGGAGAACCTCACCTACACCGCCAAGCTTGCCGGCATGTCGCGCGACCTGGCGCGTGAGCGCATCGCCACGGCACTTGATAAGGTGCGACTTACGGAAGCGGCGGACCGGCGCGTCGCCACCTATTCGCGCGGCATGCGCCAGCGTCTCGGCATCGCCGAGCTCCTGATGCGCGACTGCAAGGTGGCGATCCTCGACGAACCGACCTCCGGGTTGGATCCCCAGTCCACGCAGGAGCTGCTCGACCTCATCCTCGAACTGTCGCGCGGCGGCATGACCATCCTGCTGTCGTCGCACATGCTGGACGTCGTGCAGTCGATCTGCACCCGGGTCGCGCTCTTCAACAAGGGGCGCATCGGCTTCTTCGGCACGGTCGAGGAGCTGGCGGCGAGGATCGGGCGCGGCTCCTTCGTCATCGACGTGGAGGCCGAAGGCGTCGATCTCGGCGCGCTTGCCGGCGGAGCTGCGGGCGTCACCTCGGTGGCCGCTCCGTCTGACGGCCTCTGGCAGGTGGAAGCGACGAGCGACGTGCGGGCCGACCTCGCCAGGCTCGTGGTCGAGGCCGGCGGCCGGCTGAAGAACCTCGACCTGCGCCGCGCCCGCCTCGACGAGGCCTACAACCGCTATTTCAGGGAGGTAGCCAATGCGGCGTGAAGGCTCTCCGTTCCACGGTGTCGGCACGGTCGCGCTCAAGGAAGCCGCCGACCACATGACCAGCGCCCGCATGCATCTCATCATGCTGCTGGTACTGCTGACGGCGATCGGCGCGGTCTACGGCGCCATCGACCGCATCCGCGACACGACGGCCGAGGACGCCTACCTTTTCCTCAAGCTGTTCACGGTGGCGCGCGAGCCGCTGCCTTCGTTCGCGGTGTTCCTCGGCTTCCTGCTGCCGCTGGTGGCGATCGCGCTCGGCTTCGATGCGATCAACGGCGAGTTCAACCGCCGCACGATGAGCCGGCTCCTCGCGCAGCCGATTTATCGGGACGCCGTTCTCTTCGGAAAGTTCCTGGGCGGCCTGCTGGTCATCGCCATCGCGCTCGTGACGCTGTGGCTGATGATGGTGGGGCTCGGCATGATCTTCCTTGGCCTGCCGCCATCCGGCGCGGATATTGTGCGCAGCGTGTGCTGGCTGGCGGCGACGCTCGCCTATGGCGGCGTGTGGCTGGCGCTGGCAATCGCGTTCTCGACGGTGATCCGCTCGCCTGCGACCTCGGCCCTCGCCGCATTGTCGGTCTGGCTGGTGATGACGGTGTTCTGGGGCATGATCGCGCCGCTGGTGGCGGGCGCCATCGCGCCCATCGATCCGTTCGATCCGCTGACCGTCATCAACCTGTTCGAGTGGCAGCAGGCGATTGCCCGCATTTCGCCGCAGACGCTCTACGGCGAGATCACCCGGCTGCTGATGGATCCTTCGGCACGTGCGGCTGGCCCGTTGTTCGCTTTCCAGCTTCAGGGCGCCGTCATCGGTGCGCCACTGCCGACCATGCAGAGCCTGCTGATCGTCTGGCCGCAGATCTCCGGGCTGGTGGCCGCGATGCTGGTGCTGTTCACGCTGGGCTACGTCGTGTTCCAGCGCCAGGAGGTGCGGGCGTGACCGGATGACGGCTTCGGTCGTGCCCTGCCGAAGCGCTGCGCCAGCTCGTCGATGCCAACGCCCACATCGGTGGCCTCGACGACGGCAAGTTCAGTTCGATGCGCGGGACCGGTGGATCGCCTTCATCACGCTCCCGATCACGAGGGCGCCGGCGCGGAGGAATTCGGCATCGTCAGCGTGACGATCCACGACACCGCGGCCGCCGTATCCGTAGGGACACGCTACGGCGCATTCGAGTACACCGACATCCTGCCCATGTTGCTGGTTGACGGTTCCGTGCGTATCGTCCCCAAGGCCTATCGCCAGCATCGCAAGTCCGCCCGAAAGGGCGGACTTCTCTATTGAGACACTGAAAGGACCCATCATGGGAGAGTTGCACCGGAACCTCATCGACGGCGAATGGGTTGGAGGGGACGCGATCCCCAACATCAACCCTTCGGATACCGGCGACGTGGTCGGCGAGTACGCCCGTGCGTCGAAAGCCGACACGGAGGCTGCGATCGCAGCGGCGAAGGCGGCGCTCCCGTCCTGGTCGCGCTCCGGCCTGCTCGAGCGTCACGCGATCCTGCGCAAGGCGTCGGATGAAATCCTCGCCCGCAAGGACGAACTCGGCAGGCTGCTGGCGCGCGAGGAAGGAAAGACCCTTCCCGAGGCGATCGGCGAGACCGTCCGCGCCGCGCAGATCTTCGACTTCTTTGCCGGCGAACCTCTTCGCCTGTCGGGAGAAACGATAACGAGCATCCGGCCGGGCGTGACGGTCGATGTCACCCGCGAGGCTGTCGGCGTCGTGGGCGTGATCACTCCGTGGAACTTTCCGATCGCCATTCCCGCCTGGAAGATCGCCCCGGCGCTTTGCTACGGCAACACCGTCGTCTTCAAGCCGGCTGATCTGGTCCCGGGGTGCGCGTGGGCGATCGTCGACATCCTTCACCGGGCCGGCCTGCCGAAGGGCGTCCTGAACCTCGTGATGGGCAAGGGCTCGGTCGTCGGGCAGACGATGCTCGACAGCTCCGACATCAACGCAATCACCTTCACCGGCTCGACCGAGACCGGCAAGCGCGTTGCCCTCGCCTCGGTCGAACACATGCGCAAGGTCCAGCTCGAGATGGGCGGCAAGAACCCGCTCGTCGTTCTCGACGACGCCGACCTCAAGGTCGCCGTCGAATGCGCCGTCAACGGGGCCTTCTTCTCGACGGGCCAGCGCTGCACGGCCTCCTCGCGGCTCATCGTCCAGGAGGGCATTCATGATCAGTTCGTGGGGGCGCTGACCGAGCGCCTGAAGTCGCTGACCGTCGACAACGCCCTTAAGAGCGGCACCGACATCGGTCCCGTTGTCAACGAGACCCAGCTCGCACAGGACGAGAAGTACATCGCGATAGGCCGGGACGAAGGCGCCAGGCTCGTCTTCGGTGGGGAGAGGCTCAATCGCGAGACGCCCGGCTTCTACCTGCAGCCCGCACTGTTCACCGAGACGACGAACCAGATGCGCATCGCGCGGGAAGAGATCTTCGGCCCCGTCGCCTGCGTCATCCGCGTCAAGGACTATGACGAGGCGCTGGCGGTTGCCAACGACACGCCTTTCGGCCTGTCGTCGGGCATCTGCACGACGAGCCTGAAGTACGCCACGCACTACAAGCGCAACGCCCAGTCCGGCATGGTGATGGTCAATCTTCCGACGGCGGGCGTCGATTTCCACGTGCCCTTCGGCGGCCGCAAGGGATCGAGCTACGGCCCGCGCGAGCAGGGCCGCTATGCCGCCGAGTTCTATACGACGGTAAAGACGGCCTACACGTACTGAGCAGCATCAGGACGCCGTTCACGCACGCATCCGGCCCGAGCAGGGATCGACCCCCGGGCCGGGGCAGGGTGGCCGCGACGCGTGGCCACCCGTCCTTCCCTGTCGCGGGATCGCTTTACGAAGCTCCCGGTACCTTCCTGACGGCGTCGGCGAACTTGCGCATCAGCCGCACAAGTTCGTCGACCTCGCGCGTGTCCCATGTCTCGAAGACGGCGCGGGCGTAGCGCTCGCGCGCCGCGTCGAGCCTGTCGGTCAATGACCTGCCCTTCAGTGTGATCGCCGCCTCGTTCACGCGGCGGTCGGCGGCACTCTGCCTGCGCTCGACGAGGCCGAGGCTTTCCAGCTTGCCCACCTGGCGACTCACGGTCGTGTAGTCGCGGCCGACGCCTTCGGCGAGCTCGACGATGCCGATCGGGCCCCGCCGCTCGATGCCCACCAGCAGGGGAAACAGGGCGCGGTCCAGCGAGATGCCGGCCGCCCGCACGAGTTCCTCGTCCCGCTGAGGCTGGTTCATCAGGGTGGCGATGTCGATCAGCGCGTCGTGCAGTTCGCGGATCCGGGCGCGTTCGATAGGTGTATCGTGCACATTATCGTGTGCATCATGCACATTTTTTCTTGACGGCATTCCGGGTCTCCTATTATGTGCAATATACACATAAGGAGACGGACATGGCAAAGAATTTTGCCGCAGATGTGCTCATCTGCGGAGCGGGAGCGTCTGGCCTGACGTTGGCGATCGAACTCGCGCGCCGCGACGTGTCGTTCCGGCTGATCGAGAAGCAGCGTGGACCCTTCCATGGCTCACGCGGGAAGGGCATCCAGCCACGCACGCAGGAGGTGCTCGAGGATCTCGGCATCCTCGACAGGCTCGTCGCGGCCGGCGGCGTCTATCCGCCGATGCGCCTCTACCGTGATGACGGCAGCTACGTCGAAAAGGACATTGCCGATCGAAGCGATCCGACGCCGGCGGAGCCGTACCACATCCCCTTGATGGCCCCGCAGTTCCTCACCGAACGGATCATGCGGGAACGGCTCGCCGAACTCGGCCACGCCGTCGAGTTCGGATGCGAACTGGTCGGGTTCGGGCAGCAGGGGGACGGCGTCTTGGCCTGCCTGACGGGCCCGCACGGCGAGGAGAGCATCCGCGTCCGCTATCTCGTCGGTGCGGATGGCGGGCGCAGCTTCGTGCGGCATGCGCTCGGCGTGGATTTTCCCGGCAAGACGCTGGGCGCGCGCGCGGTCGTGGCGGATGTCAGCCTCGCCGGCCTATCCCGCGGCGCCTGGCACCAGTTCAACGACGGCGACATGGAACGGCTGGTCGCGATCTGCCCGCTCGCCGGCACGGATCTCTTCCAGCTCCAGGCGCCGGTTCCACACGAGGGCGAAATCGACGTGTCGGCGGAGGGGCTGGAGCGAATGATCGCCGGGCGAACCGGACGTCACGATATCCGGGTGTCTTCGGTGTCCTGGGCGTCCGTCTACGCGATGAACGCGCGGCTTGCCGACCGCTACCGGGTCGGCCGAGCCTTCCTCGTCGGCGACGCCGCGCACATCCACCCGCCGACGGGCGGGCAGGGCCTGAACACCAGCGTGCAGGACGCCTACAATCTCGGCTGGAAGCTCGCAGCCGTGCTGCGCGGCGCGGATGAGGCTCTCCTCGACACCTATGAGCAGGAGCGGCGGCCCGTGGCGGCGGGGATGCTCGGCCTCGCGACACGGCTCCTCGATGAGCAGCGTCAGGGCCAGATGCGCCGCGGGCGCGAGGTGCGGCAGCTCGACATCGGCTATCCGGACTCGCCTCTGTCCCGGCACCTGGCGGAGCGCAACGGCACTCCGCGGGCAGGGGACCGTGCACCCGATGCCCCGATCAGGGGCGCTGCGGGTCAGCCCTCCCGATTGTTCGAGCTGTACAAGGGCCCCCACTGCACGCTTCTGGTCCACGAGGGTGCGCATCACGCCATCAGGCCGCGCCCCGGGCTGCGCATCCACCGTGTTGGTCCGGAGAGCGAGTTTGTGGATGCCTGGGGTCACTTCCGGAATGCCTATGGGCTGGAGGAGGGCGAATGTGTGCTCATTCGCCCGGACGGCTATATCGGCGCTTACGCGATCCTCGATGGCGAGCACGTCGCAAGCCTAGAACGATATCTCGAGTACATCGGGCTGGTTCCGTTTCCGGGAGAACCGGCATGAGGGTCGCGATAGTTGCGACGCCGACCAGCCCAGGGTTGCAGCGAGATGCCCGCGCCCGTGGCAGACTCCCGACGGGCACCCGACCGTGGCGAGCACCGCCGCGACCAGCCCGTCGTCAGGCCTGGGCATCTGGCGCCCACGAGGGCATTGGCGGGCAGTTTCCCCCTGCGGCCCCCATCGGCCCCTGCCGCCCCCTCTTCGTGATGAACGGCGGAAGGACGTGACATGACCGCCGACCCATTGCCGGGACGCCTTGCTGGCGAGGTGGAGCGCCTGGACTGGCTGCGGATGCTGCCGGTCTTTGCCATCATCGGCTTCTACGCCGCCGCCATCGGTGCAGTTCTGCCGGTGCTGCCCTTCTATCTGCGGGAGATGGGGGCGAGTCCGCTGGTTTTTGGCTTGGTACTTGCCGCGGAAGCGTCGAGCCAGTCGGCGGCCTCGCCGCTGCTCGGCCAGCTTTCCGACCGATTTGGCCGCCAGCGGATCCTGCTGGCCAGCCAGACGATAGCGATCGTCAGCCTGCTCCTGCTCGCGCTGGCGCAAAGCATTTTCACGGTTCTCCTGGCACGCTTCTTGTTCGGTCTCACGGCCGGCAATTTCTCGGCTGCGATCGCCTATGCGGCGGACAACAGCTCGCCAGGTACCCGACGTCAGGCGATCGGCATCGTGAGTGCCGGCCACGGGCTCGGCACGATCGTCGGGGCCGGCATTTCCAGTCTTCTCTCCGAAGCCTCGTTGACCACGCCGATCTACATGGCGCTGGGACTATCTGCTGCCGGCGCGCTTGTGGCGGCCTTCGGCCTGAAGGGCGGCAGGGCGTCGAGCCGGGCTGACGACTCGCCGGACAGGGAGGCAATCTCGTTCCGGGCGATAGTCGGCTCGCCGGTGGTCCGCGTGCTGGTCATCGTGATGCTGTGCCACTTCCTGGCCTTTGGCATGTACACCTCGCAGCTCCCGAACTTCCTCGCCGACCGGTTCATGTGGAACGGCCAGCCCGTGGGACCGCGCGAGTTCGGCTACATCATTGCCGCCGACGGCGTGATCAACATCCTCGTGCAGCTCTTCCTGCTCGGATGGCTCGGCCGGTTCCTGTCGGAGCGCCAGCTGATCGTCCTGATCTTTGCCCTCATGAGTGCCGGCTTCGTCGGCGCAGGCGTGGCGGGCACGATTCCTGTCCTCGCCTTTGCAGTCCTTTGCATCAGCACCGGCGACGCCCTGGCCAAGCCCACTTACCTCGCGGCGCTGTCGGTGCACGTCCCACCCGAGCGGCAAGGCATCGTCATGGGGGCGGGACAGGCATTGGTCGCGGTGACCGACATCACCGCTCCGGTTCTGGCAGGGTTTATTCTGGGCATGGGGCTCTATGGTGTATGGATCGGCGCAGCAGTGGCGATGGCCGCCATCGGGGCCACCTTCGCAGCCTCCTGCCTGCCGCGGCGGTGATGGCAGCCCGCGTTCAGTTGCGGTTCGGCCCGTGGCCGATCTCCTGCGGCCTTCTCCCCGTCGCGAATCGCCGCGCTTGCCGCCGAACCACCGCGCTCCCGAAGCAATCCGGCCGGCGGTTCCGCTCGCGAGCTGCCCTTTTCCGCTGCATTGTTGGTGTCGGCCAGCTTCGAGAGTCGCGTCCCGGCAATGTCCAACCCCGAACGGACCTGAGACAGGCATCACGTCGTGCATTGAGCGGCCCCGGAACGTCGCTAGCCACCCGTGCCGCGAATACCTGTTCGTCCTGCGTGTCATGGAGGCCTACATGTGCTTGACAGGCTCGGTGGCCTCCCCCTATACCGCCGCTGCCATTCGCCGCCCGAACCGGGTGGCCGGGGCGGAGTAGCTCAGTCGGTTAGAGCAGAGGAATCATAATCCTTGTGTCGGGGGTTCGAATCCCTCCTCCGCTACCACTTGTCGGCCTACTCGTGATTTGCAGGCGTTTTGAAGAGAACGCTCCTGCGCTATCACCGCTATAGACGACATGTCGGCCTCAATGAGGCCTGGTCCTCGCCGGATGGCTGGGTTCTACCTCACCTTCGGCAATTAACTCGCTGAAGGTTGCCTGAATCTCGGGACCGGAAGCGCCGGCCCTGCTGCCACTGGGAGCATCTTCGGAGCGTCTTCGATGAACGCAGCGTCGGTTTGAGGATTCACGTGGTCGTCGTTGTCTGATTCACTGCTGCCGGTGATTTGCCGTGAGGCGATGATGACATGGAGCCTTGGCGGCGACCTTCCCGGTAAGGTGATTGCCGCGATTGCAGATGGGGCTTCGACGCGGGAGGCGGCTTCGCTTCCGCGTCGGGATCTGACACGGCGCCCATGTCCGATTGACGCGGCGGGACGCTGGTCTCGTATGATCACGGCGCATTGAGCGGCGACAGGCTGGCGCAGCTCGACTCGCGCGTGATCGGAAGCGTCTCGCGCAAGCTCACGCGGGATTGGGTTCCAGCAACGTGCTGGTCAGCGCATGCGATGAATCGGCCAATCCGTCTATCACATCGAAATGATGGCGGTCGGGTTCCTCGATTGCGGTCGTAGTGGCGCCCAGTCCCGTCCAGATGTTCGCCAGCAAGGCACTCTGCCGGATGAACTCCGCACGTTCCGAGGCCCCGACCCAGCAGACAAGGCGCGCGTCCGGCATCGGAGCGAGGAGTGCCGGGCTTTCTTCGCATGCCTCTTCCTCGTCCAGCCGTATCAGCGCGTTCATGCCGGTGTGCAGCAGGGGGCGCAGATCGTGCAGACCGGAAATCGAAACCGTGTTCCGGATCCTGCCTCGTACGTCCGGCGCGAGCGGCGAAGTGTGCGAGATCATGCGGGTGACGAGATGGCCGCCGGCCGAGTGTCCCGCCAGAAGGAGCGGCCCGGGGACCATCGCGGCCGCCGCGGTGACTGCCGCGCCGATCTCCGCCGTGATGTCGCGAACCCGCACGTCGGGACAGAGCGTGTAGCCGGGTATCGCGACGGCAAACCCGCGGTCCACGCTGCCTTGCGCGAGGTGGGACCAGAAACTCTTGTCCAGCCGGTGCCAGAACCCGCCATGGACATAAATCACGAGGCCTTTCGGCGCGCCGTCCGGCAGGAACAGGTCGAAGCGGTTGCGTGGCCGAGGGCCGTAGGTGATGTCGAGCTTCGCCCGTTGCTCGACCTGCAGCCGCTCGCGAAACAGCCGCGCCGGCTCGATCCACGCGTTCGGCCATTGTTCGCCACGGGGGATGTTCGGCCCGTTGGCGTAGGCGTCGTCCCAGTCGAGAACCCTTCGGAACATGTGCCCTCCATGTCATCTGTCGGCCCAAAATGCGACCGCTGGCGCAAAACATCCTGTTCGGGCTGGAAATCCTTCACGTTTCAGCCTTTACAGGCGCATCTGGGAGATCTCAAAGGGAGGGACTTTATGAAAAGGTTTCTGGCAGCGGCAATCGTTGCGCTTTCGGCCGGCACTGCGGTCGCGGCAGCGGAGCCGGTCAAGATCGGGATGATCACGACCCTGTCGGGCGGCGGCGCCGGCCTCGGCGTGGATGTGCGTGACGCCTTCATGCTGGCGATCAAGAAGGCCGGTTCCTCGGACATCGAGGTCGTCATCGAGGATGATGCGCAGAAGCCGGAACTCGCGGTCCAGATCGCGGACAAGATGGTCCAGAGCGACAAGGTCCATCTTCTGACCGGCATCATCTGGTCCAACCTCGCAATGGCGGTGGTTCCCACGGTGACCGCGCAGGACATCATCTACCTGTCGCCCAACGCGGGCCCGTCCCCTCTCGCGGGCGCAGGCTGCAGCCCGAACTATTTCAACGTCGCCTACCAGAACGACAATTTCCATGAGGCGATGGGGCAGTACGCCAACCAGGACTACAAGAAGACCTTCATCCTTGCCCCCAACTATCCGGCCGGCAAGGACGCGCTCACCGGCTTCAAGCGCTACTACAAGGGCGAATTGGCCGGTGAGGTCTACACCCAGCTTGGCCAGACCGACTATGCCGCCGAGATCGCGCAGATCCGCGCCTCCGGTGCGGACTCGGTGTTCTTCTTCCTGCCGGGCGGCATGGGCGTCGCCTTCACCAAGCAGTATGCGCAATCCGGCGTTGGCATCCCGCTGATGGGGCCGGGCTTCTCCTTCAGCCAGGATGTACTGGGTGCGATCGGGGATGCCTCCCTCGGCGTGCGGAACTCTGCGTCCTGGTCGAAGGATCTCGATAACGAGGCCAACAAGGAATTCGTCGCCGCCTTCGAGCAGGAGTACAACCGCCTGCCGTCGATCTATGCCGCGCAGGCCTACGACACCGCCAATCTGATCCTGTCGGCCCTGGCGAAGGCCAGCGTCAAGGACAAGGACGCATTCCGCGCCGCGCTCAAGGAGGCGAACTTCCCGACCGTTCGCGGCAAGTTCAGGTTCAACAACAACAACCACCCGATCCAGGACATCTACGTGCGTGAGGTCGTGAAGGAAGGCGACACGATCACCAACAAGATCGTGGGAACCGTCTTCACCGACCACGGGGATGCCTACGCGCAGGACTGCAAGATGTAAGGCCGAGGGGCGCCGGGGCCTTTACGGATGTCGCTGATCGTCGAGCAACTGGTGAATGGCCTCCAGTTCGGCTTCATGCTGTTCCTGATGGCGGCCGGACTCACGCTGATCTTCGGCGTGATGGGTCTCATCAACCTCGCCCACGGCTCCCTCTACATGATCGGCGCCTTCGCCTGTGCGGCGACGGCTGCGGCAACCGGGTCCTTCTGGCTCGGCCTGGCCGCCAGCCTCGCCGCGGCCGCCATCGCCGGGGCGCTCGTGGAGATTCTGGTGATCCGGCGTCTCTACGAGCGCGACCACCTCGATCAGGTTCTTGCCACCTTCGCCCTGATCCTGATCTTTTCGGAAGGGACGCGCTGGCTGTTCGGCTCCTTTCCGCTTTACCTGAACGTTCCGCCGCTGCTCGAGGGCGCAGTGACGCTGCCGGGGGGAGCGCCCTATCAGCTCTACCGCCTCTGGATCATCGGCGTGGGCATCGCGGTGGCCATCGGCCTCTACCTTCTCATCTCGAAGTCGCGACTGGGCATGCAGATCCGCGCGGGAGAGGCCGACCGCGAGATGATCGCGGCGCTGGGCGTCGACATCCGCTCGCTCTACACCGCCGTGTTCGCGTTGGGAGCGGCACTCGCCGGACTCGCCGGCGCAATGGTCGGTGCCTTGCAGTCGGTGCAGGTGGGGATGGGCGAACCGGTGCTGATCCTCGCCTTTGTCGTCATCGTCATCGGCGGCATCGGTTCCATCCGCGGCGCGCTCGCGGGTGCGTTGCTGATCGGTGTCGTCGATACCATGGGCCGGCTGCTGCTGCCGCTGGCGCTCTCGTCCTTCGTGGCCCCGTCTACGGCCGCCTCGACGGGCGCAGCGCTTGCCTCCATGTCGATCTACATCTTGATGGCATTGATCCTCGCCGTCAGGCCAAAGGGCCTATTTCCGGTGGGGACCTGATGTCGCGCGAGGCCGGTTTCAATCTCGTCCTGACCGTGCTGGTCGTCGTGGCGATGACAGTCGCGGTGCTGATGGGCGAGACGTTCTACCTGACCCTGGCGACGCGCGCGGCGATCCTGGCGCTCGCGGGCGTCGGCCTCAACATCGCACTCGGCCTGGGCGGGCTGGTGTCGCTCGGGCATGCGGCTTTCTTCGGCGTCGGTGGCTACGTTGCCGGCATCCTCGCCATCCATGCGACCAACATGGAACCGCTGGCTTTCGGCATCCCGGGCACCAAGCTCATGCCGGTCATCTGGCTGGCGGCCGTCGCCACTTCGGTGTTGCTGGCGCTCCCCATCGGCGCGATCAGCCTGCGCACGTCGGGCGTCTATTTCATCATGATCACGCTGGCGTTCGCGCAGATGATCTACTACTTCGCCATCTCATGGCCGACCTACGGTGGCGAGGACGGCCTGTCCTTCTACGTGCGCAACGACTTCCCCGGCGTTTCGACGCTACAGCCCCTGCCGTTCCTCCTCATCTGCGGTGCTCTGCTGGCGCTGGCGCTGCTGTTGTTCTGGCGAATCCAGAACTCTCGCTTCGGCGCCGCCCTGCAGGCCGCGCGGCAGAACGACACCCGCGTGTCGGCAGTGGGCATCAGGCCGTACCAAATCAGGCTCGTCGCCTTCGTCCTGTCGGCCGGCATAACGGGTCTGGCCGGCGCGCTCTTTGCCGACCTGAACCGCTTCGTCAGCCCCTCCATGCTGTCCTGGCACCTTTCGGGCGAACTCATTGTCCTGATCATCCTCGGCGGCGTCGGGCGGCTCTACGGCCCGGTCGCGGGGGCGATCCTCTACGTGCTGCTGGAGTTCCTTCTGGGCGGCGTAACGGAGCGCTGGCAGTTCTTCCTCGGCCTGATCCTTCTCGGCGTCGTTCTGTTTGCGCGGGGTGGCCTGATTGGCCTGGTGACCGGCAGGGCGAAGCATGGATAGGCCGATCCTCGAACTCCGGGGCCTGAGGAAGAGCTTCGGCGCGCTGAAGGCGACCGACGATGTCAGCTTCGATCTCCGGCCGGGCGAGATCCACGCGCTCATCGGCCCGAACGGCGCCGGCAAGACGACGCTTATTCACCAGATTGCAGGCACGCTGAAGCCGGACGCCGGATCTCTGCATTTCCTCGATCACGACATCACCGGTCTGCACATGGCCCAGCGTGTCCGGCTCGGCCTGGCGCGGACGTTCCAGATCTCGTCGGTGGCCCCGGAGTTTTCGGCCCTGCGCAACGTGATGCTGGCCGTTCAGGCGCGCCATGGCTCGAGCCTGCGCTTCCTTCGCGACGTGAGGACCGATCGGACGCTCATCGATCCGGCGATGGAATGCCTCGCCCGCGTCGGCCTGGAACAACGCGCAACGGTTCGGGCGGATGAACTCTCCCACGGCGAGCGCCGTCGGCTGGAGATCGCCATCGCGCTCGGTTCTGCGCCCAAGGCGCTTCTGCTGGACGAGCCCATGGCCGGTCTCGGGCCGGAAGGCGCGCGGGAGTTCATCGGACTTCTAGGGCGGCTGCGCGAGGAGATGCCGCTGCTCCTGGTCGAGCATGACATGGACGCGGTCTTTGCGCTGGCCGACCGGATTTCGGTGCTCGTCTACGGGCGCATCATCGCGACCGGGTCCGTGGAGGCAATCCGAAGCGATCCGGCGGTCCGCGAAGCCTATCTCGGGGATGTCGCATGACGATGCTCGAGATCAGGGGCCTGAAGGCATACCACGGCGCCAGCCAGGCGCTTTTCGGTGTCGATCTCGAGGTCGGCCAGGGCGAGGTCGTGGCCCTGTTGGGCCGTAATGGCATGGGCAAGACCACCACCATCCGCGCCATCTTCGGACTCGTGCGGGCTCAGGCGACGCGGATCGCCTTCGAGGGCACGTCCCTCCATGGCCTTGCGCCGCATCGGATCGCACGGCTGGGGCTCGGCCTGGTACCGGAGGGGCGGCGCTGTTTTGCGACCCTGTCCGTCAGCGAGAACCTTCAGGCCGCTGCCCGGCGCGGATACTGGACCCAGGCGCGGGTGAACGAACTCTTCCCGCGTCTTGGCGAACGTGCCAGGCAGATGGCCAGGACGCTTTCGGGCGGCGAGCAGCAGATGCTTGCAATCGGCCGCGCGCTGATGACCAATCCGAAACTGCTGGTTCTGGACGAGGCTACCGAAGGGCTCGCGCCCGTCATCCGCCGCGACATCTGGAGCGCGCTGCGCCAGTTGAAGGCGCAGGGGCAGTCGATCCTCGTGGTCGACGGGACGCTGCCCGAACTCCTGCCCGTCGCGGACAGTTGCGTCATCCTGGAGAAGGGTGCCAGCGTCTGGTCCGGTCGGCCGCAAGAGTTCTCACCCGCCATCGCCAATCGCTACCTCGGTCTCTAGCGGGAGACGCCGGGTGTGCCTACGCATACGAGGCAGATAAGTTCTGGGTGACAATCGGCACCGATCGTCACCCAAATAAGCTGCAAATTCACATGTAAGGTCAGACGTTTGCGCGACTGCCAACGGTGCCGGCTCACGCCTTTAGCCCGTTGGCGATCGCCAGACGCCCCTGGCAGTGTCTAGCCTCCAGCGAGACGCGGCAGCAGGAATATCTCCGCGTCCTCGGGCAGCTCCTTCGACCAGGTATCGCGATAGATCGTCCCGTCTATGGAGACCGCGATGCCCCGGTCGATCCAGGGCTCCAGGCTGGGAAACTGTTCAGATAGCTTTCTGAACAGCTCCCTTATGTCCTTGGCCTCGACTTCGATCTTGTTTCTGCCGCCCGCGGCCGCTCCAAGGGATCCCCAGAGCGTCACTTCGACCATCAGCCACTGCCTTTCGCCTCGATCGCCGCCAGAATGCGCGGCGGCGACATTGGAATGTGCGTCATCCGCACGCCCACGGCGTTCGAGACCGCGTTGGCGACCGCCGCCAACGGCGGTACGATCGAGGTCTCGCCGACGCCCCGCACTCCGTAGGGATGGTTGGGGTTGGGGATCTCCAGGATCTGCGTGTCGATCATAGGAAGATCGGAGCAGACAGGAATGCGGTAGTCGAGGAAACCGGCATTCTGGAGACGGCCGTCCTCGCCATAAATATACTCCTCGTTCAGCGCCCAGCCGATGCCTTGCGCCGCGCCGCCCTGATACTGCCCCTCCACATAGGTCGGATGCACCGCCTTGCCGGCGTCCTGGATGACCGTGTAGCGCAATACCTTGGTAGCGCCGGTCGCAGGATCCACCTCGACGTCGCAGATATGCGTAGCAAAGGACACTCCCGCGCCGTCAGCGACGAGTTCGCTGTGCCCGGCGATCGGACCGCCCGTCTTGCCGGATTCCGCCGCGATCTGCTTCAGCGAAAGCCGTCCGAGATTGCCATGCTTCTCGCCGACAGCGACGGCATGTCCCTTTTCCCAGATCACTTCCTCGACCGGGATGTCCCACATTTGCGCCGCACGCTCGCGCAGGACCTTGATGGCATTGCGGGCGGCCGAGATCGTCGCCATCGAGGAAGAGAAGGTGCCGCGGCTGCCATCCGTCATGTCATTGTAGCCGAGACTGGAAGTATCCGCGACCACCGCCCTGACCTGGCTGTAGTCGATACCAAGCTCCTCCGCCGCCACCAGCGACAGCGAAGCGCGCGAACCGCCGACGTCGACCGTCCCGACAGCAAGCGACACGGTGCCATCCATGCCGATGTTGAGATCCGTGCAGGTCTGGCCGCCGAAATTGAACCAGAATCCACAGGCCATGCCGCGGCCCTGGTTCGGGCCTAGCGGCGCCTTCATGTGCGGATGGTTCTTCGCCGCTTCCAGGGTCGGACCGATGCCAATCGGGCCATAGATCGGGCCGTAGGAGGATCTTGTCCCTTCCTGGGCGGCGTTCTTGATGCGGAAATCCACCGGATCGATGCCGATCTTGTGGGCGAGCTCGTCGATCACGCTTTCCACCGCGAAAGCCGCCTGGGGCGAGGACGGCGCGCGATACGGGGCCGTCTTGGGTCGGTTCACCAGCACCTCGTAGCCGACCGTCTTGACGTTCTCGAGCCGGTAGCATGCGAAGGCGGTCATGGCGCCGAGTTCGGCCCACATGCCCGCATAGGCACCGCTGGAATAACGCAGGGTGGCCTCGGCCGCGACGATCGTGCCGTCCTTGCGGGCGCCGATCTTGACGTCGATCGATGTGGCGCTCGTGGGGCCGGTTGCGCGAAACACTTCGTCGCGCGTCATCACCAGCTTGACCGGCCGTCCCGCCTTGCGTGACAGCGCCAGCGCGACCGGCTCGGCCCAGACATGGGTCTTGCCGCCGAAACCTCCGCCGATCTCCGAGGAAGTGACGCGCAGCTTCGACGCATCCATCCCGAGCAATTGCGCACAGTGCTGGCGGTAGACGAAATGACCCTGCGTACACACCCAAAGGTCAGCAGTGCCGTCCGGCCCGACGCTCGCCACGCAGGCATGGGGCTCGATGTAGCCCTGATGCGTCTGCTCGGTCTTGAAGGAACGCTCGACGATGAAATCCGCCTGGGCGAAACCGGCCTCGACATCGCCGTGGCCATACTGGACCCGCTTTGCCACGTTCGAAGGCTTGCCCGGCCTTGTCTCCGTCCCCTCGGTGAAGACGCTCTCGTGCAGGATCGGAGCGGTCTCCTTCACGGCTTCGTCGACATCGGTCACATGCGGCAGCACCTGATACTCGACCTCAATCAGCTTCAGGGCCTGTCTTGCCGTGCGCGCGTCGACCGCGGCCACCGCCGCTACCGCATGACCGTCGTAAAGGACCCTCCTGCGTGCCATGCAGTTGTCCAGGACGTCGAACATGGCGGCATCGCCATCGGTGAGGTTCGGCAGATCGGCCGCAGTGATGACTGCCTTCACACCCGGAAGCGCTTCCGCCTTCGACGTGTCGATCTTCTCGATGACGGCGTGGGCATGCGGACTGCGGAGGATGCGCCCCACCAGTTGGCCGGGCATGTTGAAGTCCGCGCCATAGCGCGCGCGGCCAGTCACCTTGTCGATGCCATCGGGGCGTAGGGGCCTCGTGCCGACCGACTGGAATTCGCGTTTCAGATAGCGTGGGTCGAAGTTGACGGTCATGCTGCCCCCCTCATCATGCTGGCGGCGTCCTGTACGGCACGCACGATCTTGTCGTAGCCGGTGCAACGGCAGAGGTTTCCGGCGAGGCCGAAGCGGATTTCCTCTTCGGTCGGGTTAGGGTTCTTGGTGAGAAGGTCCTTCGCGGCCATGAGGAAGCCGGGCGTGCAGACGCCGCATTGCAGCGCCGCATGCTCGATGAACTTCTGCTGCAGCGGATGCAGCTTGTCGCCATGCGCCATGCCTTCGATGGTTTCGACGCGGCGGCCTTCGGCCTCCGGGGCCAACACCAGGCAGGAGCAGACCAGCCGGTCATCGAGGATGATGCTGCAGGCGCCGCAGTCGCCGGTCCCGCAGCCTTCCTTGGCCCCCGTCAGCCCGAGGCGGTCGCGCAAGACCTCGAGCAGCGTCTCGTCCGGATGACAGAGATACTCGACCTTGTCGCCGTTGATCGTGGTTGAGACTGCAATGCCCGCCATCACTTGCCTCCTGCACGCGCATAAGCGGCCGCGACGACCCGTTTGGCCAGCACGCCCGCAACTTTCTTCCTGTACGCCGCCGTGCCACGCTTGTCGTCGATGGGACGGCATGCGTCGGAGCAGACCGTGGCCAGCCGCTCCAGCGTGGCTTCGTCCGGCTTCGAGCCGACGAGGACGTTAGCGGCTTCCTCGACCAGAAGCACGGTCGGCGCCACGGCGCCCAATGCAAGGCGGGCCGAAACGATCACGCCTTGCTCATCGATCGTCAGGTTCGCGCCGGCGCTGACCACGGCAATGTCCATCTCCGTGCGCGGAGTGAACCGCTGATAGGCGTCACCCGAGCGAGGCGGGCGCTTGTCGAGCAGGATCGCATCGATCACTTCGCCCTTGACGAGCGAGGTCTTGCCCGGACCGACCGGCACCGCCTGCACTGGAACGACGCGTCGGCCGGACGGTCCCACGATGGACGCCCGGGCATTGGCTGCCACCAGCGCCGGCACGCTGTCGGCCGCAGGCGACGCGTTGCAGAGATTGCCGACGATGGTGCATCGTCCCTGCACCTGCTTCGACCCGATGAGGCTGGCCGCTTCAACCACGCCCGGCCAAGCCTTCGTGAGTGCGGTGTTCTCCCTCAATACGGCGCATGGAGTGGCAGCGCCGATGCTGAAGCCCTCCGGTGTTTCACGGATTTCGCGCAAGCCGTCGATCGATTTGATGTCGACTATCAGGTCCGGCTCGATGAATCCGCCCTTCATTCTCACCAGGAGGTCGCTGCCTCCCGCAAGGATTGCAGCCGTGCCAGCCGATCCTTCGATGAGTGTCACGGCATCGTCTATGGACAGTGGACGTATGTAGCGCATCGTCTCCTCTGGATTTTGTAGTTTAGTCTTTATAGGCGCTTCCTTTTGTTTGGCCATCCGGATGTTGCAGGGCGCGATTGGGCCACCGGGCGTCGATGGCAGCGACAGCCCACCTCAAGGCGTGCCTCTGGAGCATGTGGAGCCGAATGAGGATAACGGCATCTGGCGCCGAGGCGTAAGAATCCCTTTCGGTATGGTCCCTATGGCAACTCTGTACGGAAGTTGTGCGAACTGCCGAGCCATTTGACCGTTCTGCGGATCTACCGCCCCGCTTTCCCACCGCCGGCCGCGGTTATCACGCCGACGATGATCAGGCCTGTCACGACGAGCCTTACGCCGGCGCTCACCCCGAAGGTATTCAACATCGTCAGCAACAGCACCAGGAACAGCGCCGCGCCCCAGATCCCGGGAACGTTGGCCTTCCCGCCGGCGACCGAGGTGCCGCCAATCACGACGACGGCGATCGACGAGAGCAGGTATTCGTTTCCGATGTCGACGTTGGCGCCCCGGAAATATCCAGCAAGCAGGGCTCCATTGAGACCGCCGAGCGTGCCGGACAACGTGTAGGTGAGGAAACGTATCCAGCCCACGTTCACGCCGGCCAGCCAGGCTGCGCGGATGTTCTGGCCGATCGCGAGCACGGAACGGCCGTAGACCATGCGGTTAAGCGCGATTGCGGCGCCGATCGTGAACAACACCGTCACAAGCGCGAGGACCGGAATGCCGAGGACGCGCAGATTGGTGAAATCGGCGAAGCCGGGCGGCGGCTTGATCTGCAGGCCCCGGCCGTAGGCGATATCGATGGAGTGGATGATGAAGCTCGCCGAGAGCGTCGCGATGATCGGCGGGATCCGCAGGGCCCAGATCAGCAGGTAGTTGGCACTACCGACCGCCGCGCCGCAGGCGAGGGCGGCGGCGAGCCCGAGGGCAATCCGTGAATCGCTGCCGTTCATCACGGTCATGGCTACGGCGCTGGCGAGCCCGATGTTGGCCGGCAGGGACAGGTCGACATTGCCTGGCCCCAGCGTGATCACGAACATCTGCCCGACGCCGACGATCACCATGAACACGGCGAGAGAGAGCGCGGCGGTGATCATGCCGCCTGCGCCGTATCCCCCGGTAAAGATAATCGTCGCAAGCCAGACGCCGATGGCACCGACAAAGGACCACAGCCACGGCCTGGCCAGGGTGTCGCGTATCGCTTCCATGTTCAGGCCTCCCGCCGGCTGATCAGCACGCGGGCCGCGAGCACCACGATGAGGATGATCCCGTTCGCCGCCACCTGCCAGTCGGGCGGGATTCGCATGAAGGTCAGGAGCGGGGAGGCGGCGAGGGCGAGCGTCAGCGCCCCTAGGACGGCGCCGATCGGTGAAACGCGCCCGCCCACGAATTCGCCACCCCCAAGGATGACGCCTGCGATCGCCAGCAACGTGTAGCCGTTGCCGATATTGGCGTCACCCGAAGTGGTGATGCCGATCAGCGTCATGCCCGACAGGACGCCGAACAGGCCGGCGAGCGCGAAGAGCGTCACCTTGACCCTGAGAAGCGACCAGCCGGCGCGGCCGAGCGCGGCCGGGTTGCCACCGGAGCCGCGCAGGATGGCACCGTACGAGGTGTGCATGAGGCCGAAATGCACGACCAGCGCAATCACCAATGCGGCGACGATGGGAAAGGGCACGAATGGCGGCTTGAACCCCACGATCGCGGAAAGCCACTCCGGAGCCTTGCCGCCGGGGGTGGGCAGGACCAGGATCGCGAGCCCCTGCCACACGAAGCTCATGCCGAGCGTCACCACGATCGACGGAAGATTGCGCAGGTGGATGAGCGCCCCCAGCAGGGCGTACACGCCGATGGAGCCGAGCAGGATTGCCGCCCCAAGCAGGGGGGTTTCGCGCAGCCAGGTCGCCGTGACGCAACCGACGAAGCCGACGAAGGTGCCGATCGACAGGTCGAGCTCGTTGCCGGCGATCACGAACATCTGCGCAATGGTAGCGAGGGCGATGGGGATCGCGAGATTCAGCATCAGGCTGAAGCCGAAATAGCTGATGGCGCGCGGGTTGAGCCAGGCGATGGCGATCACCACCAGCGCAAGCGACAGGGCCGGCAGCGTCGCCCGCAGCATGCGCGCACGCGCGGCCGAACCGGCACGAGGGAGAGGCCCCCGGATCGCGACGTCGGTCATGATGGCGCAACCTCGCTGAAGGAAGACTGGATCACCTTCTCCTCGGTCAGTTCACCCCGGTTCAAGGTGGCGACGATGCGGCCGCCCCGGAAGACGTACACGCGGTCGCAATTGTCCAGTTCGTCGGTTTCGGTGGTGTACCAGAGGAACGTCCTGCCGTTCCTCGCCTCCTCGCGGATGAGGTCGTAGACCTCGAGCTTGGTGCCGATGTCGACGCCACGCATCGGGTCGTCCATGAGGATGATCCTGGCGTCCGACCCCAGCGCCCGCGCGAACAGCGCCTTCTGCTGGTTGCCGCCGGACAGCGACAGGATGTTGTTTTCGACGTCCGGCGTGCGGATGCCGATCTTCGCCTTCCAGAGACTGGCGAGCTCCGCCTCGCGCTCGGGCGAGATGAGGATGCCCCTGCGCAATCTTGCCAGGGAGCGTATCCCTATGTTCCTGGAGATCGACCATTGCGGGAAGATGCCGTCGGACTGGCGGTCTCCCGCGACCATCGCGACCGGAGCCGTGACCTCCATGTGCGACCTCGCACGGCCGGCGGCAGCATAGATGGCCAGGAGCAGGTCGGTCTGGCCGTGGCCGGCGAGTCCGGCCAGTCCGATGATCTCGCCCTCGTGCGCAACGAGTTCGCTGTCGTCGTCCTGACGGACGGGACGTGCCCGAACGCGCAGCGGTCCAGCACTGCGGCCGGCAGCGGCCGCGTGTGCACGGGCGGGTTCCCAGACGCCGGTATCTCCCATTGCGTTTATCAGCCGCGGGCGATCGAAGGCGGCCGCGGCGTCCGTCAGGGCCACCTTTCCATCGCGCATAACCACGATGCGGTCGGCGTTCTCGAGGATTTCCCCCAGGAGGTGCGAGATGAGGATGCAGCTCTTGCCCCCGGCCACGAAGCGGCGGACGAAGGCGAGCAACTGCCCGGCCGTGTGGGCGTCGAGCGACGAGGTGGGCTCGTCGAGAATGACGAGTTCAAGCGGATCCTCGGTCACCGTGAAGGCGCGCGCCACCTCGACCATCTGGCGTCTGCCGATCGACAGGTCGCTGATGATGTCAGAAGGGCTTATCCCGTGCCCGGGGAATATCTCGTCCAGTTTCTCTGTAATCAGGGCGGCGGCCCTGCGCCGCCAGCCGAAACCGCGCAGCGAGGCATGATTGATCCGGGTGTTCTCGGCCACGCTGAGGTTGGGACACAGAGAGAGTTCCTGAAACACGCAGCGGATGCCGAGTTTCTGGGCCCGCACCACCGAATAGTTCTCTTCCACCGCGCCGCGTATGGCGATCCGCCCGCGATCGGGGGCAAGCGTGCCCGCGAGGGTGTGCATGAGGGTCGACTTGCCGGCGCCGTTGTGGCCGACAAGACCAATGCATTCGCCGGCATCGACCACGAAGTCGACGCCATTGAGAGCACGAACGGCCCCGAAATGCTTCTCGACGCCGTCCAGCTTCACGATGTTCGCGCGTGGGTCAGACATCGGTGCCTTCGACGTCCGACCCGTCATGCCGTGGCACAGAGTGCCGCTCTGCGATCATTTCTTTATGTTGGCCTCGATGGCCTTGATCGCATCTTCCTGCGTGTATTCCGCGCTCGCCACGCCGCCGACGGGAATGTTGGGAAGCGCAGCCTCGAAGTCATCCTGGGTGAAGGCGAGATACGGCACCAGCAGATCGTGGGGCACGTCGGTGCGTCCGTCCAGCACCTGCTGCGCCACCCAGAAGGCCAGTGTCGACACGCCCGGCGCGATCGAGGCGGACCAGGTGGTATAGCCGTCCTTTTCCTTCTGCTCCTTCCACCACTGCAGTTCGTCCTGCCGATTGCCCATGATGATGGTCGGACGCGGCTTTCCGGCGGCGGCGAACGCCTGCGCGGCACCGTAGCCATCGCCACCCTGAGTGACGACGCCGACGATGTCGGGGAGCGAAGGCAGGACGGTAGCCACCGCCTTCTGCGCCGTGGTCTGGTCCCAGTTGCCGGTCACCGAGTTCACGATCTTGAACTCGGGGTGCGCTTTGACGCCCTCCTCGATGCCCTTGTGGATGGCATCGTCGATCGACGTGCCTGCCAGGCCGCGGATCTCGAGCAGGTTTCCGCCCTCCGGATGGAACTTCGCCATCTGCTCGACTTCCTGCCGTCCCATGTCCTCGAAGTCGACCACGACGCGATAGGCGCAGGGTTCGGTGACGATGCCGTCGAACGAAACCACGACGATGCCGGCGTCACAGGCCTGCTTGACCGCGCCGTTGAGGGCGTCCGGCGAGGCCGCGTTGATGACGATGGCGTCATAACCCTGCAGGATGAGGTTCTGGATCTGGGCTGCCTGTGTCGGCACTTCCTGGTCTGCCGTCGTGAAGACGTCGGCGGCAGCCACGACCCCGTCGGAAACGGCCTTCTGGGTCACGGCATCATAGCTCTTCAGCATCGCCTGCCGCCAGGAATTTCCGGCGTAGTTGTTTGAGAAGGCTATCTTCTTGTCGCTGGTATCCGCCAGCGCCGTGCCGGCTGAAAGCGCTGCAGCCAGCGCGCCTAGAACGAGTATTTTTTTCATCTCACTCCCCCTTGCCAAGTTCCCTGACGGTTAGCTCGACCTGCCGTCTCCTCCCGCAGGTCCACATGACTGCCTGTTGAGGCGATCATCATGCTTTCGACTATACGATATCCGAACTCAAAACGATCTCAACCCTGGCACGCGCACGCGGCGACGGAACAGCGTGGTCGATGCAGTGATGTAGAGCGTTCTGAGATCGTCGTCGCCGAACGTGAAGTTCGCACAGGATTCCGGGATGCGGATCACCCCGAGCGGGTCACCAGACGGGTCGAAGACATGGATGCCGCCGGGCCCGGCGCAATAGACATTGCCGAGGCTGTCGATCTTCATCCCATCGGGGCCATCAGGCTCCTCCCCCTCTGTGACCGCCCACAAGGCTCCCCCAGTCAGACTCCCGTCATCCGAGACGTTGAAGACACGAATGTGGCGTCGTTCCGTGTCATTGACGAACAGTCGGGAGCCCTCGAGCGAAAAGCAAAGTCCGTTCGGCTGTCCGAAATCGTCGGCCAGCAGCTGCAGGCCATTTTCCGAAAGCCGGTACACGCCCTGGTAGGTCAACTGCTGCGGTCGGGGCACCCCGTAGAACTCCACCCGACCGTATCCGGGATCGGTGAAATATATCGAATCGTCGGCTGCCACGACGATGTCGTTGGGACTATTGAGTTCCTTCTCACCGTAGTGGGTCGCGAGCACGGTGATCCTGCCGTCCAGCTCGGTTCGGGTGACGCGGCTTGTGGAGTGTTCGCACGTCAGCAGCCGTCCCTGTCGGTCCAGCGTGTTGCCGTTGGCCTTGTTGCTGGGGGCGCGGAACAGGTCGATCTCACCAGACGGCCGCCGTATGTACATCCGGCTCGCGGGGATGTCGCTGAAGACAAGCCATTTCTCGTAAGGATGCCAGACCGGCCCTTCGAGGAAGCTGAAGCCGCTGGCAAGTGCCTCCAAAGGTTCGTCGCCAACGAGGGCGGCGAAACTGGCATGGCGTTGCGTCGCTGGCATCCGGTCAGCCCTTGGATGCGCTGACAGCCTTTCCTGCGACGAACCAGTCGCTGGGCTTCACGTCCTCGATGACGACCCAGACCGCCTCCTTGGGAAGCTGGGCGACTTCGCTGATGGTCTCGGTCACGCGGCGCGATATCTCGTCCTTGCGCTGCTGCGAGTGCCCTTCGAGGATGCGGATGCTGACGAATGGCATTTGGTTCTCCCCTCTGCGCCGTGGCTGGGGCGAGAGCGTAGCATCAGCCGGGTTGTTGGATACGTACCAACGCGCAAGGGCGACTGTGCCTTTGCACAGTGCCGGGCGGCGTTCACTGTTCCATGTTGCCGGAGTGCTGCTCGAGCCAGGCATCGAGCCGGGCCTGTTCCCGACGCAAGGCATCGATGTTGATCAATCCACGCACCAGAGCGAGATGGATCGCGCGAGTACGTGGATTGAACATTGCCGGACCCTTCTCCGCCGGGCCGGTGGCAGAAGTGATGCCCAGCTTGTCGTAGAGATGCTGGAGCCGGTTCTGTGCACCGCGCCGCGTCAGGCCACGGCGGACTGCCATGCACTTGTCCGTCAAGCCGAGGGCGAGGTCGATCAGGCTTTCGTATTCGCCGTCGGTGAGGCCTTCCAGCCTGTCCTGTATCCGATGCTGGATGCCGCGTATCTGGCGGTCGATGATGCAGTGGCCTTCGCAGAAGACGCCGCGCAGCGCCGAGCGCATGCCTTCTTCCGATGCGGATTTCAGCACATAGCCATAAACGGAGCCGGGGGGGACGATGCGGGCGACACCCCGGACGTAGGCTTCGTCCGCGAAATTCGACCAGAAGAGGATGTGCGTCTCCACCCGGCGCGCCCAGATGGCGCGCGCCACCTCTATTCCCGTAGCCTTGGGCAACTGCAGGTCCAGTATGATGCGTTGCGGTTGCCGTTGCGTTGCGAGCTGAATGGCTTCCTCGCCGTCTCCAGCCTCGATGACTTCGACTTCGTCTTGCCAGAGACCTTCGACGGTCGAGCGGGCAAAGGCGCGATGCAGGCCATCGTTCTCCGCTATCATGACAAGCATCACTGGAGCGTCTCCGCCGTGCCTGACGATATTGGCCACGCCAGGCGGTCTGATCGGGCCGTTCTCCCGACGTCATCCGCTTTTCGATCCACTTCGATGGTCACGATCGTCCCACCTTTTCGACCGCCGCGCGCGAACCTGAGCCGAGCTCCGATCAAGGCGGCGCGCGTCTGCATGTGATTAATCCCGCCCGAGTCGGTGGGGTCGACCTGGGTCAGGCCGCGCCCATCGTCGGCGACGACTACGCGCAGCACCGCCCGCGTGCAGGCGATCTCGACCATGACATGGCCCGGCCCTCCATGCCTGACGGCATTGGTGATGGCCTCCTGAACGATGCGGTAGAGTGCCGTCCGCGTGGTCTCGGGCAAGCGGTCCGCCGCCCCATCGCTGGTATCTCTTATGCTCACGGCGATGGGCGGATCTGCCCGGCTGACGCTGCGATTGAGGTGAGCTTCGACCGCCTCCCGCAGACCGAATAGTTCGAGCACGCTCGGTCGCATGTCATCAACGATGTGGCGCAGCTCGGTCAGGCAACCGACGATCTCATGCTCGAGTTCGGCAAGTTGCGCGGCGCCTGCCACGCCCTGACCGCGCAGAGCCGAAACCTGGCGCGCTATGCGGGCGAGGTCCGCCAGCGTCTGGTCGTGCAGATCCATCGCCATGCGCCTGCGTTCGCGCTCCATGCCCTCCGTTAGCCGCGAGGCACCAACCCTGAGAACTTCCGCCCGATTGCGCGCCTCGGCCTCTGACAGCAGGGCGCGACGCGCTTCTTCGGCCTGCGTGAGGGCGAAGATGTAGGGAGCGATGAAGTCAGCGCAGTGCTGAGCCACACCCACGTCCGTGGTCGTGTAGCAATCCGCCTCGTGCCGGCTGACGTTGAGGGCTCCGATGATGCGCCCCTGCGCACGCATGGGTACGACGATCCGGCTGCGCAATCTGGCCGAAAAGATCGGCTCGTCGATTGCGCCCGCGAAATGAAAACGCGGGTCGGACAGCGCGTCGCCTGCGAGCAGGAAGGGGACCTCTCCTCGCAGCACCGCGCGTATGGGACTGCGCTCCGTCGGAAGCGGATTCTCGGCCAGTTCACTCCAGCTCGTTTGGCAACCGGCTTCGTAGCATGCATGGCTGCGGTTCTCGTGCAGCAGCACCGCCACGTCCATGTGGTCATGCTGGATGAGATTGCCGATTTCGATCGCGGTTGCGCGAAAGGCGCTGCCGGGATCGATGTGTCCGGCGAGCGCGCGCGAAATTGCCATCAGCCTGTCAACAAGATGCGGAGCGATCTCCGTCATACCCGCCCGTCCTCCACCGTGGCTGTCTCGTCATGACGTCCACATCTCGTCCTCCTCGACACGCCAATCTGCGAGCCGACGATCGCGGCTGTCAATTGCAGCCGGGTTGCGAGGCCCGCATGTGAGCCGAACTATGTCCTGGTTCTTGAAGACAGGATCGTCCCGCAACCGGGGTCATCTGCGGTATTCTCGTTGGCTGGGGCGCTGGTGCGCCTCATGCCGATGGCTGCGGCGAGACTGCCAATCAGCAATGTTCCCCTGATCCCGAATGCGGATGGTGCAAGGGCTTGATGGCGGGGCCATTTCCCTCAACGCGGGTCGATCTGAGCCAACGTTACGACCTGCCGGGGTTGCCCCCTTCCGCTGACAGCAAGGCGGCCCGTGATTTCGACAGCAAGGGCCTGAACTGGAACTCGCCGAACCCTGCGACCCGCTCCTCGTGCCGATCCAGCAACGCGCGTGCGTCCGGTAGCCTGCCTACCGAGACGTAGAGCTCGGCAAGCTGCGCGGCGAAGAACGCTTGCCAGGTTTCGAAGCCGGTTCTGGCCCAGAGCACGGAACCCTCCTCCATCTGCCGGATTCCGGTGTCCACGTCGCCCCGCTTTGCACTCGCCCATCCGAGGCAGAAGATCGACATCGCCAAGAACTCGGGGAAGCCCTGTCGGCCGGCAAAGTCCAGGCTCTCCTCCCCGAAACCCTGCGCGGCGGTGACATCGCCGCTCATCATGGCCGTGAGGAAATTGGCCAGGAGCCCAAATCCGTAGGCGTGCGGCCGCTTGACCAGTCTTGCAAGATCCAGCGCCGCGGCCGCGTGCTCCGCGCCCGTCTCGGCGTTGCCCATCACGGTGTAGGTCAGCCCGAGATAAAAGCGGGCGAATACACCGAATTCCTTCAGGAACCGCATGTACAGCCCGTGGTGCGATGTCGGATCGTAGCGATCCACGGTCGCGCTGAGATGCTGCCTCGCCGCGTGGTTGTCGCCGCGGTGCCATGCCACCAGGCCACGCATGGTGTGCGCAGCCAGATAGGCTTCGTCCGAGGGCGCGGCCTGGAGTATCTCGAATATCTCGTCGGTCGTTCTGTCCGCCTCGGCAAGTCGGCCGCACGCCCAGGCGTGCAGCGCGGTGTTGTAGATGACGGGAACGAGATTTTCCGGCTTTTCCTGCGTGCGCAGCAGTTCCAGCGCCCGGTTCTGCGCGGCGCCAAAGGCGGGACTGCCTGGCCCGCGTGTCACCATCAGCGTCGGCCCCTCTATTGCCCGCAACTGCATCTCGAGCGCATCTCGCTCGCTTCCTGCCGGCATTGTCTCGATTATCGCCAGTCCGCTTGTGATATGTGCCAGCGCCTCCGCAGCGCCGCCGCCGCTCGCCGCCTCCATCGCCGCCCGCAAGCGCCACCGCGCCGACTCGGGCTTTCGGTCGGCGGCCAGAAGATGCTCGGCCACCACTTCGGCGGGAACTCGGCGAATTTCGTGTTCCGCCAGCATTGCATCGGCAATTGCGCCGTGCAGCCGGCGTCGTTCCGTCGTGCTGGTCGATCCGTAAATGGCGTCGCGCACAAGCGCATGCTTGAACGTTGCCGTATCGTCGCTGCCCGGACCGATCCCAGGTCCTGCACCGTGGTACGCGATGTCGGCTGCCTGCAGGACGTCGAGCGCCTTGCCGAACGCGTCCGGGCTGAGATCCGACAGGCTGCGCACCAACGCCAGGTCGAACACCCGCCCGATGGCGGCACCGATTTGCGCCACCTTTTGCGCATTGGGGTTCAGCCCATCGAGCTTGTTCTGGAGAAGTGCGCCGAGCGTCAGCGGTATGCTGCGCAACTCAGCCGGGTTGGCGATGGCCTGTCGCGCACCGGCGTTTTCGGCGAGCATCACGGCATACTCTTCGACGAAGAGGGGAACGCCGTCGGACTTTTCGATGATGGTCGCCAGTGTCTGATCGTCCAGCTGGTCGGCGCTGCCCGCGGCGCGCGCCAGTTCCGCCGACTGCGCGTCGTTCAGGCGCCGCAATTCGATGACCTCGCCGAGCGCGTCGAGACGCTCGGCGAACGGACCGACCGGGCGCGTCGTCGTCAGCACGATGCATGGATGCGCAGGCGCGTTCCTGACGAGGATCTCGAGGAACTCGGCCGAGGTCGGATCGATCCAGTGCACGTCCTCGAAGACCAGCAGCAGCGCCTTGCCCGGCACCGCTGTGCTGAAGACCTTTCTGGAAAGGATCTGGAAGGCCATGCGCCGCTTCATCGGCATGCCGATTTCCGCGTCCGCTTCCTGCTCGGGGCCATGGGCCGCCACGACGTCCATCAGCACGGCCGTTTGCTCTTCGTCCGCCTGCCAGGCCGACTGGAACAGCCTGCGCAGCTTGTCGCGTCGAACCTCGTGGGGATCCTCCGCGTGCACGCCCGAGACCCAGTCCAGATAGTCCTTCACCGGGTGGAGCGACGTGTACTGGTGTGTCGGAGAGCACTGCATCGCGAGGTAGCGGATGCCGCCCTCCTGGTCATAGTCGTGCCGCAGCGTGTCGATCAGCCGGGATTTCCCGATGCCCGGCTCGCCGACCAGAACGGCCGCCGCGCCACCCCTTCCTGCGGCGGCCTTCCCGATCATGGCACGCAGTAGCGCGAGTTCCTCCTGTCGACCCACCAGCGGCGCGCGCCGTTCGCCACGCAGGGCCTCGAAACGGCTCAACCCCTTGCGCCGCCGCGGCTTGACACGGAAGACGGTCTCGGCTTGCTCGAAGCCTTTCAGGACCTTCTGTCCGAGAGCCTCGAACTCGAAGGCCTTGCCCACCAGTCTTCGGGTAGCGGCGCAAACGACCGCAGAGTTCTCGGTGGCGACGGTCTGGAGCCGCGCGGCCTTGTTAAGGCAGGCGCCGACCACGTTCTCGCCGTAGTGATCCCCGGGCTTCTGGTGAATGATGACATGTCCGGTGGCAATGCCGATGCGTGCCGCCAGGTCGGTGCCCGAGAGGCTGCTGCTGGTCTGCATGAGGTTCTGGAGGATGGTCCACGCCGCCTGCACCGCCCGAAGCGGGTCGTCCTCCATGCCGCGCGGATAGCCGAAATAGCTGATGACCCCGTCGCCCAGATAGTTGGCGACGGTTCCCTGCTGCTCACGCGTCGCCTCCGTGCACAGGTTGTGGTAGATGCGCAGCAAGTCGCTGAACGTTTCTGCCCCGTATTTCTCGAGCAAGGCGGTGGAGCCGACCAGGTCGGCGAACATGACGGTCAGTTGGCGGTGTTGCGACGCGGCGCCACTGTCGATCGATGTGCCGAGCGTATTGGCTCCGAGCAAGCCCAGCCGGCTCGCGGGTTCGCTAGTGAACGTCGACATGTTCCACCTCATAGAGGTCGTTGCCGGCAGCGGCATCGAACGTACTCAGGGCGAACATGATGAGCATGTCGTAGTCGAGGGCGACGGAGCCGACATTGGCGTTCTGCGGTTGCGAGCCCGGTCGGTTCTGGAACCACCGCGCCCACATTTCCGAACCCGGCACGTACATCGGGAAGAGCGTGCCCTCCTTTGGGAACGCCCGGTTCGGCGACGGATAGAGGTTGGAAACGAACGGAAATTGCGCCGTCCCGTGGCAGCTAAGGCAGGAGGAGGCCTTCACCATGGGAACCCGGGTGCCGTCGGTGAGAACCACATTGTGGCGCTCCGCAACATCGATCGGCCCAGAAAGCCGCCCGCCCCAGCCGAGCGACGATTTGGAATAGGCCGGAGCGTCCGGATTGATCCAGGTCTCCTGAAGTACCTTGCCCTCAGGCAGGCCATTCGGATCGCGTGCGAACTGGGGGTCGTTGCCCCACATGGCGCCCAGCGGCACCAGCCTGTCCCACGGCGTCTTGCCTGGGGCATCCTTGTCGTAGACATAGGTGATGAACACCCAGCCCGTCTCGGGAGCGGCGACGTTATCCTTCACGATGATGTCGAACTGCAGCACCTGTAGCGGGACGACGACCGGCGGGCTCTCGGGCCACTCGACAGTCGGCCGGAACACGTGCCAGGTGGCAGATCTGTCGACCACCGGCCATTCCGCGGCGGTCGGCGTCACCCCTGCCGCCTTCACCACCATGCCGCCTTCCGGAAAGGAGACCGCTGTCCTGTCCGGGTTGAAGGGGTCGGCCCAGAGCTTGTTCAGCATCGTCGCCGACACGGCATCGTAATAGATGACCGTGTGGTTCTGCATGTCCTTGGTGAGCCCGAATTCGGCGAACGTTTCCTTGGTGATCACCTGTCCGGAAAACGAGCCGAGGATGGCTTCCTGCCCCGAGGCCGGATCGATCTTGCCGGTTGGCAGGAGGGTGCCTGCGCCCTGCCAGATCATGCCATACCAGCCGTTTGCCGCCGGGTCCCAGTTATCGGGGTCCTCGATCATCTGCTGCATGGTCGGCGCAAGAAACGTCTTCAGCTTGTCGACGTAGGCCGCGGCGCTGCCGGGGGTGAGTGCTTCCTGCGGCCTTACAGCAAGCCATTTGGCTTCGACCGCAGCTGGATAGTCGTAGTTCAGGCTGCGATAGGGCCCGTTCCATTGGCTCGGGTCCGGGTAGAGTCCGTTGTTGGAGGCATAGGGATCGACGGCGAATGCGGTTGAAGCCGACGCAGCCGACAGGAAAAGCCCGGCTAGAGCGGCCACTGGGAAGTTACGGAGACGTGTATCCCGTGCCATGCTTCAGCTCCAGCCGCCCGCATCTGACCGTATAATCTACCACGGAAGGAGAGTTGTGCTAGCAAAAGCTGATCGTCTTCCTCGATCTTCCCGTCTAATTGACGAAAGATGTGGTGTCGGCGCGTCAATCAAAACATTGCGAGCCGCGACAAGGTCTTTCAGACGCAGGTGGTGGTAACAGCGAAGCGGCGGCTCGGCACGAACGCAAGCGGGGCCGAGAAGGGAACCCTCGACCGACGCGAAGCTTCAGGACGAATTCAACCTACCCTACCGACGGCGTCGTCGCCGCAGTGACGCAGGGCGAACCGCTCGTCTCACTCGGCCCTTCCGCCGCATTGTCAGGACGGCTGGCGTCGCCTTCTTGGGGACACGTACTATGGTGGCATTCGGCCCCAGGTCTGCCGGGACGAGTGCCTTGCCCCCCGCGCGATCAAGGGCCTCGTCAAGGATGACAGCGGCGATACAGTACCACCGTGGCTGGCGGCAGCCAGGCGTCTCCATCGATCTTCAGTCAAGCTTTGGCCAGTCCCAACCTGGCCGGACCTCTGGCTGAGGTCACGAAGCCACGAACGAGCGCGTCGGAACGCTGTACGCTGTCGAAGTCCGTTCCGACGCCGTAACAATGCGGCGTGAACGCGTCCTAGCCGTATCTTGCAACGGCCAGGTCGGTGGCGTCGATTTCCGGCTTCTTACCGGAGACCAGGTCGGAGATGAGGCGGGCGGAGCCCGCGCTCATCGTCCAGCCCAGCGTGCCGTGGCCGGTGTTGAGGAAGAGGCCGGCGATTCTGGTCGGGCCGATCACCGGCGTGCCGTCCGGCGTCATTGGACGGAGGCCGGACCAGAAGCTCGCCCTGGACACATCGCCTCCGGGAAACAGGTCGGTGACGGAGTGCTCCAGCGTGAGGCGCCGGGGCTCGCCGAGGTCGTTGGTGTAGCCGGAGATTTCGGCCATGCCGCCGACTCGGATGCGGTCGCCCAGCCGGGTGATGGCGATCTTGTAGGTTTCATCCATCACGGTGGATTCGGGCGCGCGCGACGCGTCCGTGATCGGGATCGTGAGTGAATAGCCCTTGACCGGATAGACCGGCAGGCGAATGCCGTGCGGGCGAACGAGGAGCGGGGAGAAGCTCCCGAGCGCGACGACTACTGCATCGGCTTCAAGCTTTCCATGGGCCGTGACGACGCCCTTCACACGGCCCGCCTCGACGTCGAGCCCCCGGATGATGCTGCCGTAGCGGAAGCGCACGCCGAGTGCCTCGGCCTTGTCGGCCAGCGCATTGGTGAACTTGAAGCAGTCGCCAGTCTCGTCCTTCGGCGTGAGCAGGCCACCGACGATCTTTTCGCGGACATGCCTCAGCGCGGGTTCGACGCGGATGCAGCCTTCGGGGTCCAGAACCTCGAACGGAATGCCGTCCGCCGCAAGCGCCTTGACGTCCTTGGCCGAGGCATCCAGCTGGGCCTGCGTGCGGAAGAGCTGCAGCGTGCCCTGCATGCGCTCGTCATAGGCGACGCCGGTCTCCTCGCGCAGGGCTGCCAGCGAAACGCGGCTGTAGTCGGCAAGGCGCAGCATGCGGCTCTTGTTGAGCGCGTAACGCGCCGAGGTGCAGTTGCGCAGCATCTGGACGAGCCAGGAGAGCATAGCCATGTTGAGCCTGGGCCGCAGGATCAGCGGCGCATGCTCCATGAACAGCCATTTCAGCGCCTTGACCGGGATGCCGGGCGCCGCCCAGGGCGAGCAATATCCGAACGAGACCTCGCCGGCATTGGCGAAGCTCGTCTCCAGCGCCGGGCCCGGCTGGCGGTCGACGACGATAACCTCGTGGCCCGCACGGGCGAGCTGGTAGGCCGAGGTGACACCGATGACTCCGGCGCCGAGAACGACGACTTTCATGAGATCCTCTGTCGAAGGGAAATGGCTTCAGCAGTACCGCCGCTGATAGCGGTGGCCGATGCTAGTCAGTATTTCGTAGGAGATGGTGCCCGCATCGCGGGCCAGGTCCTCGAGGCTCTGGTTGGGCCCGATGATTTCCACGCGGCTGCCCAGCCCAAGCCGGCCCTCCGGCAGCGCGGAAATGTCGATGATGATGCTGTCCATTGACACACGCCCCACGATCGGCAGGCGCACGCCGTCGCAATAGGCTGCGCCGCGACCGGAGAGGCTCCGCGGAAGCCCGTCGGCGTAGCCGGCCGCGATGGTGGCCAGTCGGGTCGGACGCGTCGTGACGTGGGTGGCGCTGTATCCGACACGCGCGCCGGCGGGGACGGTGCGGGTCTGGACCACGGCCACATCGAGGCTCACCACCGGTTCCATCGGGTTCGGCTGTCCCGTGACGGGCGCGCCGCCATAAAGCGCGATGCCCGGACGAACGAGCGCGCCGTGATAATTCCTGCCAAGGAAGATGCCGCCTGAATTGGCGAAGCAGACGTCGATGCCCGGAAACTCGGCAGCGACGCGCTGCATCTCTGCGACCTGGTCGGCATTCTGGATGCTCACGGGCTCGTCAGCCGATGCGAGGTGGCTCATCAGGTAAAGGACATCGACGCCGCCGTCCGCCTTGACGAGAGCGGCGAGGGCGCTGCGTTCCTCCGCGGCCACGCCGAGCCGCGACATGCCGGTGTCGAACTGCAGGACCGCGGGCAGCCTGTGGCCAACCGCTCTGGCGGTTGCGCTCCACGCGTGCCACTGCTCCAGCGAATTTATGACGGGGACGATGCTTTCGCGGGCACAGACGATCTCGTTGCCGGGCTGCAGGCCGTTCAGCACGAAGACCGCAGCGTCGGGCGGCAGAAGCGGGCGCAGGTTGAGCGCCTCCGTGAACAGGGCGACGAAGAAATGACGACAGCCAAGCTCATAGAGCTTCGTCGAAACCTGGCGAGCGCCAAGCCCATAGGCATCGGCCTTGACGACCGCGGCGGCGCGTGCCGGCGCGACCTCAGCCGCCAGCCTTTCATAGTTGCGGGCAAGCGCGCCCAGATCGATGGTCAGATAACCCGATGCTCCGCCGGTCGCGGCAGCCTCGCCATGCAAATCTCGTGCAACGACCCTGTTCATTCCAAGCCCCGTACTCTGCTGGCAAGGGTAGCGAAACGATCGTGGAATTGCCGACGAAATGGCAGTTGATTATTGCGTTCGTGCATGATTTTTGATCCGAACGACGAAATGTTGGAATAATATGCCGTGCCCGCGCTGGACGCCATAGACCGCAACATCCTGCGCCTCCTGCGGCTCAATGCCCGTATGAGCAACGCCAGCCTGGCGGCCGAGGTCGGCCTGTCCCCATCCGCCTGCCTTCGCCGCATCAGGATGATGGAAAAGGGCGGTGTGATTCGGGGCTATACCGCCCTGGTGGACACGTCGAACGCCGAGGCCACGATAGCGGTCATCATCAACATCACGCTCGAGCGACAGACGGAGGACTACCTCGATCGCTTCGAGGCTGCCGTGCGCAAGCACCCGGAGATCCGCGAGTGCTTTCTGATGACAGGCGGTTCGGACTACCTGCTTCGCGTCGAAGTGGCGACCGCCGGGGAGTTCGAGCGCATCCACAAGGAAATCCTGTCCGCGCTTCCCGGAGTGCTGCGCATCCACTCCAGCTTTTCGATCCGCAACGTCCTTGCCTCACGGGACAGGGGCAAGCGGGCCTGACCGGATCGTTGCGGTACTGAGCCTGAAGAGCGCAGGCTCATCGATGAATCTCTGCGCTTTGTGGATCGCCTTCTGGAACGAGGAGAGATGTCGCCGCCCGGCCGCCGGCCTTCATGCGCATCGCCCGATCACCCCTCTCCCCCAATGATGCAGGGACAGAAAGCCCGCTCATCCGCTGACTGTCAGGCGGGTTGGCTGCAGGTCGAATATGCAGCATAGCATAGACATCAAGCTCCCATCGGTGACAGCCCGTCCGGGCTGCCCATCTCATCTGCAATCGCTAGGCTGACGCAATGGATGACACGCTGCCACCAGACGCCCGCCCTGGGAGACCCTCCGCACAGGCCCGCTACATTGCGATCGCGGCGGTTGTCGGATTGATGTGCGGCACGATCGGGTCCGTCTTTCACCTCGCCATCGAGACGGCGGTGCGCTGGCCGTCATACCTGCAGCAGGTCGCGAGCGGCCCCTGGCTCGTGGTGATTGCCAGCCTGATCACGATGGTGTTGACGGTCCTCGCGGCATTCGTGGTTCTCAGGATTGTTCCCGAGGCGGCCGGCAGTGGCGTCCAGGAGATCGAGGGCGCCATGGAAGGCCTGCGCACGGTGCGCTGGGCCAGGGTACTGCCGGTCAAGTTCTTCGCCGGCATCATGGCCATCGGGTCGGGTCTGGTGCTGGGGCGCGAAGGCCCGACCATCCATATCGGCGCTTCCCTTGCCGCGATGGTGTCGTCGACGGTCAGGATGGCCGATCCGGAAAGGCGCGGATTGCTGGCCGCGGGCGCTGCCGCGGGGCTGGCCTGCGCCTTCAACGCCCCGATCGCCTCAGTCCTGTTCGTCATCGAGGAAACGCACAGGCAGTTCCCGTACACGTTCCGGACCTACATGGGCGTCATTGCTGCTGCGATCCTCTCGGTCATCATGACCGAGATCATCGGCGGCACCGGGGCCGACATGCCACTCCTTTCTCCGCAGATGCCCCTGTTCCTGCTTCCCGCGTTCGTTGTTCTGGGCTGCGTTCTGGGCGGGATTGGCGTGGGTCTCAACGCCAGCATCCTGCGGGCTCTCGGCTTTGCCGCCCGGTTACAGGATCGCGTCCCCTACCTCTATCCCGCCGTGGTCGGGCTGGCCATCGGTGCCCTGTTCGTCATTCTTCCGGATGCTGTCACAGGCGGCGAGGACGTGGTCACGAGGCTGGTATCGGAAAGGCCCGCGGCCATGTTGCTCATCCTGCTTGCCGTCCTTCGCTTCGCTACGATGGTGGGCAGCTACTCGTCAGGCGTGCCGGGCGGGATCTTCGCCCCGATCCTGGCGCTGGCCGTATGCGTGGGTCTGGCCTTCGGCGCCGCCGTCGAGACCGCGTTCCCCGATGTCGGCTCCGTCGCAACCGCCTTCGCGATCGCCGCCATGGGCGGCCTGTTCACCTCCTCTGTGCGCGCGCCGATCGTCGGCGTGGTCCTGACTCTTGAACTGACCGGCTCCTACACACTTGCCCTGCCGCTGTTGAGCACCTGCCTCGCCGCTAACCTCACGGCCCAGTGGCTTGGCGGAAAGCCGATCTACGAGCAGTTGCTCGAACGGACGCTGGAGCAGGCCGGTGTACGTCACAGACCGGCCACGGCGGCCCACAACACGGGACTGGCGTGAGCGCGATGGAGCTGGTGGTGTACTGTCACGAGGTGCATCTGTGGCCGCCTCGACGTGCTCGCCAGGAAGTTCGCGCTCTCCAGCGCTGTGCCCCCGTGCCCGGACACCCATTCGAACCTCCGGTGGGCGTGCACTGATATCGACGGGCGAACACGCCCCCGATTGACGAGCGGAATGCTGGCAGGACTACTATGGTGGGTCGTGGGCTTTCACGGGGTGCCAGATGAAGACGCTGCGTCCGGGCGCGCTGACGATCATGACCGCCTATCCTGATCCGCCCTTCGACGTCGCAGCGGACGGCGAGCTGACGGGGTTCGACATCCAGCTGATGCGGGCCGCGTGCAGGCGGCTGGGGCTTGAGCTGAACCCGCTCTCCTTCGAGGGCGAAAACTTCAACGACATCTTCGACAGCCTGGCCGACGGCCGTTGCGACGCCGTGATTTCGGGAACGACGATCACGCCCGAGCGCGCCGCGCGTGTGCGGTTCTCGCGGCCCTATCTGAAGTTCAACCAGGGAGTCGCGATCAATCGCCGCCTGACGCCCAATGTCTCTTCCACGAAGGACCTGCGCGGCCTGACTGCAGGGATACAGAAAGGAAATACCTCGGATCTCGTTGCCCGCAAGCTCCTGGAGAGCGGCGACATCGCGGCGATAGAGTACTACCCCTACAGGGGCATCGAGACGGCGCTGGACGACCTCGAGGCCGGCACGATCGGACTGGTCATCAAGCTTCATCCGGTGATTTCGGCGCTGACGGCGAAACGGCCGGACCTTAGCGTGGCGTTCGAGGTTCCGACCGGCGAGGAGCTTGGGATCGCATACGCTCCGGAAAACTCCGGGCTCTGCGACGCGGTCGATCAGGCCATTGAGTCATTGAAGGCAAGCGGAGACTTCGCCGAGCTCAAGTCGAAGTGGCTCGGCTGACAGAAAAGCGTGGGGGAGGCGATGCGCGCATTCAAGCTTTTCACGGGGAGCGACGGCGCATCCCATGTGCAGCAAGGGTCCGTGAAGGTCGAGGAGCAGACGGAAGTGATTTCCGTCCACTTCAAGGAAAGCCCGCCGCACACCAGCCTCGACTGGCATGATGCGCCGCAGCGTCAGTACGTGCTTACGCTCACTGGGACGCTAGAATTCACGACGCGCGACGGCGAAGTGTTCGTTCTCCGGCCGGGAGACGTTCTCGTGGCGACGGATACCATCGGCAGCGGCCACAGATGGCGCCTGATCGACGATGACGCGTGGCGCCGTTGCTACGTGGTGCTCAAGCCGGGAGTCCCCGATCTGTTCGTCGAAGGCGACATCCCGACGGCCTAGCCGGCGCCCGCAGACTGGGCGTGCCGTCATGATTGTCCTTGGGCGGGCGCTCGAGGAGACGGTTAGGCCGCGACCGCATGACGACCGCATTTCGCGCCTCTCCAGCATCTCGTACCTCTGAATGTAGGATCTGGTTACCACCTTCAGTACTGATGGGGTCCTCCCCGTTGCTTGCCCCGGGCTTCTCCATTACTGGCGTATCGAAGCATTAAACACCGGTAGTAGAATGGCCAGCATCACGATCAACGCCACCATCGACATGTCTGAACTCGAGATCTGGGAAGGGAGGGTCTCTCAGGCAAATGGTTCAAGGATCACTGTTGTCAACGGCAGCCTGAAGGCCGTCTATGGCGGTCAGTTCCGCTACGACGCCTGGGGGGAAGTCTACGGAAAACTGGCTTCCTTCGAGCTTCTGTACAACGGCAAATCGGTGATGAAGATCGCCGACATCGGCCGCGATGCGAACGTTGCCTTCCAGTACATCGATAGCTGGAACTCCTCCGGCCTCATGGCATATGTCTTCAGTGGCGCCGACACCATCAGGGGATCCAGCGGAGCCGACAACTTGTTTGGCTTGGGCGGCAACGACACGATCTATGGCGGCTCCGGCAATGACCGGATCGACGGCAACGACGGCGCCGATCGGCTTTACGGCGACAAGGGTGCCGATCGGCTCTACGGCAGCGCCGGCAACGATGCCCTCTACGGTGGCGAGGGAAACGATTTCCTCGATGGCGGCGCCGGCAACGACAAGCTGGACGGAGGCGCCGGCACCGACACGATGCAAGGCGGGAAGGGCGACGACACCTACTACGTCACCAAGGGTGACACGATCGTCGAGCGCGCAGGCGAGGGGACCGACACCGTCGTCAGTGGCATCAGCTGGACGCTCTCGGACAATCTCGAGAACCTGACGCTGACCGGAAAGGACGCGCTCACCGGCCGGGGCAATTCGCTCAACAACAAGATTACCGGCAACGACGGAAACAATGTCCTCCATGGTCTTGCTGGCAACGACACACTGTATGGCGGCGCCGGAAACGACACGCTTTACGGGGGAACCGGCAAGGACAAGCTGTACGGCGGGGCCGGTTCAGACCGTCTCTATGGCGGCAACGACAGGGAGGTCGACCTGTTCGTCTTCAACGCGACCACGGACAGCCGCGTCGGCGCGCAGCGGGACCAGATCTTCGAGTTCCGTAGCGGCATCGACAGGATCGACCTGTCGGCGATCGACGCCAACACGAAGAAGGCTGGGGACCAGAGCTTCGCCTACTCCAGCAAGGCGGCAAACAATTCGGTGTGGGCGAAGAAGAGTGGGGATGGGCTGCTCGTCCAGCTCGACAACAATGGAGACGCCAAGGCCGACATGGAAATCTGGATCCAGGGCCTGTCGTCCATTTCTCCCGACGACATCATCCTTTGACGGGGAAAATGCCGGGGGCGTCAGCATGGGCCGAACCGACAGGTCGGCCCGGATTGCGGCAGGCTTCTGGCGTTCCTCGCGCGGTTTGACCGCAATGAACCTGCGGCAATTGTCACCTACATTGGCGCCCCTGGCCGTCCGGGATTTCCGGCACGGCCAGACGCTTCCCGTCACGCCCCTTGCTGCGGGCGCATGTCGTTCGGATCTATCCCGGCGATGACAACCGGCTTCTTCATCGCGTCGCGGCGGAACGGTTCGCCGAGCTCCTGGTTGAGGATGACCTCTATGAAGGTCGTGCGCTTCTCCTTCATCTGCGCCTCGACGGCCTTGTCGAGCGCCGTCGTCAGCTCCTCCATCGTGCGGACCTGAACGCCTTCCAGGCCGCACGCCCTGGCGATCGCGGCGTAGGACACTCTGGGGTTGAGTTCGGTCCCGACGAAATTGTCGGCGTACCAGAGCGTCGTGTTCCGCTTCTCCGCACCCCACTGGTAGTTGCGGAACACCACCATGGTGATGGCCGGCCACTCCTCGCGGCCGATGGCGGTCATCTCGTTGACGGCGATGCCGAATGCGCCGTCGCCGGCAAAGCCGACAACCGGCGTGTCCGGACAGCCGATCTTCGCGCCGATGATGGCCGGAAGACCGTAGCCGCAGGGCCCGAAGAGCCCAGGCGCGAGATATTTCCGGCCGTGCTCGAAGGTCGGGTAGGCGTTGCCGATCGCGCAATTGTTGCCGATGTCGGAGGAGATGATCGCATCCCGCGGGAGCGCCTTGACGATCGCGCGCCACGCCATGCGCGGCGACATGAGTTCGGGCGCGTTGCGCCTTGCCCGTTCGTTCCAGTCGGTGCCGGGATCGTCGTCCTCGTGATCCATGGATGTGAGCTGCTGCGCCCAGGCTGATTTCGTCTGGGCGATCAGCGCGCGCCGCTCCGCGCGTCCTCGATCGCCCGCGGTGTCGGGAAGCTGCCCCAGTATGGCTTCCGCCACCAGCCTCGCGTCGCCGGTGATGCCGACGGTCACCGGCTTGGTGAGGCCTATGCGGTCAGGGTTGATGTCGACCTGGATCAGCCGGGCGTTGCTCGGCCAGTAGTCGATGCCGTAGCCGGGCAAGGTCGAGAACGGATTGAGGCGCGTGCCGAGCGCGAGCACGACGTCCGCCTTCGCGATCAGCTCCATGGCCGCTTTCGAACCGTTGTAGCCGAGTGGGCCGGCGAAAAGCGGATGCGAACCGGGGAATGCGTCGTTGTGCTGGTAGTTGCAGCAGACGGGCGCGTCGAGGCGTTCCGCGAGCTGTGCGGAGGCAGGGATTGCGCCGGACAGGACGACACCTGCTCCGTTGAGGATCACCGGGAAGGAGGCTTCAGAAAGCAGCCTTGCCGCCTCGGCGATTGCCTGAGCGCCTCCCGCCGGGCGTTCGAACTCGATGAGCTGCGGCAGCTCGATGTCGATCTCCTGGCACCAGAGATCGCGCGGCACGTTGATTTGCACGGGGGCTGACAGCCTGCGCGCCTTGGTGATGCAGCGGTTCAGCACCTCGGCGATGCGGGCCGGATGCCGCACTTCCTCCTGGTAGGCGACGATGTCGGAGAACAGCGCCATCTGCGGCACTTCCTGGAAGCCGCCCTGTCCGATGGTGCGGTTGGCCGCTTGCGGCGTGACAAGCAGCAGCGGCGTGTGGTTCCAGTAGGCCGTCTTGATGGCCGTCACGAAGTTGGTGATGCCGGGGCCGTTCTGGGCGATGCACATCGCGATCTTGCCGGTGGCCCGCGAGTAGCCGTCGGCCATGTAGCCGCCGTTGCACTCGTGGGCGACGTCCCAAAAGGTGATCCCCGCCTTCGGGAAAAGGTCCGAGATCGGCATGAAGGCGGAACCGATGATGCCGAAGCAGTGTTCGATTCCGTGCCTTTGCAGCACCTTTACGAAGGCCTCCTCCGTGGTCATTCTCATCGTGGCATTCCCTCTTGCACGAGTTCACGACACTGGACGGCGGTCCGGCGCGTGCCTGCGGTGATGCGTTGGCGACGGGCTCCGCGTGCTCAGCCGGGACAGACTTCGCCTAGCGCGCCGTCGATTGCGTCGGTGATCTGGTCGATCTCGTCGGGCGTGGCGATCAGCGCCGGGCTGAGGCAGAGCGTGTTGTTGAGACCGGGCAGCGAGCGGTTCGTCATCCCGATCTGCACGCCCCGCGCCAACGTGGCGGCCACCACCGCGGCGACCTGCTTTTCGGGCAGCGGCTCCCTGGTCGTGGGATCCCTGACGAGCTCGGCGCCCCAGAACAGGCCCCTGCCGCGCACGTCGCCGATCACCTTGTGGCGCTCCTGCAGCGCGAGCAGGTTGGTCATCAGCCGCTCGCCCATGGCCTTCGTGTTGGCGAGCAGGCCCTCATCCTCGATGATGCGCAGGTTCTCGAGCGCCGCGGCGGGGCCGGCCGTGCAGCCTCCGAAGGTGGAGATGTCGCGGAAGTAGCTCAGCGGGTCCGTATCGTCCTCCTTGAAGGCGTCGAACACGGCCTCCGTCGTCACGGTGCACGAAATGGCAGCGTAGCCCGAGGCCACGCCCTTCGCCATGGTCACGATGTCCGGCTTGATGCCGTAGTTCTGGTAGCCGAACCATTCGCCGGTGCGGCCGACTCCGCAGACGACCTCATCGAGGATCAACAGCAGTTCGTACTTGCGACAGATTTCCTGCACGCGCTCCCAGTAGCCCTTAGGAGGCGTGATGACGCCCCCGCCGGCGGTGATGGGCTCCAGGACGATCGCGCCGACCGTGTCGGGTCCCTCGCGCTGCATCACTGCCTCGATGGCGTTGGCGGCGCGCTCGCCATAATCGGCCACGGCGCCCCACTGGCTGCGATATTCCAGGCAGTGCGGCACCTGCACGAAGCCCGGCGGGAACGGCCCGTACTGCGCGCCCCGCTCGGGCTGGCCGCCGGAGGCGAGGCAGGCGATCGTGGTGCCGTGATAGTCCCGTTCCCGGAATAGGATCTTCCACTTCCGTCCGCCATGGCGGCGATGGGCGATCTGGCGCACCATCTTGTACGCCTTCTCGTTCGCCTCCGAGCCGGAATTGGAGAAGTAGACGCGGCTCATGCCGGGCATCTTCTCGATCAGGCGAGCCGCGAAGCGGGCGGCCGGAACCGAGCCCGCCGATCCCGCGAAATAGTTCATCCGCACCAGCTGGTCGCGCACCGCATCCGCGATGGATGTCCGCCCGTAGCCGACATTGACGGTCCACACTCCGCCAGAGACTGCATCGAGCGTCTGGCGCCCCGTCGCGTCCCAGACGCGCATGCCCTTTCCCTCGACTATGATGCGCGGATCCGTCGTCTCGAATGCCTTGTGCTGGGTCAGGTGATGCCAGACATGCCCGCGGTCGGCGGCGACCACCTCGGAAATGTCATTGGCGTGCAGGTCCTCGAACATGTGCGCTCTCGCTTTGCACTTCCCACCTCAAGCATGGGATCACGCCGTGCAATGAATAGCGCCAGACGAATTGCACCGGTATCGCCAGATCATGCTACGCTTGCGCGGGCGGAGCAGGTGACATGGCCATACTCGCGGAGAGCTTCTTCCTGGATCCGAAGCATCAGGGAACGCTGCAGAACCAGATCCGTGAACTGGTGACGGACGGCATCCTCTCCGGCCGGTTCAAGCCCGGGCAGCGCATGCCCTCCAGCCGCAAGCTCGCCGCCCATCTGGGTGTCAGTCGCATCACCGTGACCCTGGCCTACACGGACCTCGTGGCCGACGACTACCTCACCGCGCGCGGCCGGTCCGGCTTCTTCGTCTCGCACACCGCCCCCGTTCCGCAGAGCTTCGGGCAGCGCCCGGCCCGCCGCGTGGATGCGGTCGACTGGTCCCGCGCCTTGGGGCAGCGCTTCAGCGACGTGACAAGCATGGGCAAGCCCGACGACTGGCGAGCCTTCCGCTTTCCCTTCGTCTACGGCCAGGCCGACCCGACGCTGTTCGACCACCAGAACTGGCGCAGCTGCACCATGATGGCGCTGGGCCAGAAGGATTTTCCGGCACTGACGGACGACTACTTCGAGCGCGACGACCCCAGGCTGGTCGAATACATCGCCCGCCATTCCCTCCCTCGTCGCGGCATTCTTGCCCCGCCCGAAGAGATCATTGTCACCATGGGAGCCCAGAATGCGATCTGGCTGGCGGCACAGGTCCTTCTCAACCAGAGGCGCACCGCCGCGATCGAGGAGCCCTGCTACCCGGGGTTACGGGACATCCTGAACCAGACGCGCTGCAGGCTTCTTCCGGTCCAAATCGGAGAGCACGGCCTCGAACCCCAGGATCTCCCCGAGCGGGTCGACGTGGTCTTCTGCACCCCGAGCCATCATTGCCCGACCGGAAGAACCATGCCGCTGCACCAGAGGCAGGAGCTGCTGTCGCTGGCCAGCGAGCGTGAGTTCCTGGTCGTCGAGGACGACTACGATTTCGAGATCCCGGGGCGCAGGCCGCCGCTGCCGTCACTGAAGTCGCTGGATCGCGAGGGGCGCGTCATCTATGTCGGCAGCTTCTCCAAGTCGCTGTTTCCGGGGCTGCGCCTCGGTTACCTGGCGGGTCCCGTGCCGTTCATCCGGGAGGCGCGCTCCTTGCGCGGCACGGTCCTCAGGCATCCGCCCGGATTGATGCAGCGCACCGCCGCCTACTTCCTGTCACTCGGCCACTACGACGCCCTGATCCGCCGTCTCGGCAACACCTATGCCGAGCGACGGCGGGTCGCCATCGAGGCCATCGAGGCGCACGGGCTGACCGTGGTCGGCGAAGGTGGCTCCAGCATCTGGCTGCGTGCCCCGGAGGGCGTCGACACGCAGAAGGTGGC
>Ga0182741_1000322_pt1 | contig 73133 bp, 59 predicted proteins | sample eDN5th37CBELigOP_FD_128874 | JGI IMG/M metagenome (GOLD analysis project Ga0182741, IMG submission 128874) | Enriched Organic Plus compost microbial communities from Emeryville, California, USA - eDNA 5th pass 37_C BE-Lig OP (version 2) (version 2) ...
CAAGCCGCTGAGTCACTTTCGATCATGGCTCGCGACCTTTGTCTGGGCCGTTATCAACCCTGCTTACCTGAACCAGCTCGACACCCCATCGGGCCTGGAGACGGCAGGTGCCGGACCGTGGCGGATCGTGCAGGAAGACGGCACCCGGATTGTCATGGAGCCGAACGAGCACTACTGGGCCGAACCATCGCCATCGATCACTTCGATCGTCTGGGACATCGCGCCTGGCGGCGCGACCGACGAGAGCATCCTCGATGCATACGTCTCGGGTCCCCTCGCCTTCGCCGACGTTCCGGCGACGCTGCTCGAAACCGTGACCAATGACCCGGCACTCGCCGAAGAGCTGGTCACCATCGAGGATCACGCCTCAACGCTCGCGATCAGCCTCGACTTCCATCAGGAACCCTTCAACGACGTCCGCGTCCGGCGCGCAATCGCCCACGCAATCGATCGGGAAGCCTGGGCGGAGGAGATCATGGCCGGGGAGTTCGTGCCCGCGACATCCTTCACCCCACCGGTTCTCGCCACCATCGCGAACTATCAGGCTCCGGAAGGGCCGACGTTCGACCCGGCGGCGGCATCGTCACTCATTGAAGAGGCCGGTCTGGACCCGGAGAGCCAGCAGGAGATCATCCACTTCCAACCTGCGACGGACACGCCGGAGGCGATGTCCCAGCGGGAGCAACTGCTCCAGATGATCAACGAGAATACCGGGCTCGACGTCGGTCACAACACGAACCTCACCCGCGAGCAGATCACCGCGCTCCGCCAGGATAACGGCGGGCTACAGTTCGATGTTGTCCAGTGGTGGTTGGACAGCGACACGCCGTCGATCCTCGAAATCGCGGCGCAGGACAGCGAGTACAACGCAGGATGGGTCAACTGGGAGCCTGACCTGGAGGCTTCGGGCGACGCCACACCAGGCGAAGATGCGGCAGCGTACAACGAGCTCATCATGCAGGCTCGCGCAACCCTCGACGAAGCGGAACGCAACGAGCTCTATGCCCAGGCGGAGACGCTCCTGCTGGAGAACGCGGTCTATATCCCGCTCGGTTACTGGGTGCAGCGCTTCCTCCAGAAGCCCTGGATCCAGGGCACGCGTCAGGGACCGTGGAGCGGCAGCACCCCGGTACGCATCGACGAGAACGTCGTTGTCATCGGCGATGCCGGAACCCCCGCCTCAGAATGACGCATTTTCCGGGACGCCCCCTGACAGGGAGCCGTCCCGGCTCTCGTGGCGCACAATTTCGTGCTGGCTGCGTATAGAGAGTAGAGAAAGCGCCGGGCAGTGACGTCGCCTTGCCCGGAAGGTGGGAATCACTCCATCCGGGACAGCGGTGCGCATGATCATGATCACCTTGATCGCCTGCGATGACGCACGGAAACGGGGCGCCCGATAGGCGCCCCGTTTCGCATGTGCCTAAGAACCTGCGTGAATCAGGTCAGCGCAGGCTCCCGTTCCGCGTGCCCCTGCCGCGCCGCGAACACCTGGTAATCGATCATCGGGAACGGATTGTCCCGCTCCTCGAGCGCCGCCAGGTTTTCCTTCTCAGCCTCGCTGAGCGAATCTGCGTGATCCGCCATTTCGACAAGCGAGTTGAACCGGTCAACATGCTCGTTGAAGCGCTGCGTCGCGTACTCCTTCGCCTGTCCCGTCGTGACAAGGAACGGCCAGTCACTGCTCTGCAACAGGAGCAGCTCACGTGCAGCCTGGTTCAGGACTCGCAGGAGATCGCCTTCCGCCGACGGGTATTTCGCCACGAGCTCTTCCATGCGGGTCTCAGCCGCATGGATCGGCTCCCACATCCACTCGGTGTCGGCGTTCATCCACGTGTAGTGCGTGCCGGCCATGCCCCAGCTCGACTCGGGCAGCACCATGACGTCATCCCCGCCATGTTCCTCGACCCATGCAGACGCTGTCGTGAGGTCGACCGACTCCGTCTCAGCGAGTCCCCGGATCACTTCCTTGATCCAGTCAACACCCTCGAACCACCAATGCCCGAACAGCTCGGTGTCGTAATTCGAAGCGATGATGCCATATTCCCCGGTGTTCTTCTTGTACTCGGCCAGCAGGTCGCGGACGAGCCCCACGAAGTGCGCCGCATGGTCCTTGACGCGCTCGGCGGCCTTCTCCGGGTTGTAGACCGGCTTGTCACCGAGTTCGGTGCCCGGCCATCCCACGCGCCAATATTGCATGCCGGAGACGCCATCCTTGCGATGGAACTCCCGGTACCATTCGTCGCCGGGATAGCCAAACGAGCCGGACCACACCTGCTGTCCCGTTCGGTTGTTGCGCCCGAGGACGGCGACGCGCCCCGGCTCGTCACCAACCCAGTACGACTTGAACGTTGTCCCCGGCTCCTGCTGCTGCTCGGCCGGCGGTGAAACGAGCTGCCGACGCGGCATGGCGCCATAGACACCAACGGCGTCGCCAGCGGCCTTCCCGACAGGACGGCCGCCCTCGACCGTGTGGGTTTCGCTGAAGAACACGCGAATCCCCTGCTCCGCCAGGAATGATTCCAGGCCAGGACGGGTGGTCCCGTCCTCGGCGACGTACGCCGGACGATACGCGCATTCCGGCAGCCAGATCGCTTTCGGGCGACGACCGAAGTGGCGCTCGTACGACCTGATGCCGGTTTCGATCTGGCCATAGATGGATGAATCGCGCGCCAGCAACGGCAGATAGCCATGCGTGGCGGCGCTCGTCGAGATTTCGACCAGCCCCCGATCCTGGAGCTCCTTGAGCGCTCCAAGAAGGTCGGACTTGAACCGGTCGCGGAAGGTCGTCAGGGCTCGCGAATACCAATGGTGATAGAAGATCGCGAGGGCCTTGAGCTCCTCATCGCCGGCGTCCGAAAAACGCTCGATGTCTGCGGCGGCCCACGCGGCGCGCTCCTCGGCGTATGTGATGAAGTGCTCGACAATCAGTGGATCGCTGAGCTGCTCGGCGAGGATCGGCGTGACGCTCACCGTAATCCGGTAGTCGACCCCCTCATCGGCGAGGTCATGGAGCGCGGCCCACAGCGGAACATAGGTCTCGGCAATCGCCTCATGGACCCACTCCTCGCCATGTGGCCACATGCCGGCCTGTCGTGCGTATGGCAAATGACTGTGCAGTACGAATGTGAACGCGCCGTTGGCGTTTGTCACGTATCTCTCCTTACGTCGCGCTGGGCGCGAAACCACCACCTGTCCTGGACAGGTCGGCGGGCGCGGTTAACCGGTGCTATGGCTGCAAACTGCAACATCTGTCGACGTTTGGTCAACCCACTACTTCTGGTCCAGGACGCTACACGCCCAGGTACCGGGCGGTTACCAGTGTTTCTCTGCGGAAACGCCCGATGCCGGGTCCGTATAATCCAGCGGATTGCTCCCCTTCGGCGTGAACTCCTCGGGAATGCGGCCGTATGCTGCCGTAAGGACTCGCAATCCATCTGCCAACGAGAAGTCCAGCTGCTCCGGTGTCATTCGCCACGACCAGTTCCCCGCGGCCGTGCTCGGCGTGTTCATCCTGGCCTCGTCGCCCAGCCGCAGGATGTCCTGCATCGGGGCGATCGCCGTGTTCGCTGGCGACGCCCATGCGACTCGAAGCATGTCCCACGCCGGGTCCGGCACCGCATGACCCAGGTATCGGCGAACGTGGTCCTTGTCCTCTTCCGAGAGGACCGAGAACCATCCGACCGTTGTCTGGTTGTCGTGCGTGGCGGTATACGTCACCGAGTTGCGCTGGTGATTGTGCGGCAGGTAGGCATTGCCCGGGTCGCCGTCAAAGGCGAAATGCAATACATTCATCCCGGGAAAGCCGAGGATCTCCCGCAATGAAATGACATCGGGCGTGATGAGCCCAAGGTCCTCCACGATGACCGGGAAGTCGCCGAGCTCGCGACGCGCGGCCGCGAACACCTCGCCACCCGGCGCGATCTCCCAGTGACCATTCTCGGCTGTTTCGTCCCCGAACGGCACATGCCAGGCCGCCGCGAATCCCCGGAAGTGATCGATCCGGACGATATCGACCATATCTCGAGTCGCCCGAAGCCGTTCGACCCACCAGCGGTAACCATTGGCTTTCATCACTGGCCAGTTATATGTCGGGTTGCCCCAGAGCTGCCCTGTCTCGGAGAAGAAGTCGGGCGGAACGCCGGCCACGAACGTGGGGCGACCGGTCGACTCATCGAACTGGAACTCGCCCTGATTCGCCCAGACATCCGCACTATCGAGCGCGACGAAAATGGGGATGTCCCCGACCATCCGAATCCCGCGCTCGTTGGCATAGCGACGGACTTCACTCCACTGCCGCTGGAACAGGAACTGAATAAACTTCTGGAAGCGAATTTCCCGCTCCAGGCGGCCCCGGTAGGCGTCCATCGCGTCGGCCTGCCGTGTCCTGATCTCCAGTGGCCAGTCGAGCCACCAGCCACCACCGAGCTCGGCCTTGATGGAAACGTACATGGCGTAGTCGTCCAGCCACGCCGGCTCGTTCTCGAGGTAATCCTGGAAGTCGGACGCCAGGTTCTCTGATGCCCCCTGATCGAAGCGCTCGAAGGCCTTCCGAAGCATCTCCATCCGGAAGGGCGTCACGCGCTCGAAATCCACAAAATCCCGGGCGAAACCCAGGGCAGGCTCGAGCTCGGATTCCTCAAGGAGTCCGTCGCCCTGCAACCAGGCAAGGGAGACGAACATCGGATTGCCCGCAAAGGCCGATGTCGCCGAGTATGGCGAATCGCCAAAACCGGTCGGAGCCAGCGGCATGACCTGCCACAGGCGCTGCCCTGCTTGCTTCAGCCAGTCAACGAACCGGAATGCTTGCTCCCCTAAATCGCCGATTCCATAAGGCGACGGGAGCGATGACGGGTGCATGAGAATTCCGCTCTCGCGGGGAAAGTTCATCTGGGTGGTCCTTCTCTGTTCCAGCACCGTATGCGGCACGTCGACGACGTCCGCGCGCGGCGCGCGATCTATCACACGCCGTCACCATGCGGGATGCGTGCCATTGATTCCTTTTATTCGCCCGCAGGCTCGAGAAATTCGAAGGCAACCCAGCCCTGGGTGTCGAGCACCTCGATCTGCACCCATTCCGACCCGTCATCTTCACGGATGACCGGTCCGCCGATCACCTCGACCACCTGGAACTCTCCGATCGGTTCGCCGAACGCAAGCTCGCAGTCGGTGCCCGGTCCCACCCGGAAGTTCACGTCGACGGCGACGACGTACGTCGACGGCTCTCCGGTGAACGGGGGCACATTCTCGACGTCACAGCTGCTAACGGAAAGCGGCTCCGCGGCAGAAGACTCCGGTGTGGCGGCCGGTGTAGATCCGGAAGCCGGCGTGGCTACATCGGTGGCTACCGGGGTTGAAGCAAGATCGGTGGTAGCGCCGGTGGTACCGTCGCCCTCAATCTCATCGGAGCCGGTTGCGTCCGTACCGAGATTCGTCTCAGGCGTCGCGTCTCCTATCCCATCGGGAGTCGCAACATCGTCCATCTCAGGCGGCGTGAGAACCTCATCGGGCTCGGGAGTAGCGGAGGGCGGCGTACCGGCATCCGTCGCTGCCGGAACAGTTGGCGTCGCAGACTCAGGCACGGTTTCATCAACGTCGGATGCGGTCGGTGACCCGGCAGCAATGACCGGCGGAGTCCCCGTCGCCTCTTCCGCTTCCTGAGTCACCTCGACGGTCGGCTGCGCGTCCGACGTCTCCGGGGTCTCCTCCTCGCCGTTGTCCTCCGCACCACAGGCGGCGAGGAGCACGCTCGCCAAAACGAGCGTCATGACGCGAAGTACCCGAACGACCCGTTCCATATCCATCCTCGATTCCTCCACCAGGACTGGTCTCGATCGACGATGGCCGTGGAACGGCTCGCTCGTCGACTATCGCTCTTCCAGGCTATCCCGCAGGATTTCCATATGTTCCAGCGCCAGACCCGTGCCAATCGCGACGCACGAAAGCGGGTCGTCCGCCACATAGCACGGCACGCCGGTCACTTCGGTCAGCAGCTCCGGGAGCTGGCGCAACATGGCACCGCCCCCGGTCAGGATCATTCCCTTGTCGATAATGTCCGACGACAGCTCCGGCGGTGTTTCCTCCAGAACCGCTCGCACCGCGCCGATGATCGCCTCCAGAGGCTCCGTGATCGCGTCCGTGATCTCGCTCGCGCGAATCTGGACCGTTCTCGGAAGCCCCGCGACCTCGTCACGGCCCCGGACCTCCATCACCTGATCCTCTTCCATCGGCATCGCGCTGCCGATTGCAATCTTGACCTCCTCAGCTGTCCGCTCACCGATACGAAGGTTGTACCGGCGCTTGATATGGTTGCTGATCGCATCGTCAAACTTGCTACCACCGACGCGCAATGAACGGGCCACCACGATCCCGTTCAGCGAGATCACGGCGACCTCGGTGGTCCCGCCACCGATGTCGATAATCATGTTGCCAGAAGGGTCGGCGACCGGTACCCGGGCGCCGATCGCGGCGGCCAGCGGCTCGCTGATCAGGTACGCGCGGCGGGCGCCAGCGTTCAGGGCTGACTCACGAACCGCCCGCCGCTCCACGCCGGTCACGCCGGCCGGAACGCAGATCATCACGTCCGGCCGGATGAACGAGAACCGTCCAACAGCCTTGTTGATGAAGTATTCGAGCATTTTCTGGGTAACGACATAGTCGGCGATCACCCCGTCCCGCATTGGACGGACCACTTCGATGGTCTCTCGAGGCTCTCGACCGAGCATGTCCCGCGCCTCGATGCCGACTGCCTTCACCTTGCCGTCCTTGGCGGAGATCGCCACGACAGACGGCTCGTTGATCACAACACCACGGCCACGCACAAACACCAGCACGTTGGCCGTTCCAAGATCGATCCCTATTTGCTTCGCCATGCAGAGGCCCTCGGTACTCCCGGTTGGATGAGAAAAATGCCCCTGAGTCGAGCGAGTATGCGTCTGGGACACGTTGTCAGATGGGCTCTCGTCGCGCACGATTGTCTGGAACAGTCGGTGGCTTGCTCAGGGGGCCAGAACGCCTATCCAACAAAGGGTAAACCAGTGTCCGCATCCGATGCACCATCAACCGGGGATCGACGCCGCAGAAACAGGCGATCCCACCCACGTCAGGGTGGCAAACAGCACGAATCACCAACTATCGGTGGCCGGCAGGAGGCGCGCAAGGTCGTCCCTGAGCAGATGGACAAACCCGCGCCGAAAGTGGTGCGTCCGCTCAGGGACCACGTCCTCTGCACTCTCGCGATGAAGCCCTCTCATCATGAAGGGCCATTCCATATGCGTCGTGGCCTGGCGACGATCCGACCGGTTCCCGTCGATCATATCGGGGATACGATCCTATCCTGCGATTGCCTGCATGAAGGCCCACATGCGTGGCCCGACGCATACCATCAGGTCACAACATCAGACCTTCCGGGAACCGATCCAACGTCTCCGTCAGCTGACAGCGTCGACGAGAGCGAGGTAGGCGTCGAGTGACTCAGTCGCCGTGATCGCCCGGATCACCGGCTCGTCGACCGCGTCGAGAAAGGGCATCAATCCGGCAACCATCTCGTCCGGGGACGTGACCATCGCGGCCGAGTCCAGCGCGCGAAAGCCCAGCCGCTTGAAGTTCGCGGCGTAGGACGGTATGCCCTCGTACCGCTCCGCTTCGCGCCGGAGCACCGGATGCGCGTCGGGGTCAACAGCGCACCGGATATACAGGCTGACCTCGGCGCGCTTCGCGGCCATGTCCTCCAGGTCTCGCTCTTTGTCAGCCATCGCCTGCCTGGCGGCGTCCGGAGTCAGCCAGTTCAGCAGGACGCCATCCGCGTCGCGCACCCCTGACCGCCGCATTTTCGGGCCGAGGGCGCCGTAGACGACTGGCACGTCGAGCTCGGACGAGATCGTGGTCGTCGCTTCCCGGATGGTCGTCAGGGGACTGGGTGGTGAGCTCGCGCCGATGCCGAGAACAACCCGGTCAGACGGCAGATTCAGCTCCTTGAATTGCGCGACGACATCTGACGCCGGCATCTTGTCGACCGGAATGACTCCTGATCCGAGACGCAACGTGGACGTGACGTCCGCCGCCACCTTCATTGATTCGAGCGCATTGCCGCTACCGGCATGGTTGAACCACATCGAGCGGAACCCTGCCTTCTCTAGCCGAGGCGCAAGCTCACGCACGATCCCGTGATCGAGTGCGCCGGTGACGCCGAATCCCATTCTCGACAGATCGAGCTGCATGATGTCCTATCCCTGTTCGAAACCAAGACCGAGGCGCTTTAACGAAACGTGCTTGCCTCGGCCGATGATCACATGATCGATAACGTTGATCTCGAGCAATTTCCCGGCCCGCACGGCATCCCGGGTCATTTGGATGTCGGCGGATGATGGCGCGGGGTCGCCGGACGGGTGATTGTGCACCAGAGCCAGGGCGCTGGCGTTGTGACGGACCGCCGCCTTGAAAATGTCGGCCATGCGAACCGTAATCGAGCTGACCGAACCTGTATAGACGTGTGCCGTGGAGAGGATGTGGTGCTTGGTATCGAGCAGGACGACATGCAGCTCTTCCTGTTCCTTCGCCGCCAGCTCCACCCCCAGGAGCAACACGATGTCTTCCGGTGTCCCAACCCTCGGACGGTCTTCGTCTGGGAGCATCGAGACCCGCCGGCCGATCTCCAGCGCGGCCTTCACCTTGGCCGCCTTTGCCTTCCCCAGTCCGCGGACCTGCGCCAGTTCGTTGACATCCATCCTCAGGAGCCCGGCCAAACCTCCGTGATGCGCAAGAAGCCGTTGGGAGATGGAAGTAACGGATTCGCCGCTAATTCCGGTGTTCAGGATGATCGCCAGCAACTCGGCTGTGTTGAGCGCGGATGGACCGGCGAACAACAAACGCTCCCGTGGACGGTCTTCCGGATGCATCTCACGGATCATGACGCTATACGGTCCCGGTGATTCGCGTTGCTGCATGCACCAATCTCCCACCCGGCCCTGCACATGTGCAGTTCCCGGGCCGGTAATCAACTTGACAGGAAACGATGCAGACAGTGTACCCGGGTCAAGTAGTTTTGGGGACCTCGGTCGTGACCCGGGTTTCCTGGACAAGGAAGGCGAGCGTGAGAGATGCGGCTATTCCAGCCGCCGCCAGCGCGTAGGCGCTACCATCGAGGCTCAGTGCGCTCGCGATGAAACCGACCACCAACGGCCCCACGACCATCCCGACGTCACCGATCAGGCGCCAGATACCCAGGAATTCCCCCGTCGCGCCTTCGGGAGCGAGATCGGCCCCGAGCGTCATCATGGAGCCTGAGCCAAGCCCGTTGCCGAGCCCTATCACGATACCGGCCGCGGACAATGTCACAAACGAGTCCGCCAGCGGCACGAGCCCGATCCCGATCGCCATAATCGCGAAGCTCGGGACAGAGGCGATTTTTCGTCCGTAGCGATCCATCAGGAACCCGGCGGGGAAGAACATCGACATGTCGACGACGGCCGAGATTGTCATCACCGTCCCGATCTCGGCGGCATTCAGCCCGATCTGGGCGCCCACGAGCGGGATCAGCAACTGACGGCCTTGCCGGATCATCTGGGCAAAGAGCTGCGCGATCCCGGCAGCGCTGAGGTCTCCAGCGTGGGATCGCAGCGTCGCCCGCACGATGGACCAGCGCTGCCCTGCTCCACCGCGCCGTTGAACGTGGACTTCCGTGTCTCGCGGTACAAAGAGGTAGGCGGCTCCCCAGGCAAGCATCGCCATGACACCGGTCAGGACGAACGAGCTCTGCAGCCCGAACGCCGTCCCGACCACGCCACCGAGGGCCGGACCGCCGAAAATGCCGATCCGGTTGATGCCGCCAAACATGGCGATGGCGCTACCCCGCCGCTCGATCGGCACCGCTCCGGCGATAAACGCGTGGCGTGAGAGGCCCCACAAGGCAGTCCCGAGGCCCGCCAGGATCCGCATACCGACGATGGCCTCTGGCGACAGGTCCAGCGCCAGCGAGAACGTGCCTACCACGACCAGCGCGCAGCCGACGAGCATCGCCCGACGCAACCCGATTCGATGCAACAGCGCGCCCGCCGGCACATCGGTGACGAGCGTCCCGATGGCAGCGGCCGCACTGATCAGGCTGACCATCGTGTAGCCAACGCCCAGCTCCTGCGCATACAACGGCAGTGTTGCCAACAGCGCTCCCTGCCCGAGGGCAAGCAGGATCGTCGGCAGATACACCGCCAGCATGAGCTCGCGTTGACGCATGGTCTTCTCCGGGTGTCTCGAGTTCGTCGTTCCCCAAATGTCCCGGTGGTTCGGGACAGAGGTGATCGTACCAAAGGTCAGGAAATTCTCCACCCCGGACGCCGGGACCGCCGGTGTATACTTTCATGACGTGGAAATGGCCGGATTCCGGCTTCTTTTGGTTGCCCAGCAGGCGACCCAACGCATTCGTCACGCGACACATCGCGCCACGCTTCTTCCGTGCGTGACCCCCAATTTGGCAGGAGCCAGTTCCTTGGTATTCAGAAAGCTCTTCCGGCGAAAAGCAGAGCCGGATGTCCAGATAGAAAAAGGCCTTGAAAAGACCCGTCGTGGCGTCTTCAAGGAGATCACGAACCTCTTCGACCGTTCAGAGCTCGATGACGAACTGTACGAAGACCTCGAGATGCTGCTGATCCAGGCGGATGTCGGGTGGGACGTCTCGCAGCAGCTCGTCCAGGAGCTGCGAGACCGTGTCCGGGAGGACCGGATCGAAAACCCCGCCGACGCCCGCGAGATCCTCCGGCTCGAGATGACGAATCTGCTGGAGCTCGCGACGCGTAACCGCAAGGTGAAGATCCTGCAGCGCGGCGTCCCCTGGGTCATCCTTGTCGTGGGCGTGAACGGTACGGGCAAGACGACCTCGATCGCCAAGCTCGTGCAATATCACCAGCAGTTCGGCCGCTCGGTCATGCTGGCCGCTGGTGATACGTTCCGGGCCGCAGCCATCGAGCAGCTCAAGGTCTGGGGCGATCGGCTCAACGTGCCGGTGGTCGCCCATCAGCAGAACGCCGACCCGGGCGCAGTCGTCTTCGATGCGATGCAAGCCGCGCACAACCGCAATATGGATGTGCTGATCATCGATACGGCCGGTCGACTTCACACGAAGTACAACCTGATGGCCGAGCTGAACAAGATCAAGAAGATCATCCAGAAGACAGTTCCCGAGGCGCCCCAGGAAGTGATCCTGGTCATCGACGCAACAACGGGCCAGAACGGACTGGTGCAGGCCGCGAAGTTCACCGAATCGGCCGACGTCACCGACATCTTCATTTCCAAGCTCGACGGCACGGCGCGCGGCGGAATCGCTTTCTCCGTTGCCAAGGAGCTCGGCACGCCGATCTCCTATATCGGGACGGGCGAAAAGGCCGGCGACATGGCCGAGTTCAAGCCGGAAACGTACGTCGACTCACTCTTCTTCGGTGAAGGCGAGGGATTCTAGCCCATGTTCGAGACACTCTCAGATCGCCTAAACGAGACATTCGGTCGCCTCGGCCGGGGCGGACGCCTGACCGAGAAGGACATCGACGACGCGATGCGTGATGTCCGCCGGGCATTGCTCGAGGCGGACGTCAACTTCAAGGTCACCAAGGACTTCGTCGCGGCCGTCAAGGAGCGTGCGCAGGGCCAGGATGTCCTGAGCTCGCTCACGCCGGGCCAGACGGTGATCAGCATCGTCAACGAGGAGCTGATCAAGGTCCTCGGCGAGGAGCAGGTTCCGCTGCTTACGCCGGATCGTCCGCCGCAGATCATCATGATGGTCGGCCTTCAGGGCTCCGGTAAGACGACGCACTCCGGCAAGCTGGCCGTGCATCTCCGAAAGGCCGGTCGCAACCCGCTGCTCGTCGCGGCGGACGTCCAGCGTCCGGCTGCCGTCCAGCAGTTGCAAACGCTGGGTCGCCAGGTCGACGTGCCGGTCTACGAGGAAGGCACGAACAACACACCGGTCAAGATCGCCCAGAATGCGCTTCGGTTCGCGCAGGAACGCGGATATAACCCGGTAATCATCGACACTGCCGGTCGCTTGCAGATCGACGAGCCGCTCATGCAGGAGCTCGTCGACATCAAGAACGCGGTCAACCCGACGGAGATCCTGCTCGTCGCGGACGCGATGACTGGCCAGGAAGCGGTCGGCGTTGCGGAAACATTCCACGAGCGTCTCGGCGTCACCGGGCTTATCCTCACCAAGATGGACGGCGACGCCCGCGGTGGTGCCGCTCTCTCGATCCGCGCGGTCACCGGCGTGCCGATCAAGTTCATCGGTACCGGCGAGAAGCTGGATGCCCTCGAGCCCTTCTACCCGGATCGGCTCGCCGGGCGCATCCTGGGTATGGGCGACGTCCTGTCGCTCATTGAGCGAGCGCAGGAGCAAACAGATGAGGACGAGGCCGAACGCATGCAGGACCGCATGCTCAAGGGCCAGTTCGACCTCGAGGATTTCCTGGATCAGCTCCAGAAGGTCAAGAAGATGGGCCCGCTCAGCCAGCTCATCGAGATGATCCCGGGTATCGGCCAGCAATTGCGCCAGGCGAACGCCCAGATCTCAGACGATGACTACAAGCAGGTCGAAGCCATCATCCGCGGCATGACCCCGTGGGAGCGTCGCCACCCTGAGCAGATCACGCATTCCCGCCGGCGGCGAATCGCTGCCGGCTCGGGCGTCGATCGTGCCGAGGTCAACCGCCTGCTGACGCAGTTCAAGGAAATGCAGAAGATGATGTCGCAGTTCGGCTCGATGGCCAAGGGCGGCGGCATCCCAGGTATGCCCGGTGGCAAGGGCGGCCGCGGCAAGAAAGGCAAGCGCGGACAGCGCGGCATGAAGGGCATGCCGAACCTGCCGTTCGACTTCTAAAAGCATCTGGCGCTCGCTGGTCCTGGGCCGACCGGCGAGCGTCGAAGGGTATCTCCATGGACAATCGGCAAACCACTGCCCGAGCTGACGGGGTTCGTGGGGCACGCATAACGCCCGCCATGGAGGACTACCTCAAGGCGATCTTCCGCATCGAGCACGATGGCCGCGAGGTCACGAACCAGCGCCTGACGGAAGAGCTGGGACTGAGCGGCGCCTCCGTGAGCAATATGCTCAAGCGCCTACACGAGCTGCATCTCGTCGAGTACACCCCGTACAAGGCCATCAGCCTCACGGACGCCGGCAACGCAGTCGCCCTCGAGGTGATCCGGCATCACCGGCTCCTCGAACTCTTCCTCGCCCAGGCCCTTGGCATGGACATCGATCAGGTGCATGCCGAGGCGGACCGCCTCGAGCACCATGTCTCCGAGGAACTGGAGCGACGCATCGAGCACGCGCTCGGTTACCCCGAGTTCGATCCTCACGGCCATCCGATCCCCACCCGCGCAGGCACCCTGCCGGTGATTCCGGACGTTCCCCTCACCGACCTCGTGGAGGGTGAGTCTGGCATCGTGAGCCGGCTGAGCGACCGGAATGAAGAAAACCTCCGCGAGGTCAGAAGCTGGAAGATTGCCCCCGGGTCGCAGCTCACATTGACCGAGGTCACCGATTCACACTACCTGACGCAGATCGACGCGTCGGAACCGGTTCGTATTCCTCGCGCAACCGCCGAATCCATTCTCGTCCTGAGGCCCGAACAAATTACTTCTTGAGCCACTCATCCCGGATCGCGTTCATCTCGCTCTCGGAAAGCTGCGGTGTCTCGTACATGCCGGCGGCGGCACGCTGCCGCATGGCCTCGTAGAGCGTCACGGCGCACGACACGGAGATGTTGAGACTTTCCACCATCCCCTGCATGGGGATATAGACCGTCATGTCCGCGCCGGCGATGGCCGCCTCGCTCACGCCGCGCATTTCATTGCCGAACACAAGTGCGGTTGGACGGGTTAGGTCGGTCGAATAGAAATCCTTGCTATCCGGTTCCAGGGCCGTCGCGGCGATCGTGAATCCTTGCTCACGCAGGACGGCGTAGCAGGCCTCGATCGACTCATGCTGGTGCAGCCGGATCCACTTGGCGGCTGACGCCGAGGTCGACCGCCCGAACGACTTCCGTGGTGGCTCCTCATTGACGTACACGAGGTGGACGTCCAACACACCAACGGCATCACAAGAGCGAAGAACGGCGCTGGCGTTGTGTGGGTCGTGCACGTCTTCCAGGACGACCGTCAGTGACGGTTGTCGCCGGGCGAGGACGCTCTCGATACGCTCCTGACGACGCGATGTGCGCGGCCACTTGCTGGTCTTCACTGCCCCGACGGAAGAGAGCGACGGGTCTTTCCTGTTTCTCGCGCGAACCATGGTCTCCTTTCCTGCCTTCCCTACTTCGTCTTGCCGCCGCGCTTGAGGCGATCCCAGATCGACGACTCCACGTTCAGGCCCCGCTCACGCTCCCATTGACGTTCATCGGTCGGGGCGTTCGGGTCGATCACCGGCACCTGCAACTCGGTCAGCACCATCCGGTTGACGACTGCCGCGAAGAGCGGGGGTCCGATCGTCAGCATTGGCAACACCGACACGGTGAAGAGAAACGCCAGCACCATGATTGCCAGGCTCAGGAACATGCTCACGAAAGGTCGCGAGACCAGGACATACATCCCGCCCCGGAATGCATTGCGCGGACCGGATTCCATGAGCCCCCCGAGGGAGAACATGTACATGGTGAGGATGAACAGGAACACGAACATGATGAGCCAGAGCGGAACCATCGCGGCCAACAGGCTGTCGGTACCGCCGAAAAAGGACGCATTCCACAGGAGAACGACGAGGAACGGAATCGTCACGATCGCGATTTTCCAGCTGCGGAGGAAGCTCTCGGCGAAGATGTGCGTGATCTCCCTAAAATCTGGCCGGTTGACGATCCGGCGCGGGTCAGTGAGTACATAGAGCGTAAGCGTGGCCGGCGGAATAAGGATCATCGTGAAGATCGTGACCGGGAGGAACAACGGCATCACGGCCAGGAGCGTGTACCCAACAAGCGCCGGGATCGCGCACGCAACCCAGCCGAACGAGAGCATCATGAAATAGACGAACTGGTCATAGACGTCACGAACGCCTCGCCAGAAGATCTTCAGGAAATGCACGGACCTGCCTTTACGTTGAGGGAAGACGGTTGATTCAATGCGCCTATTGTACGTTGGTCGACCTGTCCGTCACGTCGACCTCTTCGACAATGCGGAGCACGTATCGCGGGTCGAACCTTGGCGAGCAACGCGCGCACGACCACGTACCCCGGCGCTTCCGGGGAACCCGGACACCACATGAAGGGCACGCATAGATGTATCGATAGGGACGACGCTGAACGGGAACCAGCGCGGAGCGCACCTCTTCCATCGTCGATCCCGTCAGGGCAGCAACTCTCCGGGCGATCCGATCGTGGCCATGCTTGGCATGCCGACGGTGGTCTCCATCCAGATGGTCGCGCATGTGGATCAACTCTTCGGCCACGACGATCTCGACGCCCTTCGGCGCCGCAGGGTCGATTCTCTCGAGATTGATCAGGATCGCATGAATCCCTTCCCGACGCAGGAAGCAATACGCGCCGCCATACGACGACGGTATCCGTCGCTTGAGCCACCGACCGTACTCGCCCCGGTCGGTCGTCACTCGCAGGTTGTCCGTCGGGAGAGACAACCTCTCCACATACTCCACAACCAGCCGGGACACGGCTGCATCGCAGTGGACAAACATATCCTGTCGTTGCTGCTCTTCACGTGTCGTCGCGGCGGGTCGATCCGCATTCATCTTGGCGTATCCTTTAGCCGGGGTTACCCCCTACGATTCTCCTCAGCAAAGGTACGATATGCGAACACTTCCCGACACCAAACGCGCGTTGCATGAGCGATTCGGCGTGGTGCCAGGGACCGATCGCTTCCTCGTTTCGAGAAACGCCATCGAGCAGCACCTGTTCGATCTCGCCTCGTCTTCTCCAAGACTCCACGTCGAGAGCATCGGACACTCGACGGAAGGGCGGGATATTCTCCTGGCAGCGATTGGGTCGCCGGAAACGATCGCCATGCTCGACGAGCTCAAGGAGCAGAGGCGCGCCGGCGACGATCCGACGCTCCTTGCAGATCCGGCCCACGATCACGGGCGTTTGGCTGGCGACAACGTCGTCGTCCTCGTGACAGCCGGTATCCATGCCACCGAGGTTGGTGGCGTCCAACTCATGCCGGAGTTGATCGAAGAACTGGCGACCTCAAGGGATAGTCGTATCCTGCGCATCCTCGACCGGGCCATCGTACTCATCGTCCCGACCCTCAATCCGGATGGCATGGACGTGGTCCATGACTGGTACACGTCGACCTTGGGAACCTCCGCCGAAGGAACTCAGCCACCCGGCCTCTATCATCGGTACGCGGGCCACGACAACAATCGGGACTGGTACACGCATGCGCTTGCCGAGACACGCGTTACCGTCGATCACGTCCTCCGGCCATGGAGGCCGCATGTCGTCCTCGATCTCCACCAAATGGGAGAGCATGCGCCGAGATATGTCGTCCCACCCTATATCGATCCGGTCGAGCCGCACGTCCATCCGCTGATATCGAGCCTGTCATCCTCGGTCGGTGCCCACATCGCTTCGCACCATCATCGCCTGGAGAACACAGGCGTTGCGTCGGGTGTCCTCTTTGACTGCTACTCCCCTACCCGCGCGTTCCACCATTATCACGGCGGTGTCCGGATTCTCGCCGAAGCCGCCAGCGCCAAAATCGCCACGCCAGTGGAGGTCGAGCCGGAACAGCTCGAGGTCAGGCGCGGGTTCGATCCAAAGGTTGTGGGCGTCCACAATCCGCTGCCCTGGCAAGGCGGGACCTGGCGACTTCGGGACATCATGGATTACCACCTAGCCACCATCCACGGCCTGCTCGACCATGTCGCCGCCCACGCCGACACCTGGATCCGGGACCAGTGGAAAATGCTGGCAGACGAGGTCCGGGAGGATGCGTCCCACGCGTACGTCATCCCCCCACCTCGCCAACAAACCGATCCTCGGGCGACTATCGAGCTCATCCAGACATTGCGCCGGGGAGACGTCACACTTGACGTCGCAACCGAGCGATCCGCCTCGATCCGGGCCGGCAGCATCATGGTCCAGCCGAACCAGCCATTCGGATCCTGGGCGCGGGCACTACTTGATCTGACGCCATACCCGGAAGGTCCGTCGACACCGTACGATGTGACATCCCACTGCCTGCCGATCCATAAGGGCGTCGAGGTGACACTGGCCGAGACTGCGACCTTGCCGCCTTCCAGGGAGCTCAACGAGGCAGACCTTCGGCCATTTCCGGCTCCATCAGCGAGCGATGTGGACCGATCGCGATGGCTCGCCATCGACGCGAGGAGCCACGCATCGATTCGCCTCGTGACGCATGCGCTCTCCAATGGAGCAGAGGTACGCCGCCTGGTGCGTCCGCATTTCGAGCGTGGCAGGTTACTGGCACCCGGCACCTGGATCATCTCGGATGATCACGCGCTGGAAGGCATGAGTCGGGCGCACGAAGAGTCGATCCGGACCTGGCTTGTCGCTCCGATCAATCGCGGCACGGTCCGCCAGCGGCTTCCCCGGATCGGGCTTTATGTGCCCTACATGCACAACGCCATCGATACTGGTTGGTTACGGCTGGTCCTCGAGCAATCCGGGCTTCCCTACACCGAGGTTCGGAACTCGGATATCGATCAACTCGACACTGGGTCCCTTGATGTTTTGCTCTTCGCCCACCAGCCTCCGGACTCACTCCTGAACGGGAACCCGAGTGACAGCTACCCCGCACGGTTCGCCGGCGGAATCGGCGAGCAGCGCCTGAATATCCTTCGATCCTTTGTGCTGGGCGGCGGGACGGTGGTGGCCATTGACGGCGCGCTCCGTGCGCTGGCCGGGCCACTGGGTTTACCGATCCGGTTCCCTCTCGCGTCTTTGCCAGCAGCTGACTATGCGTGTCCCGGCACCGTGGTCCGGGTGACTCCCGACGAGCGATCCGATCTGATGACCGGGATCACGGAGCATTTCCCGGTCATGATGGAAGGAAAGAACGCCTTCGGCCCGCGAACGCCATTGTCATCACTGACGTTCGCGGCGAGATTCGCCAGTGAGGACCTGGTCGTCTCCGGCTGGATGCGGGGTGAGAATCACCTCCAGGATCTTGGCGCGATCCTCGATCATCCCCTGGGCCGGGGTCGATTCGTCGGGTTTGCGTTTCGACCACATTTCCGGAGCCAGATGTTGGCGAGTTACGGACCACTCATCAACGCGATCATGCGCGCCTCAGTTGAGAAGAATGGAGCACCATGACCGACCGACCATTGCTTACCGCGAGAAAGCACAGCGAACGCCCACATGTGTTGATCGTGTCCGACGACCCCGGGCTCTCGAAGTTCCTAGACGAGGGCCTGCCGTTGGGCGGATTCTGGACAACGGTCATTGCCAGCGGCCTTCAGGCGCTGGAAGTGTTCCGCCTACGGCAATTCGACCTCGTTGTGCTGGACTGGGATCTGCAGAGCTTTGACGCCCTCGAGTTCCTGCGGCGGCTCCGTGGGGTCTCCACTCGCTCGGCCACTACCCGGCCGAGGACGACCGCCCCGGTTGTTCTCATCTCAGAAGATCCGGCCCACCTCGAAGAGAACGATCGTTCCCTCCTCGACGTGAGCCGGATGCTCCATGCCCCGCTCGACATCGATGAGGTCGTGCGGGAGCTTCATGCGGTTTTTGAAGACTGGCGTCAGGCGTTCCCGGACGTCCCGTTGTCCGACGACCCGTTGCGCGAGAACCGCTGACGCTCGTACCGTCCCGTGTCGAGCTCTTCGAACTCACCGGTCACGATGAAGACGATTCGTTCGCAGAGGTTCGTCACCCGGTCGGCAATCCGCTCGATATTGTGCGACACCCACATCAGGCGGGTTGCGCCATCGATCGCCTCGGCGTCCGACCGCATGTAGTCGATCAGGTCAACGAAGATCTGGTCGTACAGATCGTCGACTTCGTCATCTCTCGCGGCGATCTGGCGAGCCATATCCGCGTCCCGCTCGATGTAGGCGGAGACCGCGTCGTTCAGCATTTCCCGCGCGATCTGGGCCATTCGAGGAAGATCGACCAGCGGTTTGATCAGGTCCTGGTCGGCTGTCGCCACCACGATCTTGGCGATACCTGCGGCGTAGTCGCCCATTCGCTCCAGGTTCGAGAAGACCGCCATGGTCGAGGTAATCAGCCGCAGGTCCCGGCCCACCGGTGCCTGGGTCGCGATGAGCATATTCAGCATCTCCTCGCCATGGCGGTGAACGTTGTTGATGGCCGTATCGCTTCTACGGACATCCTGGGCGAGCGCGACGTTTTGGAGGCGCAACGCTTCCATTGAACGGCCGATCGCCTTGTCGACCATGCTCGCCATGGTCACGACCATGTCGCTCAATTCTTGCAACTGGTGCTCATATGTCGCCCGTGTCGACATTGGATCGCTCCTTGGATGCACACGTCGTCACCGGCGACGCGCCGAAAACCCTTCCGGTGTATACGATATTCTAGCCAAACCGACCGCTGATGTATGCCTCGGTCCGGGGATCCTCCGGGTTCGTGAACATCTTTGCGGTCACGCCCTTCTCGATCATGACGCCCTGCCGCTCGTCGTTCAGGGAAAAGAACACGGTGGTGTCAGAAACCCGGGCCGCCTGCTGCATGTTATGGGTCACGATGATGATGGTGTAGTCCTGCTGCAGCTCGCGTAGAAGCTCCTCGATCTTCAACGTCGAGATCGGGTCGAGCGCAGATGCCGGCTCATCGAGGAGGATGACATCCGGATTCGGCGCCAGCGCACGCGCGATGCAGAGGCGCTGCTGCTGGCCACCGGAGAGCGACAACCCGCTCTCCTTCAGCTTGTCCTTGACCTCGTCCCAAAGTGCCGCACGGCGAAGCGTCTGCTCCACCAGCTCGTCCATATTGCCCTTGTACCCGTTGATCCGGGCTCCCCAGGCGACGTTCTCGTAGATGCTCTTGGGAAACGGATTCGGCCGCTGGAACACCATGCCAATCCGGCGGCGGACTTCAACCGGATCGACGCCGCGGCTGTTGACGTCAACGCCGTGATACTCGATCTTGCCCTCCACCCTCGCGGCGGGAATCAGGTCGTTCATCCGGTTGATGCTTCGAAGCACCGTACTCTTGCCGCAACCGGACGGCCCGATGAACGCGGTAATCGAGTTCTCCGGGATCTCGAGGGAGACGTCCCTTACCGCGTGGAACGAACCGTAGAACACGTTTAACTGATCCAGCCGGATGACGGTCTTCGACTCCGGCGCGTCGGATTTGGCAGCGAAGGCATCGGCGGCAACACCCGGGATACGGACACGAGATTCCTGTGCGGTGAGCGCGTTCGAGTCAACTACCATGGCTTACCACCTTGCCTTTCTGGAGAAATGCTGACGAAGGCCGATCGCGACCGAGTTCATGATGAGCAGCACGATCATGAGAACGATGATGGCCGCCGCCGCGAGCTGCTCGAACTCTTCCTGCGGGCGGCCGGTCCAGTTGTAGATCTGTAAAGGCATGACCATGAACGGGTCAAGCGGGCTCGATGGCCGGAAAAGGACCTGGCTGGCCCCTCCAACGACGAGCAGAGGAGCCGTCTCCCCGATCGCGCGGGACATCGAGAGGATGATGCCGGTCATGATGCCCGGGAATGCGGATGGCAGGACATGGTGGCGAACCGTCTGCCACTTCGTCGCTCCGACGCCGTAGGCGGCCTCGCGAAGACTCGGCGGGACAGCCCGGATCGCCTCGCGCGAAGCGATGACGACCACCGGCAGGATGAGCAGACCCATCGTGAGGACCCCAGCCAGGAGCGAGCGCCCCATCTGCATCCAGTCCACGAAGACGACCAACCCGAGTAGCCCGTAAACGATGGATGGAACACCGGCCAGGTTCGAGATGTTGGTCTGGATGAGGGAGGTCCAGCGGTTCTTTTCGGCGTACTCCTCGAGGTAGATCGCTGTACCCAGTCCCAGGATGAAGGACATGACAGCCGCGCCAAGGACGATCCAGATCGACCCCCAGATCGCCGAGTTCATGCCTGCTCGCTCCGGGATCCGGGAGGGCATGTTGGTGATGAGGTGCCAGTTGAGCCATGGGAGGCCGGGCGCAAGGATCGAGTACAGCAACATGCCGAGCAGGACAATGGCGAGCGCGGTAGCTCCGAAGAGGAACCACTTCATGGCGGCGCTCGCGTTCTGGCGCTGCTTGACCCGCGGATTGTATTGCTCGACGCCTTTACCCGGGGCGAACGAAGCACTCATTAGTCATACTCCTCGCGGTAGCGTTTCGTAATCCATTGGCTCAGCAGGTTCATCGCGAACGTCATGATGAAGAGCAACAGCCCCACGCCGAAGAGCGAATAGAACGCCGTGGATGAACGGGAGATGTCGCTGCTGAAGGTGTAGGCGATGAAGCCGGTCATCGTCTGCATGCTTTGGGTCAGGTCCCACCACCCGCTGCTGGCTCCCGACTGACCTGCCGGCGCCTGGCCTGCTGCCACCGCGACGATCATGGTCTCCCCGATGGCCCGGGAAATCGCGAGGATGAATGACGCGATGACGCCTGAAATCGCCGCTGGCACCACGACCCGCATCGTTGTCTCGAATCGGGTCGCGCCAAGACCGTAGGCCGCCTCGCGAAGTGACCGGGGAACCGCGCGGATGGCATCCTCGGACATCGATGCGACCGTCGGCAACGCCATGATGCCGATCGCGATACCCGCGGACAGCCCGTTGAATGTTCCAAGCCTGGGGAACAGCGGTTCAAGCAGGACTGGCGTTATGAAGGTCAGGGCAAAGAAGCCATACACGATCGTCGGAACGCCGGCGAGGACCTCGAGAACCGGCTTGAGAATAGACCGCGCACGTTCACCCGCAATCTCGCTCAGGTAGATCGCAGCTGCCAACCCCAACGGCAACGCGATGAGGGCCGCGATCAACGTCGTCATGAGCGTGCCCATGACGAGCGGCACGACTCCGAACTCCTGCTGGGCGCCCTCGAAGAGCGGTGTCCAGGTGGTTCCGAAGAGAAACTCCCAAACAGGGATCTCACGGAAGAAGTTGACGGCTTCCCACAACAGAATCGTAATGATTCCCACCGTCGTGGCGACCGTCACGAGCGAGCATGCGATCAGGATCCACCTGATGATGTGCTCCGAACGTTGTCGGTTTTTCTTGCCACTGAGGTTCAGAGGTGGCCGCTGGACCCGTCCCGATGGGGTTGTGGTGGTACTCGCCACTCAACGCCTCCCGAATGCGAAAGATTTGCTAAATGGCCGTGCGCATCCGGTCCCGAGGGACCGGATGCGCTGACCCTGGACGAACCGAGCCTAGGCGGCCGGACTCGCCTCCGACGACTCCTGACCGAAGGACTCGCTGTCCGGCGCGACGGATCCATCGATCGCGCCGGCGACCTTGTTTACTGTCTCCTGCTCCGCGTCGTCCGGCAGGGCAATATACCCGACCGACGGAGCGATCTCGTCCGCCGTCGCGGCGTAGAACTTGACGAATTCCTGGACCTCCGGGCGCTCCTGGAGCTCGTTTGCGTTGACGTAGATGTAGAGCGTGCGGCCCAGCGGCTGGTAAGAGCCGTCCGCGATGGTCTCGATGCTCGGGGCAACGGGACCGGAGCCGGCATCGATCGCGACCGCCTTCAGCGTGTCCTGGTTCTCTTCGTAGTAGGAGAAGCCGAAGTAGCCGAGGGCATACGGGCTGCCGGCGACGCCCTGGACCAGCACGTTGTCGTCCTCGCTCGGGGTGTAGTCGGTGCGAACCTCACGATCCTCCCCGAGGATCTCCTCGTTGAAATAGTCGAAGGTACCTGAGGCCGTGCCCGGGCCGTACAGCTCGATCGGCTCCTCCGGGAAGTCGGGTCGAACGTCCGACCAGTTCGTGACACCACCGTCGGCAGCCCAGATGCTGGCGAGCTCGTCGACGGTCAGGTCATCGACGAAGTCGTTCTCGGCAGAAACGACAACCGTGATGCCGTCGTAGGCCATATCGAACCGGTACCATGGAACACCGTTCTCCTCTGCCAGCGCGGCTTCTTCTTCCTTGATCTCGCGCGATGCATTGGAGATTGCGATCTCACCGTTCGCGAAGCGCTCGAAGCCGCCGCCCGAACCGGAGATGCCGTTCGTAATCCGAACGTCAGGCGCAACGAACGAGAACTCTTCGATAGCCGCTTCAGTCAGGGGGCCAAGGGTCGAAGAGCCATCGGCCTCGAACTCACCGCTCAGGTCGCCAACGTTCTCCGGCTCTTCGTAAACGACCGCATCGTCCTGCGCGAAGACGCGAGACATCGGCGTGAGGGCCAGGGTGCCGGCCGTGGCCAGCGTCAGGGTACGGCGGGAAACTCGGATATCACCCAAACTCATCGTGGAACACCCCTCCATCGGGACTGCTTGTGACCGCAGGACCGTTCTCATCCTGCAACCGGGACGAGACCTTCGCACCGGCGTGCGCGGGCCAGCCATCGCCCACGCCAATCGTTGAACGCACTCGAAACGGATCACGTACCGCCAAAGGCAGGCTCTGCCTGGTCTGGCTGATCCACCAACCATTCCTGCTCCTCCGCGAACCGGTAGCCGGCCCCGTACACCGTCCGGATACATCCGTCCGGAAATCCGGCAGCTTGCAGCTTTCCGCGCAGCCAGGAAATATGGACATCCACCGTCCGCTCGTCGACGACAACGTCGTTGCCCCACACGATATCGAGCAGGTCCTGCCGCCCGAATACCCTGCCAGGCTCCAGCGCAAGCGCCACCAACAGGCCAAACTCCTTTGGTCGAAGCTGGAGCTCGACACCGTCGACCGTCGCTCGCCGTCGGTCCGGCTCGATCTGCAGGTTGCCCCGGAAGAGAATCCCCGGTGGCCTCGCCGCCGGCACAGCCCGACGTCGAACCGCCGCGCGAATTCGTGCCAGCAGCTCTCGCAACGCGAATGGCTTGACAACGTAATCGTCGGCACCCAGTTCGAGGCCGTCGATCTTGTCCTGCTCCTCGCCGCGTGCCGACAGCATGAGGACCGCAACATCATGGTTCTGGCGAACATGACGAAGCACCTGGAGCCCGTTGAGCTCCGGAAGCATCACGTCGAGGATGATCAGGTCGAGTTCATCCCCGCGCTCGTCCACCAATTCGACGGCAGATTGGCCGTTGTCCGTCGTGATGATTCGATACCCTTCCCTGCCAAGGTTGAAAGCCAACGTGCTTCGCAACGTCGGGTCATCCTCAACCAGGAGGATCGTGGCATCTTCACGGACTGGCCGCTGCGCCGATCCCATCGCGTTTCATCCCCTCATGCTTACCGGCCCGGCACAGCGCCTGAGCCACTCGCATCTTGATGGTACGGAGGGGAAGTTAACCCGGGGTAAGTCGATTGTTAATTAAGGTGGTAGCGTTAGGTAAAATGAGCTGCGGAAGGATTTAACATCGGAATTTCGTGATCCATTTCTCAGGCCATCGTTGTGGAAACGGTGGCCTGCGGGCTCGCGGCGGGAGTTCCGCCAGGCAAGAGATCACTTGGCCGGCTCTGTCCCGATTGAAGCACGTTAACCGCAGCGCGCAGCATGGGATCCTCGGCCGGATCGTGTCCACCAGGCGTGATTTCGAGATCCGGCTTGATCCCCTCGTCCTGGATACGCCCCTTGCTCGGCGTGAACCACTCCGCCACCGTCACCCGCATGGTCGATCCATTCGAGAACGCGAAGATCCTCTGAACCGACCCCTTGCCGAAGGTGGGCGTGCCGACTATCATCGCGCGGTCATAGTCCCGGAGCGCCCCGGCGACGATCTCGGACGAGCTTGCCGTACCACCATCGACCAGCACGACCATGGGAAGATCCAGGACCTCGACGCCGTCCCCGGTCTCGATCGCCATCGGTTCGAGGCCCCCAGGGCCGGGAGACGTATCCTCGTACATCGCTGGTCCGACAGAGGGATCGAGGAAGCGCCCCAGCGTCGCCCTGGCCGCTTCGACCCATCCGCCGCCATTGCCCCGCAGATCGAGGATGACGCCGCTGGCCCCGGACTCGCGAATCGACTGGATCGCGGCATCGACCTCCTCGACCGTCGAGTCGCCAAAAATGGTGATCCTCAGCCACGCGATATCGGTCCCCTCGATCATGCGCAAGGTAACCGGCGGCACGACGATCTCCTCCAGGGTGAGGTCGACGTTCATCACATCGCCGCTTGTTGGCCGAATCACGGTGAGAGAGACGTCCGTTCCGATCTCACCGCGAAGCATGCGGATGACTTCGTTGGGATCCGGCTCGGTCAGCCGCTGCCCGTCGACCTCCTCGATCACGTCACCACGACGGATTCCGGCCTCGTCTGCCGGCGAGTCGGGAACGACATTAGAGACGAGGACCAGGCCGTCTCCGAACGAGAGGTCCACCCCGATGCCACCGTACCTGCCCTCCAGGTCCTCGGCTGCTGTCGCGGATTCGTCCGGTGGCAAGTAGCGGGTATAAGAGTCACCCAGCGAGGACAACGCGCCGTCGATCGCGCTGGCTTCCATAGTGCCCGACAGCGCGGCACGCTCTTCGGGATCGGTCGGGAGATAGTAGTAGTTATTCTCGATGACCTCAGCCGCCGCCTCGAGATCCGCGAAAGCGGCCTTATCCGACGCCCCGCCCTGAACGACGTATCGTTCGAGTACCATTCCGCCAGTAATTCCGCTGACCAGCAGGAGAAGACCCACCGCAACCAATCGCACGGCCGCATGCGTCGGACCGAGGTCCGCAAATGGGCCGATCCGCCATGTAGATTTCTGGTCCGGTGTTCCGTTAGCGGTTGACATCGGGATTCTCCGACTCTTGGTCGATTTCGGGAGGCGCCGGCGTGAGCGGCGCAATCGCAATTATCCTTTGAGGAGAGATGTCCATGCTGCTGGTGGCCGATGTCGGCAACACGAACTCCACCTTTGGCGTCTATGCAGACGACTCGCCGAATCTCGTCGCGTCCATACGCACCTCAACCCGACATGACCGCATGCCGGATGAATGGTACGCGATACTCTCCCCTGTCCTCACCGCGAAGAACGTCGATATCAGCCAGGTGAAGGGGTTTGTCATCTCGAGCGTGGTGCCGAGCGTCACCCGCTGGCTGCAGCGCCTCTCCACCGACCATTTCGGAATCGACCCTATCATCGTGTCCGCTGGACTCGATGTCGGGATGCCCGTGGACGCGGACAATCCCCTCGAGGTTGGTGCCGACCGGATCGTCAACTCCCTGGCAGCATTGGAACGCTACGGAGCACCGGTGATTGCCGTTGACTTCGGTACCGCGCTCAATTTCGATGTCGTCGACCACCGCGGGCACTACCTGGGCGGAGCGCTGGCGCCCGGACTCGTCATCGCCCTCGACGCGATGACGTCGCGTGCTGCCCGGCTCTTTGCCGTCGATCTCGTGCCGCCCCCGAACGCGATCGGTACAAATACCATCCATGCCATCCAGAGCGGCCTTGTACTCGGGTACATCTCCCTTGTCGAGGGCATGATCCAGCGGCTTTCCGCCGAACTGGAAGGCGCGCCGACCGTCGTGGTGACCGGAGGCTATGCGGAGCTCTTTGCCGGCCACTCCGCTCTCATCCACCACCACGATCCGGACCTCACGATCGAGGGCCTTCGCCTGGTCTGGGAGCGACTGAACCGCGCGAACGGGTAAGAAGCAAACGAGGCGCAACGCCCACGCTTACGGATATACTTCCCCAAAGCCACCGAACGTTTTGTCGCGATGTGTCCTCCGGGACGAAGTGAGGGCACATCTCACTTCCCAGGGGAGAACGCGTTATGAGACAGTACCCCGCGGATCGTATCTTTAACGTCGGTATCTTTTCGCACGGCAAGGCCGGCCGCACGACGCTGGTCGAAGCAATGCTGTTCGATACGGGGGCCATCACCCGCCGCGGGCGTGTCTCGCTGGGCACGACGGTTTCCGACACGGATCCCGAAGAGATCAAGCGGCATCTTTCCCTCACCAACAGCGTCATCCCCATCGAGTACAACGACTGCAAGATCAACGTCATCGATACACCCGACTACTCGGACTTCGGCGGTGACGTCCGTTCCGCGATGCGCGTCGTCGACGCGGCGATCATCGTGGTCGACGCGGCATCCGGCGTCGAGGTCGGGACAGAGCAGGTCTGGCACAACGCCGAGCGCGTCGGCCTGCCTCGCATGCTCTTCGTCAACAAGATGGACCGCGAGCACGCCGACTTCCGTAAGTCGCTCGAAGCGATGATCGAAGCGTTCGGGAAACGCGTGGCGCCACTCCAGTTCCCGATCGGCCAGGAAGAGAATTTCCGCGGTATCGTGGACCTTCTCAACCGGCGCGCCCTCGTCTTCGAGAAGGACGGCAACGGCAAGTACGAGGAGCAGGATCTCCCGGCCGAGCTGGAAGACGATGTCGCCTTCTATCGCCAGACACTCGTCGAAGCCATCGCCGAGAACGATGAAGACCTGATGATGCGCTATCTCGAAGGCGAAGAAATCTCCGACGAGGAGCTGCGATCCGAGCTTCACAAGTGCTTCCAGAGCGGCGCCGTCGTCCCGATGGTGCTCGGCGCGGCCTCAGAGAACCTCGGCGTGCAGCCACTCATGGAAGCCATCATCCGCGTCCTCCCGTCCGCTGCGGAACGTACCGAGATTGGCGAGCTCAATGGCGAACCGATCGAGGTGCGTGCCGATCCGGACGGCGACTTCGTCGCGCTCGCCTTCAAGACCCAGGCGGATGCCCACGTTGGCAAGGTCACGTGGTTCCGCGTCTTCTCCGGCTCGCTCTCGTCCTCTTCCACCGTCTACAACGCCTCCAAGGATCGCGAGGATCGGGTCGGCCAGCTCTTCTACTCCCGTGGCAAGGAACACATCCCCACCGATACCGTTACGGCCGGTGATATGGGCGGCGTGAGCAAGCTCGAATCGGTCGAGACCGGGGACACGCTGACGAGCGGCAAGAAGATCACCCTCGAAGGCATCGAATTCCCCGACGCCTCCTACTCCGCCTCGATTCACCCGCGCACCCAGGCAGACCTGGACAAGATGAGCCAGGCGCTGGCGCGGATGATCGAGGAGGATCCGTCGCTACGTGTGGAGCGGGATCCCGATACGGGCGAGACTATCATCTCCGGCATGGGCGAGCCTCACGTCCAGATCGCGATCGAGCGGATGAAGCGTCGCTCGAACATCGAGGTCGATCTCGGGCTCCCACGCGTCCCCTATCGGGAGACCATCGCCGCAAAGACCAGTGCCGAGTACAAGCACAAGAAGCAGACGGGCGGTGCCGGCCAGTATGGACATGTGCTGCTGGAGCTCGAGCCACTCGACAACGGCAAGGACTTCGAATTCACCGATCGCGTCGTGGGCGGCGCTGTGCCCAGGAACTTCTTCCCGGCCGTCGAGAAAGGCATCCGCGACGCCCTCGCGGAGGGGCCGATCGCCGGCTTCCCGGTCGTGAATGTCCGTGCAACGCTCTACGACGGCAGCTACCACGACGTGGACTCCAATGAGATGGCGTTCCGCATTGCCGCAAAGGAAGCCTTCAAGAAGGGATTCATGTCCGGCCAGCCGACGCTGCTCGAACCGATCATGAAAATCCGTGTCGAGGTCACCGAGCAGTTCCTTGGCGACGTGATGAGCGACCTTAACACCCGGCGCGGCCAGGTGACAGGCATGGATACGAACGAGGACGGCACAACCGTAATCGAAGCAGAAGTGCCGGGTGGAGAGATCCAGCGATACGCGACCGACCTCCGCTCGATGACGCAGGGACGAGGAACGTTCACCTCCGAGTTCGTGCGCTACCAGCCGGTGCCCCATCACCTCGTCGACAAGATCATCGCAGAGGTGAAGGAACCGGCCGGCGTCAGCTGATCGACGGACCGGCTACACTCGACGCGATGAACAACGATGAGGAAGGGAGCCGATCGGCTCCCTTCCTCCTGTCTGGAAAGCAGGTAATGGTGAAGTCAGGACACGGCACGCAGGGTTCGCTCCCGGGCATGGAACCGCCGAAAGACATGGTCTTCCACATCGTCTTCGACGGTGGCTCGCTCGGGAACCCGGGAAAAGGTTACGGCAGCTACGTCATCACGTCTGACGACGAGGTCGTTCAGGCCGTGGATCGGATGGAGCATGGAGATCGTCTGACGAACAACCAGGCCGAATACATGACCCTCATCGCCGCCTTGAAGTCACTCGTAGCCGACCTTGGCGAGCACAGCAAGCAGGCGGACGTCGTCATCCATGGCGACAGCCAGCTGGTCGTCAAGCAAATCAACGGTGAATGGAAGGTCAAGCACGCGAACATGGTGCCGCTGGTGAAGGAGGCGCGCGAGCTGTTCAAGGCATTCCGCTCGTGCACCATTACCTGGCATCCGCGCGCGAAATCAGTCGAACGTCTTGGTCATTAGGGCGAAGGCTACTCTTCCCGGCCGCGCGGCGTCATTCGCATGAACAGGCCAAAGAAGATGAGAAAAGACACGACCGCGACAATTGCGGCTGCCATGAACGCGATGCCGAGCAGGAACTTCAGCGTCATCAAGGCGAGGACGGCGGCGACAAGCGCCGAGGTTAGCGCCTTCTGGTAGGCCTCGGAACGCGATGGTGCCAGGTGGGTCTGCGGTCGTCTTTCCATGCGGAAAGTATAGCGAAAGGATGAGGACCAGATGAAGCGGAAGCGCGTGTATCTCGCGTCGCCGATGGGATTCGCCGTCTCGACGCGCGGATTCATGGAGTATCTCGTCGGCGAGCTGGAAGCGCTCGTCGACGTCTCCAACCCGTGGGATGACACCCGGTTCGATGGCGAGTTCGCGGCCGTCGCGGAGCTCGATAGCCGATCGGAAATCGAGGCGCGGCTGGCCCGGGTCAACAGTGAGTTGGGACGCGCGAACGCCGAGAGAATCGACGACGCGGACGCCGTCTTCGCGATCCTCGATGGCGTCGACGTCGATTCCGGCACGGCCGCCGAGATCGGCTATGCCTTCGCCAGGGGCAAGTACGTGTGTGGCCTGCGAACCGATTTCCGTCTGGCCGGAGACAATGCCGGCGCGATCGTGAACCTGCAGGTCCAATACTTCATCGAGGCCAGCGGTGGCAGGGTTGTCACCAGCGTGGATGACTTCGTCGCCCTCGCTCGAAGCCTGGCCTCCAACGAATAAGAGTCGACGCGTCTCATTGCGCGTATTGGAGCTCGATGCCACAATAGACCAAATGTTCTAAATGGTCGCAAAGAGTGAGACCGGCCCGATTTTCGGCCGAAGGGAGAAGCATGCGAAGCCAGGTTGTGCAATGGGACATCCACGCCACCGATGCGGTGACTCAGCGACGATTCTACTCGTCGGTCTTCGGCTGGCGATGCAGCCATCCGGACGATCCCGACCAGTACGGATGGATGATGGACCAGGATGAATCCATGCTCGGCGGCATCGGCCAGGCTCGCCCTGGCGAAACTCCCGGCCTGAGCTTCTTTGTCCAGGTCGATGACGTCGCCGCCACGGTCGCGCAAGCAGAGCAACTGGGTGGCGGCACGTATTGGGGACCACTGAGCTTCGATAACGGCATGGTGACGGCCTGCATCTCCGACCCGCGTGGAAACGGCGTCTTGCTCATCGAGCCATCGCGCGACGGCGAGCCATACGCATCTTTTCCTCCCGTGACGACCTTCGCGTGGACGTGGGACATCCAGACGCCTGAGCCCGATTCGCTCGCATCCTTCTACGAATCGCTTTTTGGTTGGACATGGACCGGCCTCGGGGACCAGGGCTGGGGAAGGTTGGAGCCGGGGAAAGACGGCGGCCCCGAAGGCGGCATCACCCGCGACGATATCGACCGGGTGATCATCGCCATCCGCGTCGATGATCTGCACGCAGCTGTGGCGGCCTTCGAGCGAGAAGGCGGCTCCGTGCTGCGAGAACCGCACCATATCGGTGGATCGCTCAACATCGCGACGTGCATCGACCCGGAAGGGAACCACATCGGGCTGTTCCACTTCGCTGACGTCGAGGTGAGCGACGTTCGCGAACCCTCGGTTACTACCGGCTAGACACGGATCCAGCACCCCGCCGACTCTTTCAAGGACGGTCGGCTGCTCGTATCGAAACTGGTTTCCGAATCCGGTTGCACGCCGGAGATTCACCGCGTATACTTCGGCGTGCTGAGGGCGATTAGCTCAGCTGGTTAGAGCGCCACGTTGACATCGTGGAGGTCACTGGTTCGAGTCCAGTATCGCCCACCGCAGGCCGGTTCCTGACATGGAACCGGCCTTTTTGTTTATCATGACGCCATGATGAACCGACTGCTGCGCTTCCACTCCCCTGACCTCTCCACCAGGACCTCCACCGAGACGCATCGATGACCCGTACCTATCGAAGATCCAGCCTGCTGCTCCTGGTACTCGCCACCTTCCTGATGCCCCTCGTCACGATGGCACAGGAAGTTCCGGAACTACAGATCAATTCATCCCGGTACATCGTCATCAACGCCGACACCGGTGAGGTCTATGCTCAGCGTGATGCGCACGAGCAAGTCGCGATCGCCAGCCTCACGAAGGTCTTCACTGCCGTCCAGGCCGTGAATATGGCATCGCTCGATACTCCGATCACGACAAAGGAATTCGACCTCCAGCCCGCTGATGCGACAACCATGGGTTTCGGTCCCGGAGAGACCTACACCCTCCGCGACCTGATTTACGGCATGATGCTGCCCTCGGGGAACGACGCCGCCTACGCGATCGCCCGACACCTCGGCTATCAGGAAGGCGACACGGACGAGGAAGCGGTCGAACGGTTCATGGACCTGCTGAACCAGCGCATCGAGGATATGGGCCTGGAGAACACCCACCTCGAGAATCCCGATGGATGGGGCGTTCCCGGGCACTACTCATCCGCCGCCGATGTAGCCGCGTTCATGCAATACGCATCCGAGTATCCCTTCCTCGTAGAGGTGATGGGGACCTCCTCCTACACAACCTCCAATGGCGCGATCACGGTCACGAACTCCAACAAGATCCTGAACAGCTATGCGCCGCTTGTCGCCGGGAAAACCGGATACGACTGGGACTCAGGTTGGTGTCTCGTCACGCTTGCCGAGTCAGATGGCGCCCGGATGATCGCGGTGACTCTGGATGGCGTCGCGCCGGACGACTGGTACGACGACAACATGGTGTTGCTGGAGCATGGATTCGATACCAACCGCGAGATCCTGGCGGGACGCGAATCGTTCGATGGCGAGGTCGTGAGCTGGTCGTATCCGGATGCGGCCGAGCTGGCCTCCGCAGGCGAGCGCCGAACCTCCGTCAGCGGCGAGCAAGCGATGGCAGATATTCCGCAGCCGGTAACACGGAACGAGCGAGGGACCACGGCCGACAACGTAAGCGAAGGACTCCCCTTCGAGCCTGCGTCCGCAGGCCCGGTCCTTGCCGGACTCGCCGCGTTCGGCTTGATCGGCCTTCGAGCCGCCTCGCACTGGCGTGATGCCGGTGGAACCCGCGACCTTTCCGGCATCCGCCGTCTCCTGCCTCTGGGCCGGCCAGGGTCGCGATAGTCCCTGTCCTCACGCCTACGACACCGTTCAACCGCCGTGCACTCCCGTCGACGGTGAGGATCCGGCATTGCCACATTGCCAACGCTCACCTACAATCGCGCAATCCGAAAACCCACCAGGGTCCCCGCCAATCCCTTCACGTCGCGTGTCGATAAAGAGACAGGGAGTACGCACATGACCGCAGGACCTCTTCACCACCTCTTCGAACGATTCACCTCAGGCGAGATTGACCGACGCGGCTTTGTCCGTGGCGCGGCCGCTCTTGGCGTGAGTACGTCGGTAACGAAATTCCTCATGGACACGGCCGCTGCGCAGAACGCCACGCCAGCGGCAACTCCGTCTCTTGTCTACGACGCGGGTACGGAAGGCCAGGAACGTGGAGCGGGCGGAGAGCTTCGAATCATCCAGTGGCAGGCTCCGACTTCGCTCAGCCCGCACGTTGTCGGTGGCTCGAAGGACTACCTTGGCTCCCTCCCTGTGATGGAGCCATTGATGCACCTCGGCGTCGAGGCTGAGCTGATCCCGAACCTGATCACGGAGGTCCCATCGCTCGACAATGGCGGGCTCTCCGACGACCTGACAAGCGTCACGTTCCATCTCCTGCCAAACGTGACCTGGAGCGATGGCGAGCCATTTACCGCCGAGGACGTGAAGTTCACCATCGAGTGGGTTCAGGATCCGGACAACGGCGCCGTCAGCTCAGGAGTGTTCGAACCGATCGCCGGATCTGAGGTCCTCGACGAGCTCACCATCCGGGTCGATTTCGATGGCCCAAACCCGTTTTGGTCCGATGCCTTTTCCGGCACCAGTACCGGCTTCGTCTATCCGAAGCACATTCTCGAGGTTGGCGGTGACGCCCACGACACGTTCATGTCCAACCCGATCGGAACCGGGCCGTATGTCGTCGAATCCTTCACCCCGAACGATCAGGTGGTCTACGTCGTAAACGAAAACTACCGGGAGCCAAACAAGCCCTATTTCAGCCGCATCGTCCTCAAGGGCGGCGGTGATGCGGCCGCGGCGGCGCGGTCGGTCCTTCAGACAGGCGATTACGACTATGCCTGGAACCTGCAAGTCGAGCCTGAAGTCCTGCTCGGTATGGTTGGCGAGGGAGATGGGCCCGGCGAGATCCTCGAGTTCCCGGGTGTCGCCGCCGAGAAGCTGAACATCAACTTTTCCGACCCGAATACCGAAGTCGACGGTGAGCGATCTCATAAGGACACCCCGCATCCCATCCTCACGGATATCAAGGTTCGTGAGGCGATCGCAAAGGGCATCGACCGCCAGACGATCGCAGACGAGTTCTACGGCTTCGGCCAGCAACCCTCCGCGAACATCCTCAACGGCGCGCCGGAGATCGAGTCACCAAACACGGTGTGGGAATTCGATCTCGAAGCTGCAGCCCAGGCCCTCGAAGATGGTGGCTGGGTCCTGGATGGAGACGTCCGCAAAAAGGACGGGATGGAGTTGAGCCTCACCTATGCCACGAGCGTCAACTCTGTTCGCCAGAAGACCCAGGCCCTCGTGAAGTCGAACCTGGAGAGTATCGGCTTCCGGATCGCGCTCGAGCAGGTCGACGCAGGCGTCTTCTTCGACTCCGCTGAGGGGAACGAGCAGAACGCGGTTCACTTTTACTGGGATCTGAGCGAGCAGCAGAACCTCCCCAACTCTCCCCGCCCGATCGACTACATGGAGCTCTGGTACGCGGGTCCCGACGGCTCGAACATCGCCCAAAAGAGCAATGCCTGGTCTGGCGGCAACTGGGTCCGCTACCAGAATGAGGATTACGACGCCGCGTTCGAAGCAGCGCGAACCGAAACGGATCCCGAGCGCCTGGCTGAGCTCTTCATCGAGATGAACGACATCCTGATTATTGACCACGCCCTGGTTCCGCTCGTCGTTCGGGGAACGCCCGGCGCTATCAGCAAGCGACTGAGAAGGGAAAATGTCGCTCCTGCGCCCTTCTCGTATGACTATTGGAATATCGCGAACTGGAACCGGGCGGAGGAGTAGTAACGGTGCGACAGATTGACATTACCCGCCTGACTCCGTAGGATTTGCAGCACAATCGAGTTCATGCGTTGAGCAGGACATGTCCCTCGGCACGACGTGCCAGCGATCCCGGAAATGGTGAAAGCCGGGTCACGAATCGGTCGATCCGGATACCACCTGTGAGCAGACGCGCGAACGGCGTTCACCGCCGCTAGCGTTGTCCGGGTACTCCCGTTACAGGGTGAATCAAGCGAGCATCGCGCCGACCTCCTGGCCAATGCTCGGAATGAGGGTGGAACCACGTCGGCCCGGCGTCCCTTTGGGATGCCGGGCCGTACTGAATTTCACGACCAATCCACTCAGGAGGACTCACATGTCTGCCGAAGTTCAAGACGTCCAGCACATGGACATCGCGGTCGATACGGAAGACCGCGAAGCGTTCGAGCTCGCGCGTATGCGCCACTCTGCCGCCCACCTCATGGCCGAGGCCGTTCAGGACCTGTTCCCTGATGCCAAGTTCGGGATCGGTCCGGCGATCGACAATGGCTTTTACTACGACTTCGATCTTCCGCGCCCGCTGACGCCCGACGATCTCAAGCAGATCGAGAAGCGCATGCTCAAACTCAGGAACAAGGGCGAGAAGTTCGAGAAGAACATCGTCTCGCGCGAAGAAGCGATGGAGATCTTCAAGGACAACCCGTACAAGCTCGAGCTGATCCAGAATTTCCCCGAGGACGAGACGATCTCGACGTACAAGCAGGGCAACTTCCTGGATCTATGCCGTGGCCCGCATGTCGAGAACACGAAGCAGATCGGCCCGTTCAAGCTCCAGTCGGTGGCCGGCGCGTACTGGCGCGGCGACGAGAACCGACCGATGCTCCAGCGCATCTACGGCACGGCCTGGAACACGAAGGAAGAGCTGAACGACTACCTGCAGAAGCTGGAAGAGGCCGCCAAGCGTGACCACCGCCGGCTGGGCAAGGAGCTGGACCTCTTCTCCGTGAATGAGGAGATCGGCCCCGGACTGATCCTCTGGCAGCCAAAGGGCGCCATGATTCGGTACCAGGTCGAGAAGTTCGAGCAGGAGGAGCAGCTCAAGCGCGGCTATGACCTCGTCTACACGCCGCACATCGCGTCCGAGAAGATCTACAAGACGTCGGGGCACCTCGAGACGTACAACGAGAACATGTACTCGCCGATGTCGATCGAAGAGGTCGACTACTACCTCAAGCCGATGAACTGCCCCGGCCACATCATGATCTACAAGAACAATGTGCACTCGTATCGCGAGCTGCCGATCCGCCTCGCCGAGCTTGGAACGGTCTATCGATACGAACGCTCCGGCACGCTGCACGGCATGCTTCGCGTGCGCGGATTCACGCAGGACGACTCGCACATCTTCTGCACGCACGACCAGGTCGTCGACGAGGTTGGCGGTGTGATCGACCTCGCCATCTACATGGCCGACATCTTCGGGTACGGCTTCGAGGCCTACCTGGGCACGCGACCGGAAAAGGCCATTGGCGACGACGCGGTCTGGAACGAAGCGATCGACAAGCTGAAGCAGGCGCTCGACTCGCGCGGCATGAAGTACAAGATCGATGAGGGCGAAGGCGCATTCTACGGCCCGAAGATCGACATCAAATGGCTCGACGCTCTCGGTCGTGCCTGGACGGGCCCGACGATCCAGGTGGACTTCAACTTGCCGGAGCGATTCGACGTCAACTACATCGGCGAGGATGGAGAGAAGCATCGCGCGGCGATGATCCACCGCACGCTGCTCGGCTCGATGGAGCGCTTCGTGGGCGGCCTCGTCGAGCACTACGGCGGCGCGTTCCCGGCATGGCTCGCTCCGGTGCAGGCATCCATCATCCCGATCACGGATGACCAGGCGGAGTTCGCGACGCAGGTCGAGAAGCGGCTCAAGGATGCCGGTATCCGTGCCGAGGTGAACACGGGCCACGGCCGCATGCAGGCGAAGATCCGCAACGCCCAGCTGCAAAAGATCCCGTACATGCTGGTCATCGGCGGACGTGAGGCCGAAGCTGACAGCGTTGCCGTCCGGCTCCGCACGGGCGAGGATCTTGGCGCGACGAAGGTGGACGACTTCATCGCGAAGGTACTCCCGGTGATCGAGACGAAATCACTGGACCTCGTGGAGCCGCGCGCCTAGCAACCAGGAAGCATTCGCCAGCAGTCGTCACGAAGCCGGACACCGAGATGGTGGCCGGCTTCGTCTTGTATTGCGATCGCCTTCTCCGTGTGCAACCATGGCCGCAGGGTCCAGACCGCCTCAAACGCTATCTATGCGGACAGGTGCGACGCCATGTCAGACCTGCGCCCCTCACCTCCCTCCATCCCGGACGATCTGCTCACCCGACGTCGCCTGGTGACCGGCATCGGGCTGGGGCTCGTCTCGCTCGCCGCAGCCCCGCCGGTCGTTGGTCACGATGACGACGACCACGACGATGACGATCAAGACGACGACAGCGGTCGAGGACGTGGTCGCGGTCGAAGTGGCGGCGATGACGACGAAGTACATCCCTTGGGCACCGTGCCCGCCGGGTCCATCGAGGTGCGCATCGATGACGACGACGCGGACGGCTTCGAGCCGGGCACGGTCATCATCGATGCTGGTCAGTCCGTCACATGGGTGAACGTCGACGACGACCCTCACACCGCCACCGGCGCCGGGTTCGACACCGGGATCATGCAGCCCGGCGAGCAGGCAACGGTGACATTCCACCAAGCCGGCACCTTCCCCTACTCCTGCCAGATCCACCCGATCATGACTGGCGTCGTGGAGGTCCGCGATGCGACTGGCAACGCGTCACATGCTACCACCGGGGCCACTCCAGAGGCATCGCCGCAAGCGACGCCATCTTCTTCAAGTCAGCAGGCGTCCGTGTCCATCGTCAACATCAGCTTCGATCCAGCCCGATTGGAGGTTGCGGCGGGGACGACGGTAACATGGACGAACGATGAGGCCATTCCGCACACCGTCACCTCGTCAGGTGACGCATTCGACAGCGGCACGCTTGAAGAAGGTGAAAGGTTCCAACATACCTTCGACACGGCCGGCATCTTCGACTATGTCTGCGCGATTCACCCGAACATGCAGGGAACGGTCATCGTGACGGACTAGGCGTATCGTCGCCAGAGTGCCTCTTCGCCCACTCGGCCTCTGCAGGCGCCAGCTGCCTGTGCCGCCACGGTATCAAGACCTGCTCAAACAACACCTGGATCGCCGCCGCCGTAGGCACCGCAACCAGGGCGCCGATCCAGCCAAAGAGGATGCCGCCAGCGATCACCGAGATAAACGCGGTCAATGGGTGGATATCCACCTGATGCCCCTCGACCAACGGCGAGAGCCAGTAGCCCTTGATGTTCTCGATGATGACGTGCGATACGACAGCGATCGCGACGGCTTCCCACCCGATCGGCACGGTCGCCAGGACGATCGCGACGCGGCCGATCCACGGCCCGATCCGCGGGATCGCCTCCATCAGCGCAGCGACGATGGTCGCCAGGAGCGGATAGGGCGAATCCAGGAGCACCAGCGTGATATACACCCAGACGCCGACGACCGTCATGACGATCACCTTCGCCCGGAGATACGCTCCGAGCCGGCCGCCCATATCGTCCAGAACCGAAATAGTGAGTTCGCGGTACCTCGGATGGATCAGAGACAGGATCAGTGCCCGGAGCCGCTCCCACGTCATGAGGAACAGAAACGCAAACGTCAGGACGCTAAAGAGACCGAAGATCGACGTCGCGATCACGCCAGGCAGCTCGAGCACGAGATCGGTGGTCCACTGGCCGATACCGCCTACGAGCTCACTCCCTTGTTCACGGAGGGATATCAGCTCCGGGTACTGGTCTTCCCATTCCGTCCATCTCGCCTGCAGGTCCTTCAGGCGCTCGATGTAGGTTGGCGCATTGTCGACGTAGTTCCCGACCTGTCCGAAGAACGGCGGGACAGCGTAGACCATCAATCCGACCGCAATGGCGACGATGGCGAAGAACACGATCAGGATTGCGGCGGCCCTCGGTACTCGCCAGGATTCCAATCTCCGCACCGGAGCGCTGATGCCGCACGCGAGCAGGATCGCGAGGTAAAGCAGCATCAACAGCCAGCCGAGTTCGCTCAGGAGATTCCAAAGCACAACGGTGAAGAACGCCAGTACCAGGGCACCGTAGATGCTTGGCAAGAGAGTAAATCTCCGAGCCGGTGCGGTCGCAATCGGTGTCTCCTTGTCGAGCGCCTCCCTTCCGCGGATGTCCTTGCCCTCAACGTTCACGTTCGCCTCTTCCATGACCCGTCAGCCGGTGCTTCCCGCTCATGAGCCACGCAAAGCGATATCTGTGCCGCAACCGGGAGCCCATCCGTCACCATGACGAACAGATGGAACACGAGCAGGTGGCAGATTCTGCACAATGTCCTCGAAGGTTCTTCGCTTTCATCGGACGTCCGGATCATTGGCCTAGATGCACTGTGACCTGACTCAGGCACGCGCCGGTTTCGCACCTGACGCAATGACCATCATGCCGCTGGCAAAGAAGGTTCCTGCGATATCAGCCGCATGAAGCCCTTCCTTCCACCGCGCGACTTCCTCAAGTGAGACAATGCCCTCGTCGACCGCTCTCGACTCAACCTCGTCCAGTACAAGAGCGAATCGAATGAATGCCAGATCGTGTGACACTATCGGTCTGGGCTCCACCTGCACATCGATCAGCCCGGCCTCACGAACCAGGCGGTTCAGCTGGCGGCCGATATACCCGTTGACCTGCATCGCATCAGCCTTGTACCGGATCAGACGACGTTCAACATCGACCTCCGGTACATCGATCGAGACTGATCCCCAGTCCATATCCATTAAGACGATGCGGCCACCTGCCCTGGTAACGCGAACCATCTCGCGCAGCGCAGTCGCCGGATCCTCCAGATGCTGAAGCAACCTCTCACTTCGCGCCGCATCGAATTCATCATCGTCGAATGGGAGCGAGGAAGCATCTGCCTCGATATGATTCACCGTGTCTTGAACACCGCCGACTCTCGCACGCTCGTTCGCCTCTCGGATCATGCCCGGATCGATATCGACACCAACGACGCGGCCATTCGGACCGACGAGTTCGGCGAGAGACACGGTGTCAGTCCCCGGTCCGCATCCAACTTCGATCACCGAGCCACCGGTTGAAAGGTTCATATGCTCGTACGATCGACGTTTGTCGTGCCGGATCCGATCCTGGACCGTGTCAAGGTAATGCGTATCGACGTATCGAGGTTGCCTGTTCATGCGGCGGACTCCCGGGCGGCGGACGAACGGCAGCATTTCGGGGCACACGATCGTTACCATCTACGCCCGAGAGCCGGCGCCGTTCGTCCTTTCGATGTTCTCCACCTGGACCCACCATCACCGTATCAGAGTCGCGCAATCAACCGGCCGACACCGGTTACGCGTTGGCACGATCCAGGGGATCACAATCCCTTTCCCGGAACTACGCGGGCCTGGTCACCTTCCTGGGTAGCCGATATTGGTCCGCTGGCACCAGCGTGTGTCCCGTCGCGCCACGGACCTTCTCGACGGATCCATCCTCGTTAAAGACGTACCGCATCTTCTCGCCATAGCCGCCGAACCCGCCGTCGTCGACCACCTTCAGCTCCGTGTCACTGACGACCTCGAGGCCGGTCGCGACCTCAGCCGGATTATCCAGGGTCGGTGCCATGGAGTAGAGCCGGCCGCCGAGGTTCACGACATCGGTGTATCCCCACAACGCCGCGAACCGACCCTCGAACAGCTTCAACACGTCCGCCGACTCAACCTTCGCCTTCGCATCGTCGTCCAGGGCACAATCGATGAGCCGAAGAATCCCGTTGCACAGGACCGCGGCCGGACCATCGGCAGCATTCGTTAGGACCGAGATGGAGAGTTTCCGTTCCGGATCGAACTTCGACATCGTGATATGACCGGGATAGCCACCGCTATGGCCGTAGTAGGTGCGGCCGTTGAACCTGGTGATGCTGAGCCCAAGCCCGTACATGGACTCGTCCGAGATGCGCCACTGCACCTGACGCATCCGCCGCTTCGAGGCATCGGTCAGGATGCGGTCGTCGCCATCGAGGTGGGCCTGGAAGTAGGCGGTAAGATCCGCCGCGGTGGAATAGAACCCCGTCGCCGCGCTTTCCGCACGGGTATCGATGTGCTCGATCTCGACACGCGTATCGCCATGCGCTCGCGAGCTATACCCCTTCGCGTACTCCCCGATTCGGCCCTCGTCAAGCTCTGGCCCGGTACGCTGCAGGTCCAGCCGCTCGACGATGTTGCGAGTTACATAGTCGCGATAGTCCGTGCCCGACGCCGACTCGATGATCAACCCGAGCAACGAGTAGCCAATGTTCGAGTACTTGAAATGCTCGTTCGGCTCCAGCACCTTCCCGTGATCGGTGATGGTCCGGATCAGCTCGTCACGGTCCGGGAATGGCCGCGACACGTCCCAGAAGTCGCAGTTGTCCCCATCCCGGATCATCCCCGAGCCGTGGGCGAGAAGCTCCCGGACGGTGACGCCCGCCATGTCCGAGTTCACCATCTCCGGAACATGGGTGCCCGCCTCGTCATCGAGGCGAAGCAGCCCCCGCTCCGCAAGCTGCATCACCGCGACCGCGGTGAACGTCTTGGAATGCGACGCGACCCGGAACAGGTGATCTGGTTCCAGGGCAACTTCGTTGTCGATATCGGCCATGCCGACGGCACAATCGAGCAAGAGATCTCCCTCGACTCGCACCGCGACCTGCGCGCCGACAAATGGCATGTACCGCTGCTGGATTTCCAGCCAGCCCGGCACGTAATCCAGGGCTGTCTGGATCGCCTCTCTCTGGTTCACCGTCTCTCCTTTCACCAACACAAAATCGTTGAGGCGATCCTACGTTCTCGCGAACCGGTCCATGATCGCGGCGATGTGCTTGATACCGAGAATGAAGTCCTCGACGAAGATGTTCTCGTCCGGCGCGTGTGCCTGAGAGCGACCATGCCCGACTCCGGCCGTGCATGCGTCGATCCCAAGCGCGTCACACAGCTGGTACCACGGACCGGAACCGGCGTTCGTCGGGTAGATCGCGGGCGCCTGACCATAGACATCCTTGAACGTCTCCGCGACGACCTTCGCGATCGGAGCCTCGAGGCTGGTCCGGGCCGGGTAGCCCGCGCCGATCAGCTCTGTTTCGATATCGGTAAAGCCGTTGTCGTCGAGATGCTTGCGGAGAAGCTCGTAGATCTCGTGAGGATCCTGGTTTGCGACCAGGCGCATGTCCAGCTTCGCCATCGCCCGGCTCGGGAGCACCGTCTTCTGCCCCTTCTCCGTATACCCGGAAAGGAACCCGGAAATCGTGCAGGTCGGCTCGAAGAGATCCTTGAGCGTCAGGTCGAGACCGCTCAGGTCATTGATGAAACCGTCGATCTCGGCGTCGGCGAGCCGCTCCTGTTCCGTATTCGGCAAATCTGCCATCGCCGCCAACTCGGCCTCGGTCGGCGCCACTACCTTGTCGTAGAAGCCGGGAATCAGGATCTTGTCGTCCTGTCCCTTCAGCGTCGACAACGCCCAAACCAGACGCCATGCCGGGTTCGGGATCGACGTGGCCTGGGCGGAGTGCCAGTCTGTCCGGGCACCTTTCGCCCGCAGTTCGACGTAGCAGATGCCTTTCAGCCCCAGGTGTATCTGCGGCCGGCCGTCGATGTCGCGCCCGCCGAATTCCCAGATGCATGCATCCGCCTGGCAGAGTTCCGGGTTGTCGTCGACGAAATTCTGGAGATGGGGTGAGCCGATCTCCTCCTCACCTTCGATGATGAACTTGACATTGAGCGGCAGCTCGCCCCGCACCTCCTGCCAGGCGTGGATGGCCGCAAACCGTGCCGCGATGTTGCCCTTGTTGTCGGCCACACCCCGCGCGAAGATCTTGCCGTCCCGGATCTCACCCGACCACGGATCGCTCGTCCATTCATCGAGTGGGTCCGCCGGCTGGACGTCGTAGTGGTTGTAAAAGCTCAGCGTCTTGTCCGACGCGCCTCGCTTCTCGCCATACACGACCGGAAACCCGCCGCGGGTATCGACCTGGCGCGGCTCGAATCCGAGGCGCCCGAGGCTTTCCTCAACCATGGACGCCATCTCGGTCATGCCAACGCCCTGCGCGGCGATGCTCGGCTGCTGCAGCATGCGCTGGAGCGCCGAGATGTAATCGTCCCTATGTGCATCGATGTATTGAAATACGTCATCGAGCCTAGTGGAGTCCGTCATCTAGCTTCCCTGCTCCTCATAATCCCCGATCAACCGCACCATCGCGATGGCGTAGGCGCGGGTTGCCTCCATGATCTCGTCGATTCCGACCCATTCGTCCGGCTGGTGCGCCGTACTCGGATCGCCAGGGCCGTAGATGATCGTCGGCACGCCGAGCGCGTTCCAGAACCGGCCATCGGTTCCCATGCTGAACCCTGTCGGCTCCGTGTTCAGGCCCAGCCGCTCGTTCGCGCCGAGCATCGCCTGGACGAGCGGATCCTCGATCGGAGCAGTCGTGGCCTCCTTGCCGGGATACGGAGCCGTGATCTCTACGGTACAACCCGGAACGTTCTGGATCGCCTGATTGGCAATCATTTCGATCTCCGCCCGCGCCTCGTCCGGCTTCTCTCCCGGTACGGTCCGGCGATCGATCAGGATCGAGGCCTTGTCCGGTACAACGTTCGCCTTCACCCCGCCTTCGATCATGTTGACCGAGCCCGATGAGGGATGAAAGGCCCAGTGCGTCCGCTCGGCCAGCTTCGGCCACAGCTCGCGACGGAGCGCGACGATGATCTCGGCGGCACCCTCGATCGCGTTGGCACCTTCCCACGGCAGCGCTCCGTGTGCCGTCTTTCCGTGCACCGTAACGATGCACCCGGCACCGCCCTTCTCCCCGACGCATACCCGATTCAGCGTCTGCTCGCCAACAATCACCCAATCCGGGTCCGGGTATTCTTTGGAAACGATGGCCGCTCCGTGGACACCACCGTTTTCCTCGTCGGACACCTCGGTGACGATCAGTTGGCCCGCGAGCGGGACGCCGGATCGCTTCAGCGCCAACGCCGCGAGGACTTGCGCCGTTACGCTGGCCTTGTCATCCCCGGCTCCGCGACCGTAGATCTTGCCGTCCTCGATCTCTGCGCCGAACGGATCGTGCTTCCATGCGCTCCGCTCGCCGGTCGGGACCACGTCGACGTGCGCGTTGACTAACAACCGCTTGCCGCCAGCCGGCCCGTACGTCCCGACGACGTTGGGCTGCGTCTCGTCAATGGAAAGAATCTCGGTGGCAAAGCCCTCGTTTTTCAGCTTCGCCTCCACGAAGGCGATCGCATCCCGGCAATCTCCCGGCGGATTGACCGACGGGATCCGGACGAGGTCCCGGTGGAACGCCACCACCTCCTCCTCGTCTATGTGAGACAGGACGCGTTCCTCGAGATCAGCCAGCGAACGAGCATATTGCCCTTGCACGGTTTCCCCCATTCGACCCCTCTCCTTTGGCTTGATTCTTGCGACACTCACAGTTACAATTTGTAAGCACACGTGACGTGTGGCAGGAGTGCCGCTCCACCCGATGGACGCATTGACTTGCAACACCTCACGGAAAGGAGTTTCCACCAAATGTCAGATTCTGGAAAGAAGGTCGCGGTCGTTCTCGCCAACAACTACGAGGACATCGAGTTCACCTCACCCGCCGAAGCACTGCGAAACGCCGGCGCCGAGCTGACGATCATCGGCACGGAAAAGGGTGAGATCAAGGGCAAGAAGGGCGACACGCAGCAGGCCGACAGAACGTTCGACGAGGTCTCGGTCGACGAGTTCGACATGCTCCTTATCCCGGGGGGTGGCTCCCCGGAGAATCTCCGCATCCATGACGGCGCAGTCCAGTTCACGAAGGACTTCGCGGCGTCCGGCAAGCCGATCGGCGCTATTTGCCACGGTGCCCAACTGCTGATCTCGGCCGAAGCCGTCCGCGGCAGGAAGCTGACGGCCGTCAACAAGATCCGCGACGACGTGCGCAATGCAGGTGGTGATTACGAGGACTCCGAGCTGGTGAAGGACGGGAACCTCATCACCTCTCGCGTCCCGGACGACCTCCCGGTTTTCAACAAGGCGCTGGTCGAAGCGCTGGAGCCGGCCGGGGTCAAGTAATCCCGACCTACTCCCAGGCCCCCCGGCATACTGCCGGGGGGCTTTTTGCGTCTGCAATGCTACGATTTCCCGGAAACGTGCGTTTGCTTCCGAAAGGACCCCGATGACCGAGACTTCCGACGCCACCACAATCCCGTCTACCGTACCTGAAGATCCGGGTGCGGACCATGACAAGCTGCGCTCCGCGAAGGGTTTCATCTTCGACATGGACGGGGTGCTCTATCTCGGCTCGAAACTGCTCCCGGGCGTCAACGACTTGTTCAACGCCTTGCGTTTGCGCGAGATTCCATTCCTCCTCGCGACCAACAATTCCACGGCGACCCCGCAGTCGTTCGTAGACAGGCTGGCCGGAATGGGTGTCGAGGTGGACGTGGAGAACATCCAGACGTCGGCGACGACCACCCGCGATTTCATCCGGGATGACGACGATATCCCCAACGACGCAACGATCCTCGTGGTCGGCCAGCCAGCACTCGCCGAGATCCTGACCGACGGCACTGAGTTCAGGATCCTTGCCGACGACCAGCCAGCCACCGACGCGCAAGTCGTGGTAGGCGGGCTGGACATGGAGTTCACCTACGACAAGATGAGGCGCGCGGTCGAAGCGATCGAGAACGGCGCGGCGTTCATCGCGACGAATGCCGACGACCGGCTCCCGCACGAGACGGGATACCAACCCGGCGCCGGAGCCGTCCTTGCGGGCATCGAGAAAGCCAGCCGGAAGTCGCCCGTGGTGGTCGGCAAACCTCAGCCGCTCATGATGCTGAAGGGCGTCGAGCACCTCGGCTGCCAACCCGGCGAAGCAGTCATGGTGGGAGACCGGCTCGACACGGATATCGCTGCCGCGCACGACGCCGGCATGGTGACGACACTGGTCCTCACCGGCGTCGCGACGCGAGCGGACCTGGCCGTGTCCGATGTCCTCCCCGACTATGTGTTTGCCGATCTGCCGGCGATGTTGCAGGGATTCATCGGTCACGGCTAGGGCATCACATGTTCCATTGACGGCCCTCAGGCGTGCTCGTACGATAACGTACAAGCACGCCATCCTGTGACAAGGAGAAGGACGTTATGGATCAGTCCTCTTCCAGCAACCGCCCCCCTGCCAGCGGACTCCGTTTGGCAACGGCGCCGGTCAACTGGAACAACAACGATATTCCGGGTTGGCTGCCGCGCACGCCGTTCCCGGAAATCCTGGACTTCATGCAGGACGCCGGATATTCGGCTACCGAGTATGACGAGTCGTTCGGGACCGACGCCACATCCCTGCGCAACGAAGCCGACGCCTGGGACATGACCTGGTGCGGCTCATATCAATGGGTCGATTTCCTCGACAACGCGCGGATTGACGACACGATCAGGGCGCTCGAACCGCGACTCGAGCTGCTGCGCGATATCGAATGCGAGCACCTCATCGTCGCGGACTCACTCCGGCTCCATCGCGTAGCCATGGCCGGGCGCGTCCCGCCCGACGGATCCGCATCGCTGGACGACGCGGACATCGCAAGGATCGCCGACAGCGTCCATCGCCTTGCCGAAGCCGCGAGAGAGTACGGGATCTCCGTCCACTATCACAATCACGTCGGCACATGGATCGAAGCCCCTCACGAGGTAGACAAGCTCCGTGAGCACCTCGACTTATCCCTCGTGGATTTCTGCTTCGATACCGGTCATTACGCCTATGGCGGCGGCGACGCGGCCGCCTATGTGCGGGACCATTTGGACTCGATAGGCTACATCCATCTCAAGGATGTCGACACCGAAGTACTGGAAGCGGCCCGGGCGGAGGGCCTCACATTCATCGATGCCCTGAAACGCATCGTCTTCAGCCCGATCGGCACCGGGTCGGCGAATGTTCCGGGCATCCTCGAAACGCTGGTCGACAACGGCTTTTCGGGATGGGTCGTCGTCGAGCAGGACACCTGCGAAGGCGACCCGACCCAGGTCGCACGCCAGAACCTGCAATACATCACCAATTGGCTCTCCGAACACGGCGCGGCCGTGGTGAACGGGAGGTAGTTCCAGTGTCAACGTCCACCGGCCTCAGGCCGCAGGTGAAGTCCATCCCGGAGCTCGAAGCTCTGTCGCGGCAGACGCGACGCCTCATTATCGAATCCATCCACACGGCAGGCGCCGGCCATATTGGCGGGCCGCTCTCCGTGACGGACATCTTGGTCTCGCTCTACTTCAATGAGCTCCGTATCGATCCGACAGAACCAGCGTCGGAGGATCGCGACCGGCTCATCCTGAGCAAGGGACACTCATCCATCGCGCTCTACACCGTGCTCGCCCTCCGCGGGTATTACCCGGTCGACGAGCTCGCGACCTTCGACCAGATCGATTCGCGCTTGCAGGGGCATCCGGACCTGACGAGCTTGCCTGGCCTGGACATGTCCACCGGCTCGCTGGGCCAGGGGCTCTCCCCCGGCAGCGGCATGGCGCTCGGCGCCAGGCTCGCGGGCAAGGATTTCCACACCTGGGTCATCCTCGGCGACGGGGAGCTGCAGGAAGGACAGATCTGGGAAGCGGCATTCGTCGCGGCCCGGTACCGCCTCAACAACTTGACCGCGATCGTTGACTACAACGGCCTGCCCCAGTTCGGCTGGCCACATGAATCCGGACATACCCGCGACATCCCGATCGACGACCCGGGCGGGAAGTTCCGCGCCTTCGGCTGGAACGTGATCGAGACCGATGGTCACGACCACCAGGCGTTGCTGGACGCCTATGCCGAGGCGAAAGCCTACACCGACGGACCGACCTGCATTGTCGCGAAGACCGTTAAGGGCAAGGGCGTCTCCTTCATGGAAGGCGACTTCATGTGGCACGCGCAGGTGCCGACAGCTGAAGACATTGAGAAGTCTGGCCTCGAGCTTGCCGATCCGGAGGACGTCAAATGACCGACACGCAGATTGCCATGCGCGACGCCTGGGGCCAGGGGCTGGTCGAGCTCGGGAACGAGTATTCCAACATGGTCGTGCTGGATGGTGACCTGGCGAACTCGACCAAGGCAGACATGTTCCAGGAGGCGCACCCTGACCGGTTCTTCGAGATGGGCATCGCCGAGCAGAATATGCTCGGTGTCGCCGCCGGGCTTGCTACCACCGGGTACGTTCCGTGGATCAGCACGTTCGCGGCGTTCCTGGCGAAGCGGGCGCTGGACCAGATCCGCGTCGTTATCGCCCAGCCATCCCTGAACGTCAAGATGTGCGGCTCCTACAGTGGAATCCTCACCGGCAAGACCGGCAAGACGCACCAGGCGATGCAGGACATCACCATCTTCCGCTCGATGCCGCACGTCGTCACAATCACCCCGGCGGACGCAGTCGAGCTTCGCCAGGCGATGGCCGCCATGATGGAGGACGACCGCCCCACCTACCTCCGGCTCACGCGCGACCCAAGTCCCGTGATCGTCGGTGACGACTACCGATTCGAGATCGGCAAGAGTACGCTGCTGCGTGAGGGTGACGATATCGGCATCGTCAGCACAGGCGTGCAGACGGTTCGCGCCCTGGAAGCGGCCGACATACTTGCCGAATCGGGCGTGAAAGCCTCGGTGTTGCATGTGCCCACGATCAAGCCGCTCGACACGGACGCCATCCTCGCGGTCGCCGAACGGACGGGTGCGATCGTAACTGCAGAAGATCACACGATTCTCGGGGGACTCGGCGGCGCGGTCGCGGAGGTGCTGGCAGAGAACCTGCCGACACGAATGCGGCGAATCGGCGTACGCGATACCTACGGCGAATCCGGCGCGAACGATGCCCTGTTGGAGAAATACGAGCTGACGCCACGCCACATCGCGGAGGCGGCCCAGGAGCTGCTCAGCCTCCGGCCGGCAGTATCCAGATGAGCGCCGTTCCTCGCGTCGCCCTGATCGGCTGCGGCCGAATCGGGCAGCTCCATGCGCGAAATCTCGCCGCGATGCGGGACATGTGTGAGTTCGTCGCCGTCGCCGACTGGAACCTGGAAGCGGCGGAGACGGCAGCACGGCTCCTCGACGTGCCCCACGCAACGTCCGGGAGCGAGGACCTGCTGGCATCACCGGACGTCGACGCCGTCATCATCGCCTCATCGACGGACACGCACGCCCGCTTCATCGAGATCGCCGCCCGCCACGGAAAAGATATCTTCACCGAGAAGCCGATTGCCCTGGATATCGCGGCCACGGAGAGGGCACTAGAGGCCGCCGCCGATGCAGGGGTCCGGCTTCAGGTCGGATTCCAGCGACGGTTCGATAGCGGATACATCGCCGCACGGGAGGGGATCGAACAGGGAGAGATCGGCAACGTCGAGATGATCCGGGACGCCATGCGCGACCCGTCCCCTCCCCCGCCGGAATACATCCGCCAGTCCGGCGGCCTGTACCGGGACATGGCCATCCACAACTTCGATAGCGTCCGATGGCTCATGGGTGAAGACCCGGTGGAGATCTATACGACGGCAAGCGCGCTCGTGAGCGAGGATATCCGCGAGGCGCACGACGTCGACACCAGCATCGTGACGATGCGGTTCCCTTCCGGTGCCATCGCCTCGATCGAGAACAGCCGACGGTCCGGGTTCGGCTACGACGTCCGGACCGAAATCTTCGGCTCGACCGGCGCCCTGATGGTTGGCGAATACCGCTACACGCCGATCCGCCGGTTCTCCGGCGCCGGAGTGCTCGAAGATCACCAGTATTTCTTCCTTGAACGATTCCGTGACGCCTATCGCAACGAGATGGTCTCGTTCCTGACCGCGCTCATCAACGATACCGACGTCCCGGTGAGCGGGGCAGACGGGCGCGCGGCGCTCGTCATCGCCTACGCCGCGGAGCAGTCGCTTCGCGAACATCGACCCATCGCCATAGACATGAAGGAGCCAGATCGTGCCCGATCCGAACACCATGCTGATTCACTCCCAGCAAGCTGAGGGAGTTGGCCGTCTGATCGAGGTCACCCCCGAATCCGCTGGTTGGGAGTATGTCGGACTCGTCGTCCAGGTCATCCCGCCGGGCGGCACATGGCATTACGCAGCGGAAAAGGACGAGCTCTGCATCGTCCCGCTGCGTGGCTCAGCCACGATCACATCGGGCGACGATGAGTGGACGGTCTCCAGGCCCGGCACGGTGTTCGACGGCAAACCGACGTCGCTCTACCTTCCGGTCGGCAGCACTTTCACGGCGGTTTCCGACGAAGGTGCGGAGCTCGCGGTCACGCTTTCCCGGGCGGAGAAACAGTTTCCGGCGAAGCTGATCGAGCCGGACGATGTCGACGTGGAGATCCGTGGGGCAGGCAATGCCGCACGTCAGATCAACCACATCATTAAACCGGAGTTCCCGGCGGACAAGCTTCTCGTGGTCGAGGTCTTCACGCCGTCCGGCAACTGGTCCAGCTTCCCGCCTCACAAGCACGACGTCAGCCAAATGCCCGCCGAGGCGGATCTGGAAGAAATCTACTATTACCGCATCAACCCGGACGACGGATTCGGCCTCCAGCGTCTCTACTTCGCGGACGGCTCGTTCGACCACGCCTGGGTCATCAAGGACGGCGACCTCCTGCTGGTGCCAGAGGGGTATCACGCCTTTGCGGTTGCCCACGGCTATACCGGCTACTACCTCAACATCCTCGCCGGCGACGAGGCCGAGCGCACCATGCAGCCCGCCGACGACCCGGCGTACGCATGGGTGCGATCGACGTGGGATGACGCTATGAACGACGGACTCAGCAGCTATCAGGACATCGACGACCGCATCAATGGCGATGCGGGCAAACGAAAGGCGCAATGATGGGCACTATCCGCGTGACGGCCGCGCAGGCGATCGTCCGCTATCTCGCGGCGCAATACACCGAGCGCGACGGCGTCGAGCAACCCTTTTTTGCGGGGATGTTCGGCATCTTCGGACACGGCAACGTGACCGGGATCGGGCAGGCACTGGAGGAGCACCGTGACCTTCTCACCTACTATCGGCCGCAGAACGAGCAGGCCATGGTCCATACGGCTGCTGCCTTTGCCAAGATGACGAACCGGCTGCAGACCTTTGCGTGCACCTCCAGCATCGGCCCGGGCGCGACGAACATGGTGACTGGCGCGGCGTTGGCGACGATCAACCGACTACCGGTGCTGTTACTTCCCGGGGACATCTTCGCCAATCGACGGCCGCACCCGGTGCTGCAGGGGCTCGAGCACCCGTCGTCCCAGGACCTGAGCGTGAACGATGCGTTCCGCCCGGTGTCGAAGTACTTCGATCGCATTTACCGACCTGAGCAACTCTTGTCGTCGCTCCCCGAGGCCATGCGTGTCCTGACCAATCCTGCCGAGACCGGCGCAGTCACGCTGGCACTGCCAGAGGACGTCCAGACCGAAGCATTCGACGTCCCGGAAGCCTTCTTCGCGAAACGGGTCTGGAAGATCCGTCGCGCCTTGCCTCCGCAGGACGCGCTGGAAGAGGCCGCCAGGTTGATCGCCGAAGCAGAGCGGCCGCTGATCGTCGGCGGCGGAGGGGTCATCTACTCCGATGCATCGGAAGCGCTGGACGATTTCGCGACCCAATGTGGCATCCCGGTGAGCGAGTCCCAGGCCGGAAAGGGCGCGCTACGCTGGGACCACCCATGGAACGCCGGTCCGATCGGCGCAAATGGCGGGATCCCGGCGAACCGGCTGGCACGCGATGCGGATCTCGTCATCGCGGTGGGCACGCGGCTCGGCGATTTCGTGACCGCATCGAAGACCGCATTCCAGAACCCGGATGTGCGATTCATCGGCATCAACACCTGCAGCCTGGACGCGCACAAGATGAACGCGCTGTCGCTGGTCGGAGACGCACGGGCCACGCTGGAGGCGCTGCAGGAGCTTGTGCTTGCCGAAGGCACGGTGCGCGATATCACCGCCTACCATTCCGAGATCGTGGCCCTTCAAAACGAGTGGACCGGCATCGTCGATGACCTGCGGGCTGTTGATGACACCAGACCCATCACGCAGGCGCAGGTCATCGGTATCGTGAATGACTCGGCCGGGCCGAAGGATGTCGTGATCAATGCGGCAGGAAGCATGCCCGGAGACCTCCTCAAGCTCTGGCGTACCCAGGACCCGAAGAGCTACCACCTCGAGTACGGCTACTCCTGCATGGGCTACGAGATTCCGGCAGGCATTGGCGTCAAAATGGCCGATCCGGACAGGGAAGTCTTCGTCCTCATCGGGGACGGCAGCTACCTGATGCTGAATACCGAGATCGTGACGGCGGTGCAGGAAGGCATCAAACTCGTTATCGTCCTTGTCGACAACGGCGGGTTCCAGTCGATCCATGGCCTCCAGATGAGCTCCGGTACGCCATCGTTCGGCAACGAGCTTCGCTTCCGGGACGAAGAGCAAAAGGCCCTTGCCGGGTCGCTCGTACCGGTCGATTACGTCTCTAACGCTGAAAGCATGGGAGCACGAGGCATCCGGGCGACGAACGCGGAAGAGCTCCGGGCAGCGCTCGACGAGGCCAAATCCGAGACAAGGACGACAATGGTCTGCATCCGGACCGACGAGAATGCGCGTGTACCGAACTTCGAAGGCTGGTGGGATGTGCCGATCGCCGAGGTCAGCCAGCAGGACAGCGTGAAGCAGGCCCGGAGGCAGTACGAAGCGGATATCCAGAAGCAGCGCGTCATCTACTGACGGGCACGCATCGATGCAAACGCAAGAGGCCGGGCGCTGTGCCCGGCCTCTTGTATGTTTCACGCGGATACGGTCCGGCGTGTTATGCCCGCATGAGGCGCGTGCCGTTCAGGATCACGGCGAGGACCGACACCTCGTGGACGAGCATGCCGCCCGCCATGTTCACGTTGCCGGTCAGCACCCCCGTCAGCAGCAGGGCAACTGTCCCGACGGCAAGCACGAGATTCTGGCGAATCACGCCATTCGTCGAACGGGAGATGCGAAACGCGTCCGCTATCTTCGACGGTTGGTCCGTCATCAACGCGATATCCGCTGTCTCCAGCGCGACGTCCGTGCCGTCAGCACCCATCGCGATCCCGACATCCGCCGTAGCGAGCGCCGGTGCGTCATTGATGCCGTCCCCAACCATGGCAACCACTTCTCCCCTGGACCGCGCATCCTGGATCCAGGCGAGTTTGTCCTCCGGCAGCAACCGGGCGTGAATCTCATCGATGCCAACGGTTTCCCCGACCACCCGAGCGGTCCGCTCGTTGTCACCGGTCAGCATGGCGATGCGGCGGACGCCATCGCGGTGGAGCCGGGCAGGAACGCCCTTCACGCCTTCCCGAGGAACATCCTGCACGGCCACGATACCGAGCACATCGTTGTCCATACCGACCAGCATCGCAGTCTTGCCTTCGGCCTGGAGGCGATGCATCTCGTCCCGGGCTCGATCCGGTAACGCGATTCCCCGACGCTCCATCAGCTCCGGCGTACCGATCGCGATCATGCGGTTCTCGTACGATGCGAGGACGCCATGCCCGGCGACTGCCTCGACGTCCGATGCAGCCGGGATGGCCCCGAACCGCTCCTCGGCCGCCGTCACGATCGGCCGCGCCAAGGGATGGCTGGACCCGGCCTCGGCGATACCGGCGTAATACAGCACGTCATCTTCAGGTGGGCGAGTTCCCGCGCCGACGTGCGCGGGCCGGAGGGCGACAATATCCGTCAGTTGGGGCTTGCCTTCGGTCAGGGTGCCCGTCTTGTCGAACGCAATCGTCGTGACCTTGCTGACGGTTTCGAGGAACTCACCACCCTTGATCAGGATGCCCTGGTTGGCGGCTCGGCCGATTCCAGCTACGAATGCAACCGGGGTCGCGATGACAAGCGCTCCCGGGCAGCCGATCACGAGGATCGTGAGTGCCAGGTGCGTATCTCGCGTGACGCCCCACATGACGGCCGCGAGAACGATGATCAGCGGCGTATACCACTTCGCGAACTTCTCGATGGTCTTCTGGGCCGGCGCCTTCGACTCCTGAGCCTCCTCCACGCGATGGATAATCCTCGCGAGGGTCGTGTCAGCGCCAACACCCTGCGCCTCGACGGTCAACACGCCATCGTGGCTGATCGTCCCGGCGTAGACCTGCGAGCCGACCGTTTTCTCGACCGGGATCGACTCACCTGTTATCGGAGCCTCTTCTACTGCCGAACGTCCTCCGACGACGATACCGTCAACCGGGATCCGGGTCCCGTTCCGGACGAGGACGTGCTCGCCGATCTCGACGTCACCAGGATCGACCTCGACGTACCTGCCGTCCCGCGAAACGACCGCGACGTGAGGCGCGACCTCCAGCAGCTTGCCGAGAGACTCTCGGGTCTTCCCAAGCGTGCGGGCCTCCAGCCACGCGCCAAAGACGAAAAGGAACGTCACCGCGGCGCTTTCCCAGTATTCTCCAATGATGAGCGCGCCGCCGGCCGCGATGGTGACCAGCAGCTCGATCGTAACCTGCCGGTTCAACAGCGCGCGAATGGCCCTGACAGCGATGTCCGTCCCAGCAACGATCGCTGCCAGGACCACGAATGCATCGCGGACGACAGTATTCCCGAATCCCCAAGTCGACAGGAAAGCAAGGACGATCGAGATGCCGGAGCCCAGCATGATGAAGCGCCTGCGCGCCGCCAGGTCCAGCCATTGTTGCCTGATGAACTGCATGTATCCGACTCCCGTGTGAGGTCATCCATAGCCCCTCCAGGGGGGGCTCTCCATGTCCACACATTAGGACGATCGGCGGAAGCACTGAATGATCTGGATCAAGTTGCCACAGTGGGGAGCATTCGTCGATCCGGACCAACCAGTGTTCGAGGATTCATCCCGATCAAGGTGATCATGATCACGCTCTCTCTGCACACGGTTGAAGACGATCGTCGTAACGGGGGTAAGGGGAGATTGCTCATCGAATTGCCGGTCTACATCAGGTCAAATCTCCCCTACTCTCTATACGAAACGAGCGTGAGAAAGTGCGCCACAAGGCCTGTGTCCGACGCGATGTAAGTTCAGGCAAGACCCCGGCATTCGCTGCCGGGGTCTTGCGCGTAGTGTCAATTGCAACCAATCGCTAGAACGCCGATGCGCGGGCCGTATAGCCAATATCTGCGACGGCCTTGACCAGGGCATCTGTGCCGGCGACAGATGGATCGTGCCGGACCTCGATGCGACCCGTGCTGAAGTGGACTTTTGCCCTCTCGACGCCGTCCATGCTGGAAAGCGCCTTCTCGATCTTGGCGACACACGAGGGGCAGTTAAGGTCGCTCGCGCGGAGGTTGGTCTTCCTGATCTGCTGCGTTGCCATTCGCCTTGCTCCTTCTTCCTTAGGTCCTGATGAAGCCCGGTTGGCTCCATGCCTTGTGACTTCACCTTATCGGCCTCGGAGCAGGAACTGAATGATCCAGATCAATTTGCCGCGGCAGTGCTGCGTTTTCTAGACGATCGATGTCTCAGCGATCCCGGCCAACCGTTCCGGGTCTCGGACAGATATCCATTTGCGGCCGCTGTCGATGATCCCGGACCGGCGGAAGTCGCTGAGGATTCGGCTTACGGTTTCGACTTTTGCGCCGGTCATGTCGGCGATGTCTTGCCGGGACAAGGGCATCTCGATCAGAATCCCTTCCCCTTCGTCCTTGCCACGTTTTTCGGCGAGATGAAGAAGCGTCGCCGCAACGCGATGCTCTACCGGATAGGCGCTCAACTGCTCGATAGCCAAATGCGCGTTGCGTAGTCGCGCTGCGACGAGATGGAGCGTGGCGAGCGCTGCGGAAGGGTATTTTTGCAGCATGCGATGGAACGAATCCGCCGTGGTGTAGAGGATGCAGCAGGACGTGTGCGCGGTCACATCTTCGCGATACGTCGCGTCACCCAACTCAGCGAGGCTACCGAAGTGCTCACCGGGGCCGAGGAAGTCGAGGAGGACATCCTGCCCGTCAACGGTCGGGCGCGCCATCTTGACCATGCCGGCCCCGACTATCGAAAGGCGATCAGCGGGATCGCCGGCGAGCTGGATGATGTCGCCCTCATGGTAGTGCTGTTGGCGGAACGTCTCCTGGACCTCGATCACCTGCTCGGGAGTCAGGCTCGAGAAGAACGGGGACGCACCGAGCAATCGTCGCTGATCCTCGATCGAGCAATGTAGCGCGGTGTCGATCACAACCGGCTCTACCGGCGTCCGTCGTCGTCCCATCAGTGGCTCCCATGCGCCGGTGAGGCAACACCCAGGCAACTCGGCGGTCGATACGCCCTGCTACCCCTGAACGTACGAAATTTGCTGAATATCCCTCCCCTGCCCGTATAGTACCCGCATCCGCTGGTTTGTTGCCCCGATGGCTGAGGGGCCGGGATGGCTGCCCGGAAGACAAACCGCAATGGAGGGAAGACATGTTCCATACCCCGCGTTTCGCCATGCGCTGGCTCGCACCAGTACTGGCAGTTCTTTTCTGCGTCTCGATCGCAATCCCTGGCGCGACAGTCGCCCAGGAAGCAGGCGTCGGTTCGGCGACAACGACCGCGCCACTCAATCTGCGTTCGGGTCCGTCTACATCAGAAATCGTCGTGGTGGTGATCCCGGCGAGCACCACGGTCGAGATCACGGGCGCCGGCGAGGCCGGGTTCCTGCCAGTCTACTGGAACGGCCTCAGCGGCTGGGCATCCGCCGACTACCTCTCGACCGGCGCTCCAGCCAGCGATCCGTCTGCGGGAGCGGGATCTGCCCAGACCACGTCATACCTGAACTTCAGGAGCGGGCCGGGCACGGATTACGGCATCATCTCCGTCATCCCGAACGGCGCCAGCGTCTCCCTGACCGGTGAAAGCTCCGGCGGGTTCGTCGAGGTGGTCTACAACGGTCTCCAGGGCTGGGTCTCGGCCGACTACATTACGGGCGGAAGTGGCGCTCCAGCACCCGAGCCAGCCCCGGTCGAGGTCGCCTCGTTGGTGACCACCTCCGCGCTGAACCTGCGCTCCGATGCGAGCCTCTCGGGAGCCGTCCTGACCGTGATTCCGTCCGGAACAACCGTTTCGGTGACCGGAGATGGCCAAAATGGCTTCCTCCCGGTGAGCTATGACGGACTCCAGGGGTGGGCGTCCGCCGACTTCCTGAGCGACGGCTCCACGGCGGGGCCCGAGCCGGGTCCCGTCACCGGCGGCAGCGGGCTGATCTGGCCCGTCAGTGGCGGCACGTGGTCGATCATCCAGGGCTACAACGGTGGCACGCACCAGAACCGGAGCGGAACGGCGCAGTACTACTACGCGCTGGATATCGCCCGCACGGACGGCGACACAGCAGGCCAGCCAGTCTATGCGCCCGCGTCGGGCACCATCCAGTGGCTGGATGCTGGCTCTGGCGGCATCGCAATCGATTTGGGGAACGGCTACACGGTGGCGATGTTCCACTCTACCTACGACGCTGGGCTGAGCCGCGGCCAGTGGGTCGAGCAGGGACAGTACCTCGGTACGGTCTCGGGGCCGGGTGGCGCCGGCTATGCCAGCACGCCGCACGTGGACATCACGCTCTGGTACACGGGCGAGGGCGGCCGGACAGCGGCCCCGTTCTCCGGCGGCAATGCCATCTCGGGATGGGATTTCCCGGACACCGGCGGATCGAACCAGCACGGCGGGACGACATTCAACCCGTAGCACGTGCCGGACAAAGAGGAAGGAGCCCCGCGGCTGAGACACGGGGCTCCTTCCTCTTTCGGAAAATGCAGGGTTCCTAACGCAACAGGAATCCCCGCGGACGTCGTGCAAAACTCACGGACCGACGATGCACCGGCAGGGTCGCCTCGGACTCCCTTTCCAGTTCCCGCGCCTTCGCGGCCTCCTCGATCACCTCGACGATGAAGCTCCTTCGTGGATCCACCGCGAGGTGCCATCCGCCCCATTGCGCCTCGAGCACCTCCAGGTGCAGGTGATCCCCGTTGAAACCGCCAGAGACTCCGACGAACTGGCCGACCTCGACGCGATCCCCCACATTGACCGCGATCGCGCCCATGTGGCCGAGGATGACCTCATGCCCCTCGTCGGTCACGATCCGCAGCTCCCCCACGTTCGGTGCGCCGTTGCCGTAGTAGGTGAAGTACGGCGTGTTGCCTGACGTGCGAACGGTGCCTTCGACCGGCGAGTAGAGCCAGGTCCCGGCCGGCATGGCGACGTCGAGTCCGGGATGCTCGTAGCCATCGAGCCCGAGCGCGATTCCGTAGGCATACCAGGAGAAATGCAGGATCGAGAACTCGGTGTGCCCGAACTCCTGGGATATCGGGAAATCCTGGTAGCCCCAGATAGTGTCAATACCGTTGAGTGGACCACCGTAGGTATTGATCACGAAGTTGCCTGGCGGTGGCCATGGGAGGCCCAAAGCGGCCGGTACCGGTTCGGTCGCCACGGCGGTCGGCGTGACCTCTTGAGTTGGAGACGGCGTGACGGTCGCGGATGCAACCGGGGTGGAAGGAGGTTCCGTTGGCGGGGGCTCTGGGGACACGGTCCCGGTCGGCGCGACCTGTTCTTCCTCGGTCGGAACCGGCGTCCCCTCTTCCACAGGGACACTTGTCGGCTCGGGCGTCACATCGACCGTTGGCTCGGGCGTCACACCCTCTGTCGGTCCAACTGTTGGCTCCGGTACGACAACCTCGGTCGGTACTGCCGTCGGCTCAGGGGTCACGACTTCGGTCGCCGTCGCCGTTGGTTCGGGAGTCACGACCTCCGTCGGCACAGGCGTGGGTGTCGGCGGCAGCGTAGGAGCGGCGGTTGGCTCCGGCACCGCGGTCGGCGGGATCACCGGCGCGTTCACCGTGACGTAGAACCTTACCGGTGCGGCATGGTTCCCCGAAGAATCAGTGGCGTAACACGTGACGAGCGTCGTCCCGATCGGGAAGAAGGCGCCGGAGGCCGGGTTACACGCCGCGACGATGGATCCACCGACGTTGTCCCAGGCGACCGGTGCATTGAACGCAACGACGGCACCCGCAGGGTCCACCGCATCGACAATGATGTTCCCCATTGCTGGAATGACTGGTGGAGTCTGGTCCGTCACGTTTACCCGGAAGTTCACTGACGCCGCGTTACCCGCAGCATCCCTCGCCGTGCACGTGACCAGCGTCTGTCCTAGCGGGAACACTGAGCCGGATCGCCAGTTGCAGCCAACCGTGACGGGCTTGCCGGACTCATCACCCGCTGCCGGAAGGAGAAAGGTCACAACGGCTCCGGACGCATCGCTTGCGGCGACGAACATGTCTGCCGGTTGCGAAATCCACGGAGGAGTGGTGTCGACCGGCACAGTTGTGGGCGCCGCCACCGACGGCTTCGGCTCGGACGCGCCTGTCTCGGCCACCGGAGATTGCGACAGCCCCTGTTGTGCGCGAGCGGCCGGGAGCGCGCTCAAACTCACGACGAGACACACCACAAAGACGATCAACGTGCCGATGTTCAGCCTGGGAATCTTCTGCATATCTCGGTGTCACCCGTTCACACGTAGCCGGCAGGCGCAACGGTCGCTCCAGGAGCGCGTTGCGTTCGCCACCGGACGTCAGCAAGAGGTGCCATCCCTGACGTGCAGCCAGCAGATGGGCATGGTCCCCAACACTGGACGGCTACGCCGCCGTCACAGGTGATGATTCCGTGGATCCCCCATGCGGGATATGCTAACCGGCAAAATGCTTTATGTCAATATTACGGTACTGCTCGATCACATCAGGAGAGTTAAGCAAAACCGGCCGTGACCAAATGGTCACGGCCGGAATCTCTGGCGGAAGCGACGGGATTCGAACCCGCGATCTCAGCCTTGACAGGGCTGCATGTTAGGCCACTACACCACGCCTCCAACAGCCCAAGTAATGTACCATCCGTTCTTGGGAGCGTCAAGGTTTTTGACCCGTTTTGTCCAGGAACGCCCGGGAACCGTTCGACTATCGGCTTGAAATGACCACGTAGGCCCAGATGCACAGCAGGAGACTGTTGAGCAGGAAGAATCCGATGCCGATGTACAACAGCTTCACCCGGGGCGACGGCGGCCACAGCTCGCTGACCGAGATTCGGGGCAACGGCTCGGGAGCCGGTTCTTCCTCGGCGGTCTCGTCCCCTACTGGGCTATCTTCCTGAGGCTTTCGTACACGATAGAGGTCGAGGAGTCCCACGAGAACTGCCTTATCCATTCCTGCCGCGCGCGGCGTTCTTCCAAAGTGGAATCGATGGCCACGACGTGGCGAATGTGTTCCGCCATGGTGTCGACATCGGCCGGGTCAGCGTACAACGCGAGGTCGCCACCGACCTCCTTCAGCGCCGGAGCCGTCCCGGTTATCACCGGCACGCCCGCTGCCAACGCCTCGGCTACCGGAAGGCCGAACCCTTCCGTCCAGGAAGGATAGAGCATTGCCGTGGCACCCGCGACCAGTCCTGGCAAATCGACGTCGGGCACGTACTGCGGCAGGTGGACGATGCCGCGTTGGTAGAGCTTCTCCGCGTAAGCGACGGCCTCTTCAAAACCCCACCCGGGTCTGCCCGCGATCACCAGCGGGACGTCCTGCCCAACTCCGGACGCCTCGAGGGCGCGCAAGGCGTTGATGTGATTCTTCCGGGGCTCGACGGTGCCGACCATGAGGAGATAACGGTCCGGGATACCGAGCCTGGCTCGCTCGATCTGGCCCAACGGTTGCGCACGGAAGAAGCGCTCGTCCACGGCGTTGCGCACAACAACAATACGCTCGGAATCAATCCCGAGTAATCGCTGGACGTCCGCCTTCGTGGCGTTGGAGACAACGGCAACGAGATCAGCGGATTCTGCCTGGCAGGGCACAACCCGCTCGAGATAGCGTCGCAATGCGTCGGTCGTCTTGTCCGGATGCGTCAGGAATGCCAGATCGTGGATGGTGATCATCCGGGGCGTCCGGGCCATCGGTGGCGCCGTGAAATCCGGTGAGTAGACGACATCCGCCCCGCCGGCGAACAATCGGGCGTCCAAAGGGATCCCCAGCCGGAACCAGATGCGATCGGCGTTGCGACGGCTGAATGGCAGGTTCACGACGCGGACGCCTTGCCCGCGTGGCGGCGTATAGTAGGCGCCCCCTCCCCGCTCCGCTGGCGCGCGCATCAACGTCCAGTGGTCATCGACACCGAGCTCCAGCAACCGCGACACGATGTTGCGGCTGTACCGACCGATGCCGGCGCACTGATCGAAGACGGCGCTCGCCTCTACCAGCGTTCTCATTCTTTGTCCCGGATATCTCGCCGCAGCACCCAGATATAGAGCGGAATACCGACGACGATCAGGCTCAGGTAGGTGATGACACGGTCCAGCAAGGCAATCGCGGCGGCGGTGCTGGCCGGCACGCCGATTTGCGTGAAGGCGGTGACCATCGAGCCTTCCACGAAACCGAGCCCCGCCGGCGTGAACGGGATGATGGAGACCAGCGAGCTCAGGAGCGCCACCATGATTCCGGCGGGATACGAGATCTGGTGCCCGAGGGACCAGGCGACGAGATACACACGAATGCCGTCGCACAGCCAAAGGAGCACGCTGATCAACGCCGGCGGCAAGGGCTTCGCCAGCGCGGTGAACAGCCCGTCACGGACCTTCCGGTAGTGCGGCATGATGCGGCCGGGCAAGAGTTTCTCGATCTTCTCGCGGAAGAACCAGAACGTCGTGACCCCCACGACTCCCATAAGCACGACGGCACCGCCGGCCAGGAATGCATTCTGGGCATTCTCCGGCGTATGCGTGCCGAACACGACCAGTCCGGACGCCAGGAGCACCGTCACGAGGATGACGAGATCGATAAGGCGCTCTGCCACGATCGTCCCGAAGGAGACGCCAAACGACGCTCCTGCGCGCTGCTTGAGCAGGTATCCCCGGTAGGCATCGCCCAGTCGGGCCGGCAGGACCGAGTTCGCGAACCACGAGAGGACGATGATCTGGAACATCCCGGGCAACCCGGGCACCGGATAGCCGTTCTCTCGTCGAATGCCAACCTGGTGCAGCATGCCGGTCCAACGGTACGCACGAATCGCGAAGGTCAGGTAGTAGATGGCAACCGCGCCCAGGAAGAGACCGATATTGGTCTGCCGGATTTGTCTCCAGGAGTCCTTGATATCGATGTTGAGGCCGCGGAAGACGAAGAAGATAATCGCGAGCGCGACACCGAACGAGACGAAGGTGCGCCACGACAGGAACGACCGACCGATCGAAGCCGGCTCCTGGTCCTGAACCTCCGGCGTCCGGACGCCAGATTTGGTCTCCTCCCCGATTCGCGGTTCCTCCATGGAATCGACGGCATCGTGCCTCGTGCGATCGGTCATCGGGCTGGCTCCGGGGAGAGCGACGGGTTCGACGCCGGGTCCTTCACGTACGAATTCCGATTCACGACCGCCAATGGATCCGGCGACAGGGCCAGGCCCGCCGCGGTGATCATGCTGAGCTGGAGACCGAGGCTCAAGACGTTCAAATAATCCACCAGACTATGAATCGCAAATGCCATCAGGATCGCGAAGGCGCCGGATGCCACGAGGCGAGGGAATTCGCCTTGAGCACGGCGTATGGCACCGGCCACGGCGCCCAATGATGCCGCCACCCACGCGGTGAACGCAACCATGCCGGGGACACCAGCCTGCGCGCCCATCTGCAGCCAGCCATTGTGCGCCTGGCCCCGTGGGAAACGGTCCAGCCAGCCCGGCGTGTACTCGCGGTAATGATAGTCGTACTCACCGGCACCGATGCCCGTGAGCGGCTCGTCCTCGATCATGCGGATGGCCGCGCCCCAAAGGGATCCGCGACCGAGCAACGCCTTGTGCTCGGTCTTGATTAGCGTTTCCTCTTCCTCGAAAAGGTCGATGAATCGCTGGACCTGCGATTGTCCAGGCGTCGTGATGAGGAAGGCACCGATCAGGACAACGCCGGCGACGAGTGTCGCCAGCTGCAACCGCCTCGGCAGGATGAACAGCACCACGACCAGGGCGACCACCATTCCGATCAGCCCGCCGCGCGACTGGGTCAGCCCGAGCGTCAACATCCCGGCGCCACTGGCGACGATCGACGCCAGCCAGACCGGGAGACCGATCTTCGCGCGAAACGACGACTTGAAGCCAAAAAGCGAGAACACGATGAGGAGCGGAACCGTGAATTCCACGTAGGCCGCCAGGGTGTTCGGCGTGCCGAACGTGCTGTAGACGCGCATCGCCCCGCCAACGACGAAGTTCGCCGGGCCAGCGCCGTTGAGCAGCTGCCAGAAAGCGTGCGCGCTCACGCCAAGCACTCCGGCGACCATCGCCCAGACGGACGGGACGATGTCTGCCCACGAGCGGAGCACACTGCGGCAGACCACGAAGAATATCGCGGCTGCGGCCCACCGGTAGACCTCGCCGAACCACAGGCCGGGATCGTCCATCGCCACCAGGGAAATGGAGAACGCGGAGAAAATGGCCAGGAAACCGAGAACGACCGAATCGAGCCAGATGCGGTAGCGATAGAACGTCACCGCCCAGCCCAGTACCAGCCCGGCCAGCAACACTTGCGTATAGGTTAGGTCACCGCGCACGAAGGGAACCGTGTACGCCTCCTGCAGCGGCACGCTGATGACGACGGCGGCAACACCGATCGGCGCGTTGAGGATCGTGACGACGCCGGCAATCGCGATGAGAGCGTAAGCGACGTAGCCGTTCGACGGGAGCAACGCGAGGGCGACAAACGCGACGGCGAGGAACGGCAGGATCCATCTCTTGTTGAGCTCCGGTCGTTTGAAGCCCGATACGACCGGTACACCGCTTTCCGTCGTTCCCGGCCACGTTCTCTCCATCGCCGAGCGATGTTTTTCGGCATCACCCTCCTCGACAGTGCGAGCGAAGGGAACGGTGACGATGACCGCGACGAAGAACCAGGTCAGCGTCGCAAGGTCCGGAAGGAAAAAGCCATTGTCGAGCATCCCGTGCGCGACACCGCCAACGAGCGCCGCGAGCGCACCGATCGCCCACGGATCATCGCGGATGATCCTGAGATGTCGGCGGACCCACCATGCCAGCCCCACGGCGAGGGACGAGGCGGCCGCGAGCCCTATCACGCCGAGCCGAAGCCAGACGTCGAGGACGAGATTGTGTGGATGGGACGTATAGCGCTCGGGCCAGCCCATGGGCTCGATATACCGGCGACCGTACTGGTACAGGAATTGGTCCGGGCCGACCCCAAAGACCGGATGATCCAGCACCATCCTCCAGCTTGCCCGCCAAATCGTGAAGCGGGTTGGCTCCGCCCCGTCCCCACCCGCGTCGATCAATCGCTCGGGAAAGAGGACGAGACCGAGAGCCGCGACCCCGAGACCGCCTGCCATGACCGCCAGCAGCCACTTGTAGAGCCGCCGCAACACCAGGATCACGACAAGCCCGGCGACCAGCGCGATTAACGCGCCTCGTGAGAATGTCGCAAGGAGACCGACGAACTGCGCCGCCGCCAGGAGCCAGACAGGCCACCAGCGCGGCCGGACAAAGATCACGCCGACCGACAAGAGGAGCGTTCGCTCGAGGAACAGTGCGAGGTTGTTGGGATGCGTGTACGTCGCAGTCGCCCGGGTCAGGTCACCGGCCTGGACACCGCCCAGATCGAGCGCAACCTGGACGACGCCATAGATGGCGACGGCCACGCCGCCAATCATCAACATGCTCGCGGCAACAGCGCGAACGCGGGCGTTCCGCATCGCCATACGGGCAACCGCGAGAAACAGGAGCGGCTCGAGGATGACCGTCCTGACCTCACGGAGCGATTCGGTGCGGTAGTCGGGGTTGGCGATTGTCACGAGCGACACGAACGTCGCGATCAACAGCAGCGCGACGGGTACCACGACCTGGGCCGGCGTCAGGATATCCAGCAGGCTTGCCAGTCCGTCGTTCCGGACGGCGTTCATCAGCAGCCGCGCGCCGACGCCTGCCACTGACACGAGGATCGCCAGCTCCAGCAGGCTGAATTCGCCTCTCGGCATCGGATGCAGGTCGTAGATCGTCGGCGCGGCCAGGACAACAGCCGAGATACCTGCGGCCGGGGAAGCGAACGAGAGAAACACGGCGATGGCGACCAGCGCGAGGCCGACGAGCAGCTCCTCGCCGAATCCCTTTGAGATCGCGTATCCGATCGCGACCAGGGCGGATGTCGCGACGACATCCAGCGCCAACATCCTGGTGGACGACGCTCGTGATTCCTGCATCATATTCGCCGATCTGGTCGCCAGTCAGGCATGCGGGGCAGCGATGGGTCGGCGACATCTTCGCGCCGCGCAACGTGCCCCGAACGGATAGCCACGAGGTAGATGAACGACCGAACGCCGATGAACAGGACGCCCAGGGCACTGACCGTGAGAAGGATCACGGGCCACGTGAACGGCGGCTCCCGCTCCACCACCAGGCCACCGAGCGTCAGCTCTCCCGGCTCCATCAGGGTGATGCGAACCGTGTGCTCGGTGTCGTCGAGGTCCGACAGGAGTCGCCGCGGAAGGTCGTTCGTTTCGTAGGGGTAATAGAAGCTCCAGTAGGACTCGTTATCCCCGTATCCTCCCGGCACCACCTCGCCGTCGAGCTCGATCTGGAACGCACCCGACTGCGGCCCCGATCGAATGAACGCGATTAGACCCGTTCCCTGGAACCGGAAGGTCGCGCTCGAGCCAATCTGGCTGGTGGTGCGGAATGTCCGGCCTTCGAGATGCTGGTCCGCCCAGTTACCCTCGTACGCGATCGCATCGGCGTCCATCGGCGCAAAACCAGTATTCGCCAATCCGGCGCGCCGGACCACGTCCGGATCACTCAATCGCCGGTACAACGGCGTCGATGCGCCTTCAGGGGCGATGGCGTACGCGGAGGCCGGGTCTCCCGGTTGCGTCGCAAAGGCCCAGTTAATCATGAGTCCCATCCAGGGCCATTCCGACCATGCTCGATGGAGCCCGCGCACCACGTACTCCGCCTGTTCGTCCCGGGAGACCTCATCGCCGGCCGCCCAACCATAGGTCGTCGCCCAGATCGGCGTCTCGATGTCTCCTTGCTGGACCATCAACTCGCGGTACAGGATGCTGCGGGAGATATTCTGGCGATCCGGACTCACCAGCCTGTCATCTGGAGACGCTTCTCCACCATCGAGCCGAATGCCGACGATATCGAAAACGTTCTCCGCACCCGCCTCATAGAGGCTCTCGAGGAATTCGAGATCGGTCAGCCCCTCGGGCACATCAGGGTCAGCAGCCAGCTCCGGGGTGATGATGCGGATCTCCGGGTTCCCTTCACGCGCGCCATAGAAGGCGGCGGCAAGGTAGGGCTCGAATTCCTCGCCCGTTGCCGGTCGCCCGCCCCACTCCGACGCCAGGTTCGGGCTGTCCCACACCTGGACGAAGGGAATGTCGTCGCCATAGCGGGCCGTCAGGGCCTGCATGAAGTCGCCGAGTAGACCTGGGTCGGATGGTGGCTGCCTGTTGCTCTGCACAAGGTCGCCGGGGACGGCCCAGGCTGGTGCATCGCGGACGACCGCAATCACCGCGACGCCCTCGCTGGACATGGAATTGACGATGGTGTCGTAGGTTTCCCAGTTGTACTGCCCTTGCTGGGCCTCGATCTCCGCCCATGAGAACTCCTGGCGGGCGAAGCTGAAGCCGGATCCCGCCAGCGTCGCCGCCACATCGACGGCGTCCTCTTCCGAGAAAAGTCGCAGGTCGACGTTCGTGGCGAGCTCGCGCCCCGACGGTTGGACGACGTACGGGAATTCGACACCCGACTCCACCCCGCGGTGCAGGTAGTTGTCCGTGATAGCAGCGGTGGTGATGAGCGCGATGCCAAGCAGGATGAGGAGTGACGACTCGAGGAGATGCGCCAGGTCGCGACGACGCCGACGAAGATCGATCAGCCACAGCACGGCGCCCGCGACCACATTCGCAAGCTCCGACGCGAGGCCGCCCCGTCCGTTTCGGGACGTCTTTGATTGGACCGGTCGATCCACGTCCTCGGGATCGAGTGGGTATCGTCTCACAGTGTCCCTGGCTCGTCGCGGGGAATCAGGCCATCCACCGGTGTGCCCGGTGAATTCGATTCGAGATCCATCGGTGCGTGTATCAGCACCTGAGAGAGTATAGAGGACAGGCCCTGATAGGACCGGAAATGTCCATTGAGCACCTGACCGGGGTCAAGTATGCTGCCACGCAGGTATGGTCACACCGGAACACGAAGGAGCACGCATGTCCGACTCACAGGAAAAACGCCTGATCACGCTCGAGGACCTCTCCAGCATTGCCCTGGTTTCCGATCCACAGGCCCAGCCCGGCGGCACGCTCATCGCCTGGGTGGTTACCCGGATGGACGATGACCAGGACACCTACAAGAGCGCGATCTGGGTTGCGGAAAACGATGGCGGAAATGCGCGCCAGCTGACATCCGGTAACCATCGCGACGCCTCGCCTCGCTGGTCGCCGGACGGACAGTCAATCGCGTTCGTCTCGAACCGCACGCCGATGCTGCACCCACCGAAGACCGAGAAGGACGAGGAGACTCCGGACGACAAGAAGACGTCCTCCAGGAAGAAGGACGATAAGGAAAAGAACGGAAAGCCCAAGCCCCAAATCTGGACGATCCGGATCGATGGCGGTGAGGCGCTCCAGGTCACGAACCACCCGAATGGTGCATCCTCCCCTTCCTGGTCACCGGACGGCAAAGAGATCGCGTTCACCGCATCCGACGATGTGAAGGACGACGACGATTTCAAGGCGCCGATGACCAACGGCGGCGTGGCCGATGAGCGGATCGTCCGGGACCTTAGCTACCGGTTCGACGGAGCAGGTTACCTCGAACGTTACGGGCACATTTGGAAGGTATCCGTCGAATCCGGCGAAATGACACAACTCACGTTTGGCGACGTCAATGACCGGGATCCGCAGTGGTCGCCGGACGGCTCGCGCATCGCCTACACAGGCAACCTCCGGGCGGATCGCAAGCGACTCCTGGGCGCCCGATCGATCCTGACCGTGCCGGCGGATGGTGGGCTGCCCACGGTGCTGACCGCCGATGACGCATCCTTCGACTCGCCGTCCTGGTCCCCGGACGGATCTCGCCTTGCGTTCGTTGGCCACCTCGATTCGCAACACAACTCGAAGAACGACACCCTTTGGACCGTCGCGATCGACGGCTCGGAGCCGGTGAACCATACGATCGAGTGGGACACATCGGTCGGCGATTACGGCATGGGAGACATGCACGCGGGCAGCGAAAACCGGCCCCGTTGGCACGACGAGACCACCGTCCGCTTCCTCGCGTCGCAGCGCGGCGAGACGCAGATCTTCTCCTGTGACCTGGGCACGAACGAGGTGACCGCGGTCACCACCGGCAAACGCCGCATCTCCGGGTTCACGCAGACCGCTGACGGGCTGGTGTATGTCTCGGGCATGATCCATCGGCCCGCCGAGCTCTTCGCCAGCAGCGCGAGCGGCACCGGCGAGCGACAGATCACGTTCACGAACGAGGCATTCCTGAACGAGGTCGCGTTGTCCGAGGCGATCGATCTCGAGGTCACGGCTCCAGACGACTGGAGCATCCAGGCGTGGGTGCTGCCGCCGACGAACAAGGACCTCGACAGCGGCGAGAAATACCCGCTCATCGTGCAGATCCATGGCGGGCCTCACGGCATGTACGGCTACGGATTCTTCCATGAGATGCAGCTTATGGCGGCGAAGGGCTACGGCGTAGTTTTCTGCAATCCGCGTGGATCGGCGGGATATGGCGAGCACTTCAACGGCTGCACTCGCGCGCGTTGGGGCGAAAGTGACATGCCCGACGTCATCGCGTCCCTCGAAACGGCGATCGACCGGTTCTCGTGGATCGATACGGACCGCCTTGGCGTCACCGGCGGCTCGTATGGCGGATACCTCACGAACTGGATCGTCTCGCACGATGACCGGTTCAAGGCAGCCGTCACCCAGCGGTGCGTCTCCAACTTCTACTCGTTCTTCGGCACGAGCGACATCGGCGTGGACTTCGGCGAATTCGAGTTCGGAGGGATTCCCTGGAAGGATGCCGAGCTGCTCCTCAAGTACAGCCCGATCTCATACGTGGACCGGATCACCACGCCGCTGCTGATCATCCACAGCGAGAACGACCTTCGCTGCCCGATCGAGCAGGCGGAGCAGATGTTCACGGCGCTGAAGTACCTCGAGCGGGAGGTCGAGTTCGTGAGGATTCCAGAGGAGAGCCACGACCTGAGCCGGTCCGGCACGCCCAGCCGGCGTCGCGCCCGCCTGCACCACATCGTTGGCTGGTTCGACGCTCATCTCTAATGAGTCAAGGCGGACCACGCCGGTAACTGAAAGGCGGCAATCATGCCTGTCAACGTCCCACTCCAAAGCCTTTCGGAGCGCCTGAGTGCCGAACTGGCGGCATCGTACGAGCCGCATGCGACCGGACCGGTCGCCGGCGGCGAGGCGATGGTCCGCGCCTTCGAGCGATTCGGCATCGCCACGCGGAACGCCGGAATCACGCTGTCGGATGCACTGGGTGCCGCCTGTCAGGCGCTCGACAGCGTGACCCGGCGCTTTGGCCGACCGCTCCCGGAGGACGATCACTATCACGCCGCAGGGATCGTCCTCGCGACTGTCGCCACGGCGCACGCGAATTCGGCGCAATCCGTCGAGCCGCCGGTGGATCGATTCCCGGAAACCCAGCACTCCCGACTGGAGGCGCTGCACCAGATCAATCGCGCGGCAACATCCAACCTCCAGCTCTCGGAGATGCTGGACACGGTGGCCACGGTGGTAAAGACCACCACCGACAGTGATGCGAGCGCGGTCTTTCTCTATGACGAGTCGACCGGCCTCCTCTCCCTGGAGGCGACGGATGGCCTGAATCCCGCCGCGGCCGGGAACGTCACGGTCAGGATTGGCGAGGGCATCGTCGGTCGCGCGGCCATTGAAGGAAAGATCATCTACGCGCCGAATGCGCGGGAGCACGAGAGTTTCCTCGCGCACCCGGCGATCGGCGATGACCAATATGCATCACAGGTTTCCGTACCGATGCTGATGCAGGGGCAGAACCGGCTGGTCGGCGTGTTGAATATCCATTCGGTAGAGCGGCGTCAGTTCGACCAGGATGAGCTGGAGTTCCTCCGCACGGTGGCCGGCGAGCTCGCCATCGCGATCGACAACGCTCGGCAATACAGCAGCACGGACGAGAAGCTACACCAGAAGATCGAGCAACTGGGAACGCTTCAGCGCGTCTCGAGGATGCTGGCGTCCACGCTGGACGCGACGTCGGTGCTCCGGATGATCACCGAGAACGCGCTGGAGATCGCGCAGGCGGAGGCCGCGGCAATCTTCCGGCCGGGAACCGGTTCGAACGGCCCCGAGCCGATCATCGATGCCCGGGCCGGCAAGGTCCGCCGTCTCGGGGATGTGCAGGACCGCGACAACATCGTCGAGGAAGTCTTCCGCACCGGGGCAGCGATGCGGGCAACGCTGAAATATGCAGACGGGGACGCAACACTCTACTGCCTGCCGCTCCGCTCGGCACGCGGTCTGGTGGGTGCGCTCTGCTTCCGCCTCGCGCCGGACGCCGGTTTGGACAAGGACACGGTCGGCGTCCTGCAGGCGTTCTCCGATTCCGCCGCGATGGCCATCGAGAATGCGGAGCTCTACCAGAACGCGATGATGAGCCTGCAAACCCAGCGTACGCTGGTGCAGGAGATGCACCATCGGGTCAGGAACAACCTCCAGACGGTGGCCGCCCTCCTCTCGCTCCAGCTTCGCCGGGCACAGGATGCCCCATGGGCCTTCGAGGTGCGCGAGGCGGTCAGCCGGATCCAGTCCATCGCCGCCGTGCACGATCTCCTCAGCGACGAGAAGCGCCTCGGAGGAACGACCGTGGACGTACTCGCGCGGATGGTCGCAGAGGACGCCCACAGCACACTGATCCCACCCGGACTCAAGGTGCGGTTCGATATCCGGCCGTCGACGCTCGAGGTGCCGTCACGCCAGGCGACCATCATGTCGTTGCTCATCAACGAGCTGACCGCCAACGCGATCAGCCACGGGTTCCGCGGCCGGGAGCACGGCTATGTGCGAATCCGGGCATGGGCAGAAGACGGCATGGCGAATGTCGAAATCTTCAACGATGGGGAGAAGGTGCCGGAGGGGTTCGAGCCGGCCCAAAGTGAGGGCCTCGGCATGAAGATCACGCACCGGCTGGTCACGTCGGATCTCAACGGTACGTTCTCGATCGGCTCCGACGAGGAAGGGACGACCGCCCTCATCCGGTTCCCGATCGTGCGAGACCCGTACGAAGACGACCAGCCATAGTCAATCGCCAGAACACGAAGAGAACCGCCCCGGAGCCATTTCCGGGGCGGTTCTCTTCGTGTTGAATCGTGGTGCAGGCTGATCAGGCCTGCGTCCTGTCAATGGCCCAATGGCCATCCCGCCCGGACGACTTCCCGCCATAGGCCTCGTCCAGGATCTCGACGATATGGCGTACCGGCATCTCGCTCCCGTTCCGGATGAGCGAGGTACGCAGCTGCATGTGACAGCCGGGGTTCGAGGTCAGGACCTGATCGGCGCCGCTGGCGACAACGTGTTGCGCTTTCCGGTCACCGAGCTCATTCGCCATCTTCGGCCGGGTGATGTTGTAGATGCCGGCGCTGCCGCAGCAAAGCGACGACTCCTTCATCTCGACCAGCTCGAGCCCGGGAACCTGCTTCAGGAGGGCGCGCGGCTGGGCCGTGATGCGCTGGGCATGCGCCAGGTGACATGGCTCCTGATACGTGACGGAGCCCTCGACGCGTCGTGTCGGCGGCACCAGGGGCTTCTCCGCCAGCACCTCGTTGACGTCCTTCACACGAGCACTGAACGCCTTCGCACGCTCCGCATATGCCGGATCATCCTTCAGCAGGTGACTGTACTGCTTGAGCGCCGATCCGCAGCCGGCGGCGTTGACGACAATCGGACCGTCTCCCGCCTTTTCGAAGGCATCGATGTTCTTCCGGGCGAGGTCGCGGGCGTCGTCGAGCAAACCGGTGTGAGAGTAAATCGCTCCACAGCATTGCTGTGCGACCGGAACGTCGGTGGCGTATCCGTTATGCGCCAGCACGCGACCGGTCGCGCGGTTCACATCCGGGAAGACGGAGCTCATGACGCAGCCGCTGAACACATGGGCCTTGCCATTGGCATTCTTCGGCGTCCATGCCTCGCGTCCTGGACGCATCGGCGCTTCCTTCAACGGGGGAAGCATCCGCTCGAGGTTCTCCAGCCGGAAAAACCGCAGCACGCCGGACTTCCGCAGCAGAGCCGAGACGCCAAGACGCTGGTACGCCCGCAGGACCTGCACGCCGGCCTGCATTCGCTTCACATCGCCGAACGGCCACGACATGACCGTGGAGCGCAGGACCCGCTCGACCAACGGCCGCTTGCGATGCTGCTCCAGCTGCGAGCGCGACGCCTCGACCAACGGCCCGTACTGCACACCCGAGGGGCAAACCGCCTCGCAAGCACGGCAGTTGAGGCACTGATACATCTGCTCGCCGAACTCCTCGTCGAGCAGGCTCAGCCGACCATCGCTGACCGCCTTCATCAGCCAAAGCCTTCCACGCGGGGATGACGCCTCCTGCCCGGTAATCCGATAGGTCGGACACGTCGACAGGCACATGCCGCAGTGGACGCACGCCCGGAGCAGATCATCATCCGGGACATCATGTCCCGAAAACGGAACGGGCTTCTGCAGTTCCTCTACCAGTGAAATCGCCATTGATCATCCCGTTCTCAGATAAAGAGTCGTCCACGATTCAGTACATTCGCCGGATCGAATTCGGCCTTGATGGCTCGCGCAAGCCCGATATCGCCGCGCGACGGCCCCCAGACAGACTCAGTGCCAATCCAAGACGGAGGAGCCGATTCCACCACCCAACTCACGCCAGGCAGGCGCAACCGGGCCTCGACGTCCTCGCGGGAGACAGATGACGGATCGAGCCCAATTCTCAGGGTGCCGGTGCCGAGCGAGACGGACATTGCCACAGGAGCCAGCGCCTGCTCGACCTGGATCGCCAGGTCGCGGAGAATTCCCGATCGCCCGCTGACGACGTAACGCGCCAGATGGTCAACTGCCCCCCAACGCTCGTTGTGCTGCTCCCAGTACGCCGACCCGTCGCTCGTTTCCGTATGCGATCCGAGCTCGTTCCGGAACGATGCGAGCTGGGCGTCGAGCGAGGCCCTCCGGCCCATGAGGCGCACGGCCATAGCCCAGCCCGATGCCACCTTCTCGGATACGACGGCGACGATGCCGGGATGCGATCTCAGGAGCCCGAGCTGACCGTCGAGGGACGCTTCGAGTCGATCCTCGATGTGGACGAAGGTGACGTCCGCTTTCGGCTTCGGGACGACCTTGAGGTTGATAGAGGTCAGAACGGCAAGGGAGCCCCATGACCCGTGCAGGAACCGGGGAATCTCGAAGCCGCTGACATTCTTCACCAGCATGCCGCCGGCTTTCGC
>Ga0182741_1000323_pt1 | contig 73087 bp, 59 predicted proteins | sample eDN5th37CBELigOP_FD_128874 | JGI IMG/M metagenome (GOLD analysis project Ga0182741, IMG submission 128874) | Enriched Organic Plus compost microbial communities from Emeryville, California, USA - eDNA 5th pass 37_C BE-Lig OP (version 2) (version 2) ...
GCAGTCGACGTGCGAGTAGTGACGCGCAGCCGTCTGGTACTCCACGTGCGACGTGTTGATCGTGATGCCACGCGCCTTCTCCTCCGGCGCCTTGTCGATCTGGTCGTACGACTGCGTCACGACGGACGGATCAGCCGCAGCAGCCGTGAACGTGATAGCCGCGGTGAGGGTCGTCTTGCCGTGGTCGACGTGACCGATCGTCCCGACGTTCACATGCGGCTTCGTACGCTCGAAAACACCCTTAGCCATACCCGTATCTCCCTCTCGAAGGCCCGGGCGGGCCGATCACCTCGCGGCGGCAGCAGCCGCCCCCAGCTCTTCGGAGGGGGCGGCCATCTGCGCCGTTACCGCTTTGGAGCTCGTGGACGGGATTGAACCGTCGACCTCTCCCTTACCAAGGGAGTGCTCTACCACTGAGCTACACGAGCCCGCCTTCCGCGCGGGGCCGGCTCTGCCGGCGCCGCTTGGCGGTGCGGCTGGAGCGGGAGACGGGATTCGAACCCGCGACATTCAGCTTGGGAAGCTGACGCTCTACCGACTGAGCTACTCCCGCGCGGTGGAGCGCCCCAGGGCTTAACGCGCTGGGACGCTCCGGGTGGCCTGCGGCGCTGGCCGGGCGTGTGGTGGGCAGGGCTGGATTCGAACCAGCGTAGGCATAAGCCAACGGATTTACAGTCCGTCCCCTTTAACCACTCGGGCACCTACCCATGCCCCGCGCTAGGCCGTCGCCGGGTCTTCACCCGACGAGCGCTGCCCCTAGGTGGAGGCGGCGCCCTCCTCACGAAGACGAGCCTGGCGTGGAGCCACCCATCGGAATCGAACCGACAACCTTCCGATTACAAGTCGGATGCTCTACCGATTGAGCTAGGGTGGCAGCCGAGCCGCAGACCCGAATCACGAAGCTAGCATGCGGCCGCGCCCCGAGTCAAGGCCGTCCAGGACGGCGTTATCTCCCCGCGGCCGCCCGAGCGGCGCCCACCTCTGCGCGCGCGGCGGGGCCCCATGCGCCCTCTGGCCTGCTAGCATCGGCGTCGGAGGACCCCGCATGCGAAACATCATCGGCCCCATCGGCCTGCCCGAGATACTGATCCTCTTGGTGATCGTGCTCCTGGTGTTCGGGCCGCGGCGCCTGCCCGAGATGGCCAAGGGCCTGGGTCAGTCCGTCCGCGAGTTCCGCAAGGGGCTGCGCGACATGCGCAAGGACATCGAGGAGGAGGAGAGCGTCAAGGCGCCTCCCGTCTCCGCGGCGTCCCAGCCTCCCGCCCCGCAGGGCAACCACGCCAACGGCGAGAGCGCCTGACCACCACTCCTGCCGCGTAGGGCCGGAGGCCGAGCGTTGACACTGATCGAGCACCTCGAGGAGCTGAGGCGGCGGCTGTTCATCGCCATGGGCGCCTGGGTCGTCGCCTCCGGCGTCGCCTTCGTGTACCGCTTCACCATCCTCGACTGGCTCAAGGCGCCGCTGCCGGCGAACATGACGCTCAACTTCTTCAACGTGCTGGAGCCGTTCACGGTTTCCATGCAGATCGCGTCGTTCTTCGGCCTGGTGCTGTCGGCCCCCGTCCTCATCGGGCAGGTGTGGGGCTTCGTGGCCCCCGGCCTCTACCCGGAGGAGCGGCGCTACGCCGTCCCCTTCGTGCTCTTCGCGGCCCTGGCCTTCGCCGCGGGGGCGGCCTTCGCCTACTACGTGGTCCTGCCGTTCACGATCCCGTTCCTGCTCGGGTTCCTCGGCGGCGAGGCCGTCGGCCTCCTGTCCATCGGGCGCTACATCTCCACGATCCTCATGCTCATGGGCATGTTCGGCCTGATGTTCGAGATGCCCGTGCTCGGCTTCCTGCTCGCCCGCATGGGCATCCTCACGCACCGGCGGCTCGTCTCCTCGCGCCGCTGGGCCATAGTCGGCGGGACGACGCTGGCCATAGTCATCACGCCCACGGGGGACCCCTTCAACCTGGCGCTGGTGGCCGTGCCGCTCTTGGTCCTGTACGAGGTCACGGTGCTGGTGGTCCGCATCAGCGAGCGTAGAATCGGGGATGCCCGAGAGCATACGGAGCCTTCGAGCTCGTATTGACGACCTGAACCTGAGGATCCTCGAGCTGCTGTCCGAGAGGGCCCGCGTCGCGTCGGAGATCGGCGCGCTGCAGACGGCCAACGGCATGTCCCAGTACGACCCGGTGCGCGAGCAGGAGATGCTCGACGCGCTCGTGGCCGCCAACCGCGGCCCCTTCGACGACGCCACGGTCAAGTCGCTCTTCAAGCAGGTCTTCCAGGCCAGCATGCAGCTCTCGGAGAAGCAGGAGCGGCGGCAGTACCTCATGTCGCGCTCCCAGAAGCCGCACGGCACCGTCGTCCGCGTGGGCGACCTCGAGGTGGGCAGCGGCAGGCCCCCCGTCCTCATCGCCGGGCCGTGCGCCATAGAGTCGCGCGAGCAGGCCTTCGCTGTGGCCGCCCACGTGGCCTCCCGCGGCGTGCGCCTCTTCCGCGGCGGCGCCTACAAGCCCCGCACCGACCCCTACAGCTTCCAAGGCCTCGGCGAGGAGGGCCTCCGCATCGGGCGCGAGGCGTGCGACGCCCACGGCCTGCTGTTCGTGTCGGAGATCGTGAGCGGCCGCGACCTGCCTCTCTTCGAGGAGTACGTGGACGTCCTGCAGGTGGGGGCGCGCAACATGCAGAACTTCACCCTCCTCAGGGACGTGGGGCGCAGCCGCAAGCCGGTGCTCCTCAAGCGCGGCCTCTCGGCGACCGTCGAGGAGTGGCTCATGGCGGCCGAGTACCTGCTCTCCGAGGGCAACGAGAACGTCATCCTCTGCGAGCGCGGGATCAGGACCTTCGAGAGGTACACGCGCAACACGCTCGACGTCTCCGCCGTGGCGCTCGCGAAGCTCGAGTCGCACCTGCCGGTGCTGGTGGACGTCACGCACTCGGGCGGCCGGCGCGACCTGCTCGTGGCGCTCACCAAGGCCGGCCTGGCCGTGGGCGCCGACGGCATCATGATCGAGGTGCACCCGAACCCCGCCGTGGCGCTCTCCGACCAGAAGCAGCAGGTGGACTTCTCCGCGTTCGACGCCTACCTGGACGCCGTCGCCTACCACGAGTCGCTGTCGGCGCAGCGCCTCGAGCTCTCGGGCTTCTCCGCCGGGAGGTAAACGAGGGTGGCTGGCCTGGACAGCCTGCTCGGCCTCGTGTTCCGGGCTATGGACGTCAGGCCCAGCTACGCGTCCGAGCGCTGCCTGGTGGTGACGCGGGCGTCCAACGCCGCCTGCCGTGAGTGCGTCGACGCCTGCCCCCACGAGGCGGTGCAGGTCGTGGCCCTGCGCGTGCAGATCGACGACGTCGACTGCACGGGCTGCGGCCTGTGCGTCAGGGCCTGCCCATCCGAGGCGCTGGAGCAGCGCGTCGGCCTTGGCGCCGGGGCGCCGGTGCGCTGCTCGCAGGTGCAGGGCGGCGCCCAGAGCGTCCAGTGCCTGGCCAAGCTCTCCCCCACCGACGTGCTGCACGTGTCCGGCGGGGACGGCCGCGCGGTCCTGGGGCGAGGCGACTGCGCCTCGTGCCGCAAAGGAGGCCCGAGCGTGCCCGCGGCCGTGGCGCGGACGGCGGCCTACGCCGAGGAGCTGGCGAAGGCGCTCGGCCACGAGGTTCGCGTCGAGGTGACCCAGACCGAGCGCCTCGACCAGGTGGGCCCGGGCGAACGGCTGAGCCGGCGCGCCCTGCTGCGGGGCGGCCTGCGGGAGGCCGGCCAGGCGGCCGCGACGGCGCTCGCCCCCCTGGAGAGGATCCTGCCGGCCCCCGACGCCGAGCCGGGCCTGAAGGACATGCCGCGCGAGCGCTCGCGGCTGGTGGAGGCGCTGCGGGCCGTCGACCCGCCCGCCGAGACCCACGTGCCCTTCCGCCTGCCCCGCGTGGCCGACGGCTGCATCCTCTGCCCCCTCTGCACCACGGCCTGCCCCACCGACGCGCTGCGCCGCGACCTGACGCCCGAGGGCGGCCGCCTGCTCCTCGACCCCGAGCGCTGCGTGGGATGCGAAGCCTGCGTGCCCGCCTGCCCCGTTCACGTGGTCTCGATGGACGAGGACGTGACCTGGGGCGAGGTGCGGGCGGGCGAGCAGGTGGCCTACGACTCCGCCCGCGACCCCGGCAGGCCAGGCGCCGTGCACCGCTGAGGGCCCCGCCAGCCCGTCGAGAAGCGACGCCCCGACGGTGAAGCGACGGTGACCCGGAGGGCGACGCCGCGTCACCGCGCCCCGGCCAGGACGGCGTAACATGGTGCATGACGGTCGACTCCTGGGTGCTCGAAGCCGTCGCGTCAGCCAGCGCCAAGGGCGTCACGCTGCGCGAGGTGCAGCGTTACATCGACGAGCGCCACTTCGAGGAGCTCTCCATAGACACCATCGAGGCGTCCCTCGCCAAGCTCCTGGAGGAGGGCCGCATCACGCAGGATGGCGATAGGTATCATCCGGCCAAGCGCACCTCCAAGGAGGACGCGCTCAAGAAGCTTTTCGGGGACGCCTAGAGCCGAGCCCCACAGGGAGCCGACATGACCACCGTGAGCGCCAAGACCGGTGCTGCCGCGCCGTCGCTGAGGGACTTCTACGACGTAGACGACCTCTACACCAGCGAGGAGCGGCTGATCCGCGACTCGGTACGCGAGTTCGTCCGCGCCGAGCTGCTGCCGCACGTCGGCGACTGGTGGCTCGAGGGCGTCTTCCCCGAGGACCTGCCCAGGAAGTTCGGGGAGATAGGCGCCCTGGGCGTGACGTTGCCCGAGCGGTACGGCGGCGCCGGCGCCAGCTACAGCGCCTACGGGCTCGTGTGCCGCGAGGTGGAGTACGTCGACTCGGGCATGCGCTCGTTCGTGAGCGTGCAGTCCTCCCTGGTCATGTACCCGATCCTCCGCTGGGCGAGCGAAGAGCTCAAGGACGAGTGGCTGCCCCGCCTGACCACCGGCGAGGCGGTGGGCTGCTTCGGCCTCACCGAGCCCGACGCCGGCTCCGACCCCGGCTCCATGCGCACCCGCTGCCGGCGCGTCGGCGACGACTACGTGATCACCGGCGTGAAGCGCTGGATCACCTCGGGCTCCCGCTCGCAGGTGGCCATCGTGTGGGCCCGCGACGAGGAGTCCGGCGAGGTCCTGGGCTTCGTCGTCGAGACCGACAGGGACGGCTTCAAGGCCGTGGACATCAAGACCAAGGCCTCCATGCGCGCCTCCGTGACGTCGGAGCTCTACCTCGACGAGGTCGTCGTGCCGGCCAAGAACCGCCTGGACGTGGTGGGCCTGCGCGGCCCCCTCTCCTGCCTCAACCAGGCGCGCTTCGGCATCGCCTTCGGGGTGCTCGGCGCCGCCCAAGCGTGCTTCGACGAGGCCGTCGCCTACGCCGAGGACCGCATCGTCTTCGGCGTGCCCCTGGCCAGCAAGCAGATCGTCCAGGAGCGGCTCGCCGACATGCTCTCCGAGATCACCAAGGGCAGCCTCCTCGCCTACCGCCTCGGCAGGCTCAAGGAGGAGGGCAAGGACCACCCCACGCGCGTGTCGCTGGCCAAGCGCGACAACTGCCGCTCCGCCCTGAACGTGGCCCGCGCCGCCCGAGACCTCCTCGGCGGCAACGGCATCACCACGGAGTACGCCGCGATCCGCCACATGCTGAACCTGGAGACCGTGGCCACCTACGAGGGCACGGACACCGTGCACACGCTCGTGCTCGGCAGGCACATCACCGGCCACAACGCCTTCTAGGGGAGAGCCAAGGTAACGGCCAGGCGCCCGGTCGGCTCGACGGGCGCCTGTTCCTTCAGAGCGCCAGCCAGGCGAGCGCGAGGAGCACGGCCAGCGCGCCAGCGCGCGCCAGGTGGTTCTGCCACACGACGACGCCCAGCACCAGGCGGGCGTTGAGGAACGACGACGCGAAGGTGAGCACCGCGCCCGCCAGCAGGAGCCAGAAAGAGCCAGGGAACGAGTAGGCGTACGCCACCGCCGCCACCGTGACGACGGCGGCCGCGAGCATGAAGAGGCGTGACACCAGGGGGCGGCGCCGGCTGACTGCCCAGGCGCCGAAGACGTTCACGGCGGCGGTCAAGAGCCCGAGGACCGTGACCAGCACGTGCACGCGGGTCAGTCTACCGGCAGTTCGAGGAGGGCGTCGAACGGGTCCGACCCGCCGAGGGCCACGGGCCACGGCTCGACGTCGAACGGGCGGCGCACCACCTGCTCGATGCGCCTCGCCAGCCAGGCGTCGCTGTCGGATCCCTCGTCGACGATCAGGCGCACCTCGCCCACCCCCGCGCGCCGCGACAGCAGCCTGGCGGCCCCCAGCACCTCGGCGTCGGTGTGCAGGAGCTTCTCGTCGAAGCGCCAGCCCTCCTCGCGCGCCTTCAGCGGGTCCACCGCCAGCTGCGTGACGACGCGGTCGTCGCGCTCCTGAAGGCGCCTGGCCACGGAGGCGGTCATCACCCACGGCTGCGCCAGGTACACGACGGCGTTGCCGTGGGCGAAGGCCCTGGCCGCCGCCCTGTCTGCGCCCCTGGCCCTGTGGGTCTCGGCGCGCCCCTCCGCCACGTGCTGCGCGCGCACCCTGTAGCGCGCCCACACGCGACCCACCTCAGCGGCGCCGCGCACGAGCTCGGTGAGAAGCGTGACGGCGTCGGACTCCACGGTTGGGTCGGGGTAGGCGGCGACGGGCACGTAGCGCGCCCCGCTAGGCAACGCGGCGACGAGCGCCCCTGGCAGGTCGGCGATCCACCTGTCGCGGGCCGCGCCGCGCTCGGAAGTCACCTCGGGGTTCAGCCTCGGCAGCACGAGGAGGTCCACCTCCTCGAGGGCCACGGCCTGCGCCAGGGCCAGCCTGAACGCGGCCGAGGGCGCGGCGTCAGCGGGCAGCGCGGCGAACGCCTCGCGCACGGCCTCCAGCTCCGGGAGCACGGGCTCGGCGCCCGAGCCCTCGACGAGGTCCCGCCAGAACTGGCCGTAGCGGTCCCAGAGGAGCTGCGTGACGAAGCCTACCCGCACGGAACGGGAGAGTAGCACGGGCTCACGGAGTCGTGCTCAGGCGCTCAGCGCCCGCGGGCCCTCGGCGACGCGCCGCAGGAGCGCGTCGGCGAGGACGCGGGCCGCAGCCTTGTCCAGGTACTGGTTGCCGTTGCCGCACTTGGGCGACAGGACGCAGCGGGGGCAGCCGTCCATGCAGTCGCAGGCGCGGAGCAGGTCACGGGCCGCGGTGAGCCACTCCACGAAGGCGTGGCCGCCGGCCCAGGCGTAGCCGACGCCGCCGGGGTAGCCGTCGTAGACGAACACCAGGGGCCCGCCCGTGTCCGGGTAGACGGGGTACGAGACGCCGCCCACGTCGGCGCGCTCGCACAGCACGAAGGCGGGCAGGAGCTGGATGAGCGTGTGCTCGAGGGCGTGCAGCGCCGAGGGCATGTCCGCCGCGGCGGGCGGGTCCACCAGCCCCTCGGCGTCGAACCACACGGCCTGCGTGGCGTAGCTGGTGTCCGGCAGGTCGAGCGCCCTCTCCTCCAAGACGGCCTCGGAGAAGTAGCGCTTGCGCACGTAGCTGGTGACCGTGTGCGTGACCCGCACGTCGCCGAGCGCCACGCCCGCAGGCAGCCAGTCGACGACGGCCCCGGCGTCGGGCCTGGCGCCCCGCCCGCGGGCGACGACGCGCAGCACCTCGATCTCGGTCTCGCTCCGCGGCTGCGTGTAGTAGTCCTCGATGTGCGGCAGCAGCCGGGCGATGCCGCGCTCCAGGTCGAGCGAGGCGACTATGTAGGTCTCGCCTTGGTGGAGGTGGACGGCGCCGGGGTGCAGGTCGCGGAGCGCCGCGCCGAGGTCGCTCACGCCTATCGTCTTGCCGTTGCCGTCCTTGAGCCTCACCAGCTTGCCGCCGGTGCCTCGCAGGCTCACGCGCCTGTGCGGGTACCGGCCCTTGTGGACCCAGCCGCGCGGCGTCTGCACGAGTCCGGGCACCTGTGACAGCTCGAGCCACGGGGCCACGAGCTCCTCGCCCTCGCGCACGGGCGTCTCGGCCGCGGCGCAGGCCACGTGCAGCGGGTGCACGACGGTGTTGTGCGGGTCGGCCACGGCGCTCTCCACCGGGCCCTCTACGAGCTTGTCTGGATGCGTCAGGTAGTACTCGTCCAGCGGGTCCGCTGCCGGCACCAGCAGCGCCAGCGAGCGCCTGCCGGCCCGCCCCGCGCGGCCCGACCGCTGCCACAGCGCCATCTTCGACCCGGGGTAGCCCACCATCACGACGGCGTCCACGCCGCCCACGTCCATGCCGAGCTCGAGGGCGCTGGTGGCGGTGAGCACGGTGACCTCGCCGTCACGGAACGCCTGCTCCAGGGCCCGGCGGTCCTCGGCCGTGTAGCCGGCGCGGTACGAGCTCACCTTGTCGGCCAGCTCGGGCGGGAGCTGCTGCACGGCGTAGCGTCTCACCAGCTCGGCCGCCTTGCGGGAGTTGCAGAAGAAGATGCTGCGGACGCCGCGGGCCGCGAAGGCCGCCGCCAACGACGCCGCCTCGGAGTTGGCGCTCTTGCGCCGGCCGTCCTGCGTGGAGGGCGGCTTCCAGATCACGAACTCGCGGGCGGCGGCCGGCGAGTCGTCATCGGACACCACGGTGAAGGTGCGGCCGGTGACGCGGGACGCGTGCTCCCCGGGGTTGCCGACGGTGGCGCTGGCGCACACGACCCGCGGGCTCGCGCCGTAGCGCTCCGCCAGGCGCAGCAGGCGGCGCACGACGTTGGCCACGTGCGTGCCGAGGACGCCGCGGTAGGCGTGCAGCTCGTCGAGCACGACCAGCTCCAGCGAGCCGAGGAAGGCGGCCCAGCGCTCGTGGTGCGGCAGGACGCCGTAGTGCAGCATGTCGGGGTTCGTGAGCGCCACGCGCACGCCCTCGCGCACCTCGCTGCGGCGCTCCGAGGCGGTGTCGCCGTCGTACGTGGCTATGGCGGTCTCCGGCTCAGGGGACTCCGGCCCCCGCAGCGACCCGTAGATGGACCTCAGACGGCCCAGCTGGTCGTGCGCCAACGCCTTCGTGGGGTACAGGACCACGCCGGTGCCGCCCCGCGACACGGCGGACGCCAAGGGCACCTGGAAGACCAGCGACTTGCCGGAGGCGGTCGCGGTGGCGATGACCACGTCTTGCCCGGCGCCGAGGGCCGAGAGCGCCCTGGCCTGGTGCCCGTACGGCACCACCCCCAAGCGCGCGAGCTCGCCGGCGTAGGCACCGTCGTAACCCTCGACGACGCGCCCGCGGCGGGGCGGGAAGAAGTGGTAGGAGGCGACCTGCCCCTCGTAGCCGGGCAGGGAGGTGAGGAGGGCATGGAAGCTGGAGAAGCCCCCGTCGTCCGGGCGCGGCTCGCCGCCAGACGCGGTCACCGCCGGCTCCAGCACGTCATCGCCCACGACGCGGCGAGCGTACCGCGGGCCGGTGGCCGCTGGTACACTCGCGGCGACCGTAGCCGGTCGACTCATGGCCCAGGTGCTCGCAGTGCTGCTGGTGACCCTGGCCGTGCCGCTCGTCGCGGCGCAGGCCTGGGTGATCTGGGGCATGTTCAGGCCCGACGAGCCAAGGGCCTTCAGGGCGGACCCCCGCTGGCGGCTATCCTCCCCCACGCCGCCGGTCTCGGTGGTCGTGCCGGCGCACGACGAGGAGGCGCGCCTGCCGCGCACGCTCGAGAGCCTCTCCCAGCTCGACTACCCCGGCGAGATCGAGTTCATCGTCGTGGACGACCGCTCCACCGACGCCACGGCTGCGATCGCCGCCAGGTTCGCCGCCCGGGACCCGCGCTTCCGCCTCCTGCGCGTCGCCGAGCCCAGCCGCAGGTACGCGCCCAAGGTCAACGCCGTCATGGCCGGCGTGAGGGCCGCGCGGGGCGAGGTGATAGTGACCACCGACGCCGACTGCAGCTTCTCCCGGGGCTGGGTCAGCGCGCTGGTGAAGCGCTTCGAGCCCGGCGTCGTGATGGTGTGCGGCTACGTCGAGACGCTGCCGCCGGAGCAGCTCTCGCGCCGCGTGCCCTTCTGGCGGCTCTTCGAGGCCGCCGACTGGTTCTCGCTGATGCTCGTCTCGCGCTCGCTGCTGCGGCACGGTCGGGCCTTCGCCTCGTCGGCCAACAACCAGGCCTACCTGCGCAAGGCGTTCGAAGCCGCGGGCGGCTTCGGCGCCACGGCCAGGGCCCCCTCGGGCGACGAGGACCTGCTGGCCCAGCGGCTGGGCGCCCTGCCAGGCGGGCGCGTGGTGTTCGCCGCCGACCCGGACGCGCGGGCCGTCACCGCCAGCGCCGGCGGGCCGCTCGAGTTCCTCAGGCAGAGGAGGCGCTGGGTCTCGCGCTACAGGCACGCCGTCCACTACCGGCCGGCGTTCCTCCTGGGGCTCTCCGTGCTGGGGTTCGAGAGCCTGGCCCTGGTGGCGACGACGCTGGCGGCGCCTTTCGCCCCGGGCCTCCTGCGCGTCCTCGGGGCCTGCTACGCGGCGCAGACGGCGGCGATGGTCGTCGGCATGACCGTGGGTGCCCGGCAGCTCGGGCGAGAGTACCTGGGCGGCGTCACGGCGCTGGCCTGGGCCCTGCTGCACCCCTGGCTCATCGCCACGTCGGTGCTCTGGTCGTGGGTCGCGCCTGCGGACTGGCGCGCTGGCGCGGTAGGCTACAGGCGCAGCATCGTGAGGCGCCGCTGGCGGCTCCTGCTGCGTGCGCTCTCCGCTCGACCAGAGTGAGGCGTTCGCCGCGGGCCGCGTCGCCGGCCTGAACCTGGCGGCAAGACGTAACGCGCCTGGAGGAACTGATGAAGGTCTTCGTACTCGGTGGTGACGGCTTCTGCGGCTGGCCCACCAGCCTGCACCTCAGCAACCTCGGCCACGACGTTGTCATCCTCGACAACCTGTCGCGCCGGAACATCGACAACGAGCTCGAGGCCGGCAGCCTGACGCCGATCCAGCCCATGGGCACGCGGGTGAAGGCCTGGCGCGAGGTCACGGGCAAGACGATCCGCTTCGAGCGGGTCGACATCGCCAAGGACTACCCGCGCCTCCTGGCGCTCATCCAGTCCGAGAAGCCCGACGCCGTGGTCCACTTCGCCGAGCAGCGCGCCGCGCCGTACTCGATGAAGTCGAGCTGGCACAAGCGCTACACGGTCGACAACAACGTGAACGCCACGCACAACCTGCTGGCCGCCGTCGTGGAGTCCGGCCTCGACGTGCACGTCGTGCACCTCGGCACCATGGGCGTCTACGGCTACGGCACCGCCGGCATGAAGATCCCCGAGGGCTACCTCGACGTGGTCATCCGCGGCGAGGACGGCACCGAGGTGCAGCAGCAGTTCCTCTACCCCACCAACCCCGGCAGCGTGTACCACATGACGAAGAGCCTCGATCAGCTGCTCTTCGCGTACTACGCCAAGAACGACAGGCTGCGCGTCACCGACCTGCACCAGGGCATCGTGTGGGGCACCAACACCCCCGAGTGCAACATGGACGAGCGCCTCGTCAACCGCTTCGACTACGACGGCGACTACGGCACGGTGCTCAACCGCTTCCTGATGCAGGCGGCCGTCGGCTACCCGCTCACGGTGCACGGCACGGGCGGCCAGACGCGCGCCTTCATCCACATCAGGGACACCGTGAAGTGCGTGCAGTTGGCGCTGGAGAACCCGCCCAAGCGCGGCGACCGCGTGAAGATCATCAACCAGATGACCGAGACGCACCGCGTGCGCGACCTGGCCCACATGGTCAGCCGCCTCACGGGCACCGAGGTCGCCTACGTGCCGAACCCGCGCAAGGAGGACGCCGAGAACGACCTCCACGTGCGCAACGACACCTTCCTCGACCTGGGGCTGAAGCCGACGACCCTCGAGGCCGGCCTGCTCGGCGAGGTCACGGAGATCGCCAAGAAGTACGCCCACCGCGCGGACCTGGACAAGATCCCGTGCTACAGCACGTGGACGCGGGACAACCAGCCGGGCGACCCGAAGCTGGCCCAGCGCCGCGAGACCGTGACGGCGGGCTGAGGTAAGCGGGCCGGCTGCGAAGCGGCGGGGCGAGTGCGCGTAGCGTTCTTCACGGAGACGTTCCTCCCGAAGATCGACGGGATCGTCACGCGCCTCGCGCGGACGCTGGAGCAGCTAGCGGCCTTGGGGCACGAGGCGCTCGTCTTCGCGCCCCACCAGCCACCGGAGTCGTACGCCGGGCACCGCGTCATCGCGGTGCCCGCGCTGTCCTTCAGGCCCTGGTACCCGGAGCTGTTCCTCGGCCTGCCCCGGCCGCGGCTGGGGCGTGAGCTCGACAGGTTCGAGCCGGACATCGTCCATGTGGTGAACCCGGTGGTGCTGGGCCTGTGGGGCACGGCCATCGCCAAGCAGCGCAACCTGCCGCTGCTGGCCAGCTACCACACCGACCTGACGCAGTACGCCAGGCACCTCAAGCTCCCCATCCTCAGCCGTCCGGGGGCGCGGTTCCTGCGCGACGTGCACAACCAGGCGCACGTGAACCTGGTCACCAGCAAGCCGATGATGGAGTCGGCCCGCGGCCTCGGCATCGAGCGGGTGCGGCTGTGGCCCAAGGCCGTTGACACCGAGCTGTTCCGCCCCGAGCGCGCGACGCGGGAGATGCGCGAGCGGCTCACCGGCGGGCACCTCGAGGCGCCGCTGCTGGTGTGCGTCAGCCGGCTGTCCTTCGAGAAGCGCATCGACTGGCTCTACGCCCCCGTCACGCAGCTGCCGGGCGTGCGCCTGGCGCTCATCGGCTCCGGCCCCGCCGAGGCCGAGCTGAGGCAGCGGTTCGCGGGCACCAACACCGTCTTCACCGGGTACATGACGGGCAAGGAGCTGGCCGCCGCGTACGCCAGCGCCGACGTCTTCGTCTTCCCCTCCGACACCGAGACGCTGGGCTTCGTGGCCATGGAGGCGATGGCCAGCGGCGTGCCCGCGGTGGCGGCCCGCGCCGGCGGCATACCCGACGTCGTCACCCACGAGGAGAACGGCCTGCTGTTCACGCCCCTCGACCTGGGCGACCTGACGCGCCAGGTCAAGCGCCTGGTGGACGACAAGGCCCTGCGCGAGCGGCTGGGCAAGAAAGCGCGCGCCGACATGGAGAAGCACTCGTGGCGCGCGGCGACCGAGGGCCTGGTGGATTTCTACGACCTGGCCATCAAGGTGCACGCGCGCTTCGACCCGCCCAGCAGGTTCTAGGCCCGATCCTCAGAACCGCGGCACGATCACGGGCCCGTCCTGGGAGGCGAGCACCTCGACGTCGGCCTGGTAGGTGGAGGCCAGCAGGTCGCGCCTCAGCACCTCGGCCGGCGTCCCCTCAGCCACCACCGTGCCGCCCGAGAGGAGCACGAGCCTGTCGCAGGCCCTGGCCGCCAGGTTGAGGTCGTGCAGCACGGCCAGCACTCCCACGCCCGCAGCCGCCTGCGCCCTGGCGAGGCTCAGCAGGTCCACCTGGTAGCGCATGTCCAGGTGGTTCGTGGGCTCGTCGAGGAGCAGGAAGGCTGGTCGTTGGGCGACGGCGCGGGCGAAGACCGCGCGCTGGCGCTCACCGCCGGACAGGGTCTCGATGCGCCTCCCGGCGAAGGGCAACGTGCCCGTGGCCGCCAGGGCCTCGTCCACGGCCGCCTCGTCGCCCGGTCCGGGCGAGCCAAGGAGCCCCACGTGCGGCGCCCGTCCCATGGCCACCGTCTCCCGCACCGTGAAGCCGACGGGCACCTCGGGCTCCTGCGCCACCACCGCCACGTGCCGCGCCAGCTCGAAGCGCCCGAACGTCTCCAGCGCGCGCCCGCCGAGGGTCACGGTCCCGCTCCACGGCGCCAGCTGCCGCGAGAGCAGCCTGAGCAGCGTCGTCTTCCCTGAGCCGTTGGGGCCGATCAGGCCCACGACCTCGCCGGGCGCAACCAGCAGGTCCACGCCGTCCACGGCCGGTCGCCGCGGGCGTCCCTGCGGCGGGGCGTACCCGGCCACGACGCCACTCGCCTCGAGGCGCCTAGGCCCCTCGGCGTCGCGGCGGCCCCGTCGCGGGGCCAGCCCGCTCACGCCTGCGCCCCCGCGCCGCCGCGCCTCCTGAGCAGCCAGAGGAAGAAGGGGCCGCCGGTGAGCGCGGTGACGATGCCGACCGGCACCTCGACTGGAGCTATGACCGAGCGCGCGAGCAGGTCGGCCAGGACCATGAAGGCCGCGCCCCACACCACGGCCAGCGGCAGCAGCCGCGCGTGCGCCGGGCCCGTGGCGAGGCGCGCCGCGTGCGGCACCATCAGCCCCACGAAGCCGATGATGCCAGCCACGCTCACGGCCGCGGCCGTGACCAGCGTGGCCACCGCCAGGAGGAGGACCTTGACGCCCTCCACTGGCAGGCCGAGGAGCGCGGCGCCGCGCTCGCCGAGCTGGAACAGGTCGAGCGCCCTGGCCAGAGCGCGGGCCACGAGCAGCGCGGGGAGCGTGAACGCCGCCAACGCCACGACGCTCGACCAGCTCGCGAAGCCGAACCCGCCCAAGAGCCGGCTGAGGATGCCGGCGCTCTGCTCCCGCGCCGCCACCAGGAGGAACGACGTCGCGGCGGTGAACACCGCGCCCACGACCACGCCGGCGAGGATCAGGCGCACGGTGGGCACGCCGTCCACGTCGCTGGCCAGCGCCGTCACGAGCAGCACCGTGAGGAGCGCGAAGACGAACGCCACCACCGGGGCCCCGACGGCGGCCAGCGCCGGCACGCTGGCCGACAGCGTGAAGACGAGCACCGCGCCGAAACCGGCCCCGCTCGCAGTGCCGAGGAGGTAGGGGTCGGCCAGCGGGTTGCGGAACACGCCTTGGAACACCACGCCCGCGAGCGACAGCCCGGCGCCGGTGAGGCCGGCGAGCAGCACCCGCGGCAGGCGGATGCGCCAGGCGATGGTCTCCAGGGGCGTGAGCGCCTCGCCCCGCGCCGCCTTCCGAGCCGCGGCCACGACGTGCCCCGGCGCGATGTCCGCGCTGCCCACGGCGCCGGCCGCCAGCAGGACCACCACCAGGGCCGCCACCGACACCGGCAGGAGGAAGCCCCTGCCGGGCCGGCGCTCGGGGCCGACATCGCCGGCGGCGGCCAACCTCAGAGCAGCCCCGGGTGCAGCAGGCGCACGAGTAGCCTCACCGCCTCGCCGAGGCGGGGTCCTGGGCGGCTGAGAGCGTCGACCTCCTCGTCGCTGAGCTCGACGACGCGGCCGTCGACCACGGCGCTGAGGCCCTCCCACCCGGGCCGCTGGGCGACCTGCGCCGCGGTCACGCCGAAGGGCGCGTCAAGCAGGACCACCACGTCGGGGTCCTGGAGCACCACGAACTCGGGGTCCACCTGCGGGAACGCCCCCAAGGACGCCGGGACGATGTTCTCGCCGCCGGCGAGCGTGAGCAGCTCGTCGAGGTAGGAGCCGGGGCCGGCGCTGTAGGGCGTGGCGTCCAGCTCCACGAAGACGGTGGGTCGCTCGGCCCCCGCCAGCAGGACGTCGAGGCCGGCCAGCTCGCCCTGCAAACGCCCGACGAGCACCGAGGCCTCCGTCTGCCGGCCCAGGAGCCTGCCCAGGTCGGCGAGGTACGCGTAGGTCTCCTCCACCGTCTGCGGAGAGCCCGCGTATACGGCGATGCCGAGCGCCTCGAGGCTGGCGTGCACGCCGCTGTACTCGTCCACCAGCACCAGGTCGGGCTCGAGCGCGACGACCGCCTCCAGGTCGGGCGAGTAAGGGTCGCCTACGCGGGGCAGCCCGTCCAGGCCTGCCAGGTCGCTGTGCCTGTCGAGGCCCACGATCAGTTCGCAGGCTTGCAGCGCGCACACGCTCTCCGTGTGGCTAGGCAGCATGGAGACGACGCGGGCCGGCGGCGCCGGCAGCGACACCTCTCGTCCCAGGTCGTCGACGACGGTCTGCGCCAGCGCCACCTGCAGCAGCAGGGCCGCGACGCAAAGGTACAGGCGAGAGCTCATACGGCCTCCTCGTCCTGCGTGGTTCGGGTGGGTATGGGGCCGCCGGCTGACGCCGGCATCGGCCTGCCCTTCCTCGTCCGCGCAAGGGGTACAGTTCGGTCGCGACGCGGCATTCGGACTTCGGGAGGCAGCTCCCGTCACCGTTGCGGGACAGTGCCGGACTTGCACCGGCTTCCCCGCGGCACGACCACCAGAACTGTAAGCGCGTACCCCCGGGGTGTCAAACAGGTGCTACCCTTTGCGCCGGTGTCGCGACTCGTCTCCGTAGGTGACCTGCAGCCGCCGGCGCCCCCCTCCACGCACGACCTGAGGCCGCCGGCGCGCTTCGCCGCCGCCACGCTGGCCAGCTACCTGCCGCAGCACCCCACGCAGGAGGCAGCGCGGTCGCGGGTGCGTGCCTTCGTGGAGGCCCTGGCCGACGCGGGCCAGGCTCGCAGGCGCTTCCCCTGGCAGAGGCGCCAGCCGCAGCGCGGGGCCGGCCTCTACCTCGACGGGGGCTTCGGCGTGGGCAAGACGCACCTCCTGGCCGCCGCCTACGCCGGCGCGGAGACCTCCGCCAAGCGCTACCTGACCTTCCAGCAGCTCGTCTACCTCGTCGGCGCCATGGGCATGGCCCGGGCCGTGGAGGGGTTCAGCGGCACGCGGCTCCTCTGCATCGACGAGTTCGAGCTCGACGACCCCGGCAACACGCTCATCGTGAAGTCCTTCCTGCAGGCGCTGTTCGCCAACGGCACGGCGGTGGTCACCACGTCGAACACGCCGCCGGAGGCGCAGGGCCAGGGGCGGTTCAACGCCGAGGACTTCAAGCGGGAGATCCACTCGCTGGCCGGGGGGTTCGAGGTCGTGCCCGTGGACGGTCCCGACTTCCGCGCCCGCCACGCGGGCGGCTCGTGGCTGAGCGAGGCGGAGCTCAGGGAGCTGGAGGCGACCGAACGCTCGCCAGAGCCGCGCCTCTCCCTCACCTGGCGCGAGCTCGGCGACCTGCTGGCCGCGCACCACCCGAGCCGCTACGGCGGCCTGCTGGCCCAGGTCGGCACCGTGTACGTGCACGGTGCGGCCAGGCTGCCCACGCAGAACGAGGCGCTGAGGTTCGTGCACTTCGTCGACCAGCTCTACGACCGCGCGCTCGTGCTGCGCGTCTCCGGCGAGGGCGAGATCGCCGAGGTGTTCGACGCCACCTACCGGGAGAGCGCCTACGCCAAGAAGCACCATCGCTGCGTGTCGCGCCTGGCAGAGCTGCTGGCCGAGACGGCCGAGCGGACCGCCGTGGCCGTGGCCGCCGACTGAGCGCTTGAGCTCGCGCTAGCTTCCCAACCAGGACGCCAGGTCCCTGGCGATCGCCTCGCTGGCGCCGGGCGGGCCCATCCGCTCGGCTCCGGCCCTGCGTGCCCGCTCGCGCACGCCTTCGTCGCTGAGCGCTAGCTCGAGCATGGCCGCCACCCTCTCGGGCAGTGGCTCGCAGGTGAGCAAGCCGCCCTCGAGGAGCCGCTTCTGGTTGCGCATGTAGGCCTCGCCGTAGAAGGGCGGCACGGGGAACGCCACCACAGGCAGGCCTAGCCCCACCGCCTGCTCGTTGGCCGTGCCGGCCGTGCCCAGCACCGCGTCGGCCGAGGCCAGCACCGAGGGGAACCGCCCAACCGTCACCCACAGCCGCCTCTCGCCGCGCCGCCAGGCGGCCGCCATGCCGGGCGGGGCCGCGTCGTCAGGCACCCAGCCCTCCGGCCGCTCGGGGACGCCCGAGCCGGCCCACGCCACGACGCCCACGACGGGGCTGGCGAGCTCGAGGGCACGCCGCATCACCGCCAGGCTGGCGGCCGCCTGGCCACGTGAACCCGGGAGCAGCGCCACGACGGGCAGCCGCGACTGGTCGCGGGGCAGGAGCGGCGAGGCGGCCAAGCCGTCCATCATCGGGTTGCCTAGCCAGGTGGCGGGCACGCGGGCCCGCGCGAGCCAGTCCGCCGTGGCCTGGTCGCGAGCGTAGACGCGTTGCGCGCGCCTGAGCAGCCACATCTCCGGCGGCCTGAACCCCTCCATGAACCAGCGCATGCCGGGGCCCTCGCCGCCGCCGTGGTGCACCGACACCAGTGTCTGCAGCACGCGCCGCGGGGCGCGGACGAGTGAGGCGTGCGCCTGGGCGTAGACGTCGCCCACGACGAACACGCCCCGAGGGACCTGCCCCAGGAGGAACCGCGCTTGGGCGAGCGTCAGGCCGATCAGCCCCGCCCTGACGTCGCGCCTCAGCAGCTCAGCCGAGTGCATCGTGAAGCCGCCCGAGGGCATGGCCTTCCGCGGACCGACGACCTCCAGGCCGGCGGCGGCCAGCTGCTCGCCCAGCCCCACGAGCGGGAAGGCCTGCACTGAGAGGCCCGGGGCGAGCTCGCGCAGCCGCTCCAGCACGCGGGCGGCCACGTAGTCCTCCCCCTTGCCGTTGCTGATGACTAGCAGGTCGGCCACCTAGGGCCTAGGCCTCCTCCGGCGCGGGCAGGGGGCCGGCGCCCCAGCCGAGCTTCAGGCGCAGGACGTCGAAGGCGCTGCGCTCGCCGGTGGACAGGAGCGTCAGGCCGCGCGGCGCCGCGGTGACCAGCACCTCGTCGCCCATGCCCACGGGCACGTGCTCCTGGCCGTCGATGACCAGGGCGACCTCGTCCGGGCGCGTGAGGATCTCGAGGCCGATGACGCTGTGCCCCGGCAGCACTATGGGCCTGTTGGTGAACGAGTGCGGCGCCACCGGCGTGACCACCAGGGCGTGCAGGCCGTGGTCGATGATGGGGCCGCCCAGCGACAGCGAGTACGCCGTGGATCCCACCGGCGTGCTCACGACCACGCCGTCGGCCCGGTACTCGGTGGCGTGCTCGCCGTCCACGCGCATGCGCACCCGCAGCAGGCGGGTCATGACGCCCTGCGACAGCATCACGTCGTTGAGGGCGTGGTGGACCCCTTCGCGGCCGGCGATGCGCACCTCGAGCATCGTCTTCTCGCGCAGGGGCCAGTCGGGGACGAGCTCGCCGGCGGCGTACCGCAGCGCCTGCTCCTCGCCGAACTCGGCGAGGAAGCCTAGCTTGCCGAGGTTCACGCCCATCACCGGCACGCCGCTGCCCACGGACCGGCGCGCGGCCGACAGGAGCGTGCCGTCGCCGCCCACCGACACGACGAGCTGCGCCTTCGCCAGGACCCCCTGCAGAGGCGACTCGCCGCCCAGGTCGAGGGTCACTTCCGCGCCGTGAGCCTCGAGGCGCGTGGCGATCTCGCGGGCCAGGGGGTGCGCCTCGGGCTTGTGCTTGGTGCTGGTGACCACCGCGCCCGTCAGCTCGGCGGCGGGCACGACGAACCGCTGAGCTTCGCGGCCCTGCGCGACCATCAGGCGGTGGCCGCGCTCAGCTGCTCCGGCCAGCGGGCCACGACCTTGGAGTAGACGAAGTCGACGACCGCCTCGAGCGTGAGTGGGCTGGTGTCGAGGTGGATGGCATCGGGGGCGGGCACCGACTGCTTGGCGTCGCGCTCGTCCCGCACGCGGATGGCCTCGGCCACGGCTGCGAGGTCGGCGGACCTCTCGCCGACGCGGCGCTTGGCCCTCACCTCAGGGCTGGCCGTCAGGTAGAACTTCCACCGCGCGTCGGGGAACACGGCGGTGCCCATGTCGCGGCCGTCGATGACGAACGGCCCCTCCAGCTCGCGCAGCCTGTCGGTGACCCAGGCGCGCACGCCGTCGAGCTTCGCCACCTCGGAGACGCGGGCGTCGATGGCGTCCGTGTGCAGCAGGTGCGCCACGTCCTCGCCGTCCACGGTGATGCGGTCCTGCTGGGCGTCGGGCACCAGGCGTACGTCGTGGCGGCCGAGCATGGCCAGCAAGGCAGCCTCGTCGTCGAGGGGCACGCCCTCCTGCAGCGCCATGTGGGTGGCCGCGCGGTAGAGCAGGCCGCTGGAGACGTAGGCGATCCCCAGGCGGGCGGCGACGGCCTTGGCGGCGCTCGACTTGCCCGAGGCCGCGGGCCCGTCGAGGGTGATGATCGGCCGGGTCCCCGCGTCCATGGCGGTCATGATAGCCCCGCCCCCAGCAGGCCCAGGAAGTCGTCGAAGAAGCGCGGGTAGGTCTTGTTCACGCAGGCGGGGTCCTTGATCACGATGTTGGGAAGTCGCGCCCCGGCCACGGCGAGCGCCATGGCCATGCGGTGGTCGCCGTAGGTCTCCAGCTCCACGGGCCGCGTGGGCTCCGTGTCGAGGGGCCAGACGGTGATGTTGTCGTCGCCCTCCTCCACCCTGGCGCCGAGGCGCGTGAGCTCCACGGCCATGGCCTGCAGGCGGTCCGTCTCCTTGACGCGCAGGTTGCCGACGTTGGCCACGTGCACGGGCGAGTCCGCGAAGAGCCCCACCACCGCCAGCGTCTGCGCCTGGTCGGGCATGTCGTTCAGGTCGAACTCCCCTCCCCTCAGGCGCCGCGGGCCGGTGACGGTGACCGAGTCTGGCGCCCAGGAGACGTCGCAGCCCATCTCGGCCAGCACGCTGGCCAGGCGCGCGTCGCCCTGGCGCGTGTTGGCGCCGAGGTTCTCCACGCGCACGCTGCCGCCCGTGATGGCCGCCGCGGCCCAGTAGTAGCCGGCGGCCATGGCGTCGCCCTCCACGCGGTAGTCCCGGGCCGTGTACACGCCCGGCTGCACCTCGAAGCGCTCGTAGCCCTGCCGCTCGACGGTGACGCCGAAGTGCGACATGGCGTCGATGGTCATGTCGACGAAGGGCTTGGAGAGGAGCTCGCCCGCCACCTCGATGGTGAGCGGCCCTCTCGCCAGCGGCGCTGCCATCAGCAGGCCGGAGAGGAATTGTGACGATACATCACCTTTCACGCGCACGCTGCCGCCGTCCAGGCCCGCGGCGCGCACCGTGACCGGCGGGTGACCGTCCACGCCCTCGACGTCGGCGCCGAGCTGCTTCAGCGCCTCGAGCAGGTCGCCCACGGGCCGCTCGCGCATGCGGGCGGTGCCGTCGAGGACGAACTCGCCGTTGCCGGCGGCGACGATGGCCGTGAGGAAGCGCAGCGAGGTTCCGGAGAGGCGCAGGTCCAGCGTCGCGCTCTTGGACGGAAGTGGCCCGCCCGCGCCGCGCACCACGACGGTGTCGCCCCGCACGTCCAGGCCGACGCCCAGCTGCTGGAGGGCGCGCACCATGACCTCGGAGTCCTCGGCCACCAGAGCGCCGGTGATGGTGGTCGTCCCGTGCGCCAGGGCGGCGAGCGGGAGGGCGCGGTTCGTCAGGCTCTTGGACCCGGGCACGGAGACGCTGCCGCGCATCCTCGCCTGCGGGCCTATGGGCAGCTTCGTCGGGAGCTTCAGCGCCACCGGGAGAGGATAACCGGCCGTCGCAAGACGACGCCCGCGCTGCCGTCCTGGGCGGCAGGCGGGCCCCCACCGCAGCGAGCCTCGCCGCCCGTCCAGGCTCCTAGCCCCCCAGCGCGACCCGGACGCCGGCTGCGAGGCGTTAGCCTGTGCCCGTGGTCGACCATGCCGCCTACCCGGAGGCGCTAGCGCGAGTCGTCAGGGAGTTCGCGTCCGCCCCCAAGCAGCTCCGCCTGCCCCTGCTCCTCGAGTACGCCCAGAAGCTGCCCAACCCCCCGGGCGAGATCGAGCTGGAGCAGGTGCACGAGTGCGTGACGCCGCTCTTCCTCCACGCCGACGTGGGCGACGACGGCCGCGTGTACCTGCACTTCAAGGCGCCCGAGGAGGCGCCGACCACGCGCGGCTTCGCCTCGGTCGTGCACGCGGGCCTCAACGGGGCCACCCCCGAGGAGGTCCTCGCCACCCCGGACGACTTCTACATGGAGATGGGCCTCGCCGAGCTCATCTCGCCCCTCAGGCTGCGCGGCATGAGCGGCATGCTCACGCGCGTCAAGCGGCAGGTGCGGGACAGGATCGCGACCGGGGCCTGACGAGGGCCGCCGAGGCCGCTGCCCCGCCCGGGAACCCCGCGCCACGCGCGGCACCAGACCCGTGTGCTAACATCTCGCGGGCTGCTCCACGGCGAGCGGCCAGCCCGCGCACGGGCACCCCAACACACTCATTACGCCCCACGCGCTGGCAGGCGGGGCGCGAGAGGGAGCGACGACATGAAGCAAGGCATCCACCCCAAGATGGTCAAGGCCAAGGTCATCTGCGACGGCCAGGTCGTCATGGAGACCTACAGCACCAAGCCCGAGCTGCACGTCGACGTCTGGTCAGGCAACCACCCGTTCTTCACGGGCGAGCAGCGCTTCATCGACACCGAGGGCCGCGTCGAGAAGTTCCAGAAGCGCTTCGGCGACAGCTACCGCCGCACCAAGAAGTAAGCCCGCACGAGAGACCGCGAGGGGCCCGGCGTCGACCGGGCCCCTTCTCCTTGGCCCGCTGGGCCGACCGCGTCGGCGCCGCGCGCAGCGCCACGGCGGCGCGCCAGCCCGGCGACCCAGGCGACCTAGACGGGCACGGCCGCGTAGAGCTCGGTGCCGCGAGCGGGCTTCGAGTCGATGTCGAGCCTGCCGCCCCGCGCCTCGACGCGCTCGCGCATCTGCTTGATGCCCAGCCCGCCGACGCTCGTGACGCGGTCGGCCACCTGCTCCATGTCGAAGCCCACGCCGTCGTCGCGCACCGACACGAACGCCATGCCGTCCTCCGTGGTGCCCAGGCGCACCTCGACGTTCTGCGCCTTGGCGTGCTTGGCCACGTTGTGCATGGCCTCCTGGAAGATCCTGAACAGCACCGCCTCGGACTTCAGCGACAGCTCCGGCAGCGAGCCGAACACCACGTCCACCTTCACGTCGTTCTGCTGGCCGAAGTCCAGCGCGTAGCGCCTGACCGTCTCGGCGAACCCGAAGCGCTCGAGGTCCACGGGCCGCAGCGCGAAGATCGAGCGCCTGACCTCCCTGATGGACTCGCGCACAGTCTCCTTGGCCTGGTCGAGCTCCTGCGCCGCCTTCTCCGGGTCGCGCGGGATGAGCCGCTGCACCAGGTCGAGCTTGAGCGCCGTGAAGGCCAGCATCTGGGCCACGCCGTCGTGGATCTCGCGGGCGATGCGCGAGCGCTCCTCGGAGATGGCCAGCTCCTCGGACTGCAAGTAGGCGCTGGCGTTGCGGATGGCCAGCGACACCTGGCCGGCGACCAGCCACACGAAGGGCAGCAGGGAGCGGTCGAAGTGCCCCTCGTCCGGATGGGCGAGGAGGACCACGCCGAGGAGCTCGTCACCGGCGCGCAGCGGCGCCACCAGGGCGCTGCCGGCGTCCTGCAGCAGGGGCCCGTACTCCTGCACCCCGGGCCCCTCCGTGTCCAGGCGCTCCAGGATGCGCGGCTCGCCCTTGGCGGCCACCGAGCCCACGAGCCCCTCCCCCACGCGCCAGGCACGCGGGTTGGGGCCCACGTCGCCGCCGACCGTGGCGGCGAGCCGCAGCAGCCCCTCGCCGTCCGAGAGGAAGATGCCGCCCACGGGGGCTGAGACGAAGCCGAGCATCTGGGTGAGCACGCTGGTGAGCAGGCGGCCGAGGTTGCCCTCCGCTCGGATGGACCGGTCTACCTCAACCAGCGTCATCAGGTCTCGCGTGCGGAGGCGCGTGGCCTCGGCGGCGGCCGAGAACTGGGTGGCGACGATCGAGAACGACTCGAGCGCGCGCTCGTCAGGGGCGCCGCGCAGGTACGCGGTCAACGATCCCTCCGGCTCACCGCCCCACACCACCGGCGCCGTCAGCGCCGTGCGGCCGTCGGGGAGGCGCTCGACCCTCACGGCCACGTCGCCGTCGCGAGCCCGCCTCCTGGCCTCCTCGTCGCGCCTGATGGCGTCCTGCTCCAGCCAGGCGTCGAGGCCGAGGCCGTGCGTGATGCCGAGGCCCTCCGGGCCCAGGACCACCGCCACGCTGGGGGCGCCGGTGATGCCGGCCACGCCCTCGGCGGCCGCGCGCACCGTGGACTCCAGGCTCGGAGACGCGGCGAACCGCTCGGTCACCCCCTGGATGGCGCTCAGTAGCTCGTGGCTGGCCTGCAGCTCGCGGTAGAGCTCGGCCAGCTCCGCCTGCGCGCGCTCCTTGAGGCGCGCCTCCCCGGCGATCCAGTTGAGGGTCACGTACGTGGCGATGGGTCCGAGGATCGAGTAGAAGAGCAGCTGAGCCCAGAACTGGCCCGCCGGCGGCAGCAGCGGCACGATGAAGAGCTGGTGCACGAGCACCACGCCGACGATGGAGAGGGGCAGCCACAGGCGCGCGAGGCGCACCTGCTCGTAGAGCCCGCCCACGCCTTCCAGCCGCGCGCGGCCCGCTTGTCCCACGGGAGGGGTCATGCGGCGATTCTATGCAGGTACACTCCGCCCATGACCGAAGCCCCCGCCGCGCCCCTCGCGCCGCCCACGCGGCCCGAGCAGCCCGTCGTCGTGCTGACGCTGGGCGAGGCGCGCCTGACGCTCCTCGGCACCGCGCACGTGTCGCGCGCGTCCGCCGAGGCCGTGAAGCACCAGGTAGAGACAGGCGGCCACGACGCCGTGGCCATCGAGCTGGACGCCGGCAGGCTGGCCGCCATCACCGACGCGCAGGCGCACGCCAAGACCGACCTCATGAAGGTACTGCGCGAGGGCAAGGCCGGGGTGCTGGCGGTGAACCTGGCGCTCGGCGCGTTCCAGCAGCGCCTGGCCGACAAGTTCGGCATCGAGCCCGGCGCCGAGATGCGCGCGGCCGTGGCCGGCGCCAAGGAGCGGGGCCTGCCCCTCCTGCTCATCGACCGCGACATAGGCGTCACGCTCAGGCGCCTCTACGGCGGCGTGGGCTGGTGGCGCCGCATGACGCTGGTGGCGGGCATAGTCGCCTCGGCGTTCAGCAACGAGGACGTGCCCGAGGAGGAGATCGAGAGGCTGAAGGAGGGCGACGTCCTGGAGGCCACCTTCGCCGAGTTCGCCACGAGCCGCTCCGACCTCTACGGCCCGCTCATCGCCGAGCGCGACGAGTACATGGCCGCCAAGCTCCTCCAGGCCGTGGGCGACGCGAGCGCGCCGCGCCACCGCGACGTGCTGGCCGTCGTGGGCGCGGGGCACCTCAAGGGCATCACGGCGCTGCTGGTGAAGGCCGGCGCCAAGGTGGTCGAGGGCGACGCGAGCCCCGACGACGGAGGCAGCGGCCCGGGCGCCGCGCCCTCGCGCGAGGAGCTGCGCGCCCGCCTGCGCGAGCTGGAGACGACGCCGCCCCCGAGCAAGGCGAACAAGGTCATCCCCTGGGCGATCCTCGTCCTGGTGGTGGCGGGCTTCGCGGTCGGCTTCCTGCGCAGCCCCGAGGAGGGCCTTCGCCTGCTCACCGACTGGACCATCGTCACGGCCTCGCTGGCGGGCCTGGGCACCCTGGCCGCTCTCGCCCACCCGCTCACCATCCTCGCCACCGCCATCGCGGCGCCGTTCACCACCCTCAACCCGCTGCTCGGCGCCGGGTTCGTCGCGGCCGGCGTGGAGCTGTGGCTGCGCAAGCCCAGCGTCGGCGACTTCGAGCGCCTGCGGCGCGACGTCACCACACTCAAGGGCTGGTGGACGAACCGGGCCGCCCGCGTGCTCCTGGTGTTCGTCCTGTCAACGCTCGGCGCCTCGGCGGGCACGTTCCTGGCCGGCGCCAGGGTGTTCGGCAGGCTCTTCGGCTGAGACGGCAGACGACCTCGCAACGAAGCGCCCGGACGGCATCACCGTCCGGGCGCTCGCTCATGCGGAGGTCGAACTAGCGCGTCAGGGCGTCTCCGGCGCGCCGTCGAGCGCCCACTGCGCGTAGGCGTCGACGAACGCGAAGCGCACGTCGCGCGAGCCGCTGGCCAGGACGAAGTCGAGGAAGTCCTCCACGTCCTCCGCCGTCGACTCCCTGAACAGCTCGCCGCCCGACTTGCCCTCGAACCTGCCCTGGTCCACGCGCGGCAGGGCGCCCTCGGCGGCGTCGGCGGCGAAGCGCAGCTCGTTGATGAGCACCTCGACGAGCTGGTCGGCGCGCGCCAGGTCGGCGACCGAGTAGAGCGGCTGCCCCGACCTCAGGCCGGTCATCAGGAGGTTGCGGCCGAGGAGCTGGCGGAGGGCTTGCGGCTCGCCGGCCACCTCGAACTGCCGGCTGGTCTCGGCCCCCTGCCCCTCGCCGCCCTCGACGAACACGTCGATCTGGTAGTCGCCGGGCGCCAGGTCGTTCGGCAGGCCGATGGCGAGGCCGTCGACCACGTAGCCCACGGCGCCCTGCGGCACGTCGATCTCCACCTCGGAGGCCACGAGCGGGGCGCCCGTCTCCCCTCGCCGGCGGAGCTCGGCGCGCGCCAGCACGCGCGGGGGCAGGGCGTCGCCAGGCGTGCTGAGCTCGAAGGTCGGATGGACCTCGTCGCCGGGGTGGAACGGCGCGGCCTCGGGACCCCTGGCGCCGAGGGTCATGCGCGACTGGCCCACGATCTCCATGGGCGGCAGCGGCTTGTCGAGCTCGTCGAGGCGCGCCTGCGCGGCGGCCACGAACTCGGCGTCGCCGCCCGAGGCGCGCGCCACGAACCTGGCGTAGGCGTCGCGCGCGGCCTGGCGGCGGCCGTCCGCCTCCAGCAGCATGCCGAGGGCGTAGTCCACGCCCGCCGCGTCCGGGTACAGGTCGAGCGCGTCCTCCAGGTCGACGATGGCCTCGTCGTTGACCTCCGGGTCGAACCGGAGCGCCTGCTCGTAGGCGCGCAGCGCCTCGCCCAGGCGGCCCGTGACCGCGCGGACGAGACCGAGGTTGTAGGCCGCCACCGACTGCGAGCCGTCGAGCTCCAGCGCGCGGATGGACGCCGCCTCGGAGCGCTCGAGCTGCCCTATCAGGTAGTAGGCCCAGCCCAGGTTGGTCCAGTAGAGGTCCGACTCCGGCTCGAGCTCCACGGCCACGGCCAGGGCCTCGGCGGCCGCCTGGCCCTGGTCGCGGTCGAAGTAGACGTACGACAGCGCCTCGAGCGGGTAGGCCATGAACGGCGCCGCGCGCGTGAGGGCCTGCAGCGCGGCCACCTGCGAGTCCACGTCGCCTTCCAGCTCGGCCGCGAGCGAGGCGGCCAGTATGGCCGCCGCGTTGGCGCGGCTCGGGTCGGCCACTATGGCCGCGACGCCAGCGGGGTCGCCCTGCTCGCCGCGCGACCTGAGGAACGAGTGCCGCCCCACGAAGCCGTACGGGTAGGCGGCGGCCGCGTCGTAGGCGGCCTCGGCGCCGGCCCTGTCGTTGACGCTGGCGGCCAGCGCGGCCTCCCAGGCCTGGGCAGAGGGGATGCCGGTGGCCTGGGCCATGGTCACGAACGCCGCGCGGGAGAGGCCGAGGTCGGTGGTGTCGCTCTGCACGGAGAAGAGCGCCCGGCGGACGACCGAGGAGGCGTCGGCGGGCGGGTCGTCGGAGGCGGTGATGACGGCCTCGAGGTCCTGGAGGATCCGCGAGGCGCGCTCCGGCACGCCGCCTTGCTGGACGGCGTCGCGCAGCGCGTCCAGGCCGTCGCCCTGCAACGAGGCGGAGAGCAGCGCCACGCCCCTCACGTACGAGCCGTAGGCGCCGGTGAACAGGCCGGTGAGCGACGGCATCGCGATGGGACGCGCGTAGTGCGGGGCGCTCTCCGGGTACAGCTCGTCGAGCACGTGGCCTACGAGCGCGGCGGCCTGGTAGGCCAAGCGCTCGGGGTGCGCGGGGTCGGCCACCAGCTCACCGGTCCGCAGGCGGTCGGCGTGGGCCACGGTGACGAAGAGGCTGAGCCTGTCGTCGCGCTCCTCCACGTAGCCGGTGATGACCACGTCGACGCCCGTGGCGCCCAGCAGCAGGTCGGCGCCGGCCGGCCGGTAGACGTCGTTGGGGTCGACGACGCGGGCGGGGTTGATGAACCCGCCTTCCACGGCCAGCGGCGGGACCGCGGCCGCGGCGACCTCGGGGCCGATGACCACGGAGGTCTCGTCGAGCGCGTCAGCGACCTCGGTGGCCAGCGCCGCGCCGAGGAGCACGTCCTGGCTGTCGAACGGGTGCACCAGCACCGTGGGGCCGCTGGCGAGCGCGGCGCCCGCCAGCGCGAGCGCGACTACCAAGGAGAAGAGGAAGCGCGCGCCGGCCCGTTTGGCTCGGGCCACCGCTTGCGACTCGCTACGGACGTGTTCTTGTCCTGGGAACATGCTCGCCTCCATCAGGTTGGAACAGAGGCTAGCACGGGGCCTATGACGCCCCAGGAAGCGCAGGAGGCGGGCGACCGCCTCAGTCGAGGAGCTGCTCGAACTCCTCCAAGACCTGCTGAGCGGCCTCGCCCGAGCGAGCCACGACGAGGATGGTGTCCTGCCCAGCCAGGGTGCCGACGATGTCGTCGCGCTCGAGCTTGTCGATCACGTAGGCCACGCCGGACGCGTGCCCCTCGTCCACCTTGATGGCGATGATGTTCTCGCCGCGGTCGAGGTCGCGCACGAACAGCTTGAAGCGCTGCTTGAGCTCGGCCTCCACGTCCTCCTGGCCGGTGAGGGGCGTGACCCTGTAGCGGTGCTGGCCCTTGCCCGCCGGCACCCGCACGAGCCTGAGCTCGGTGACGTCACGGCTCACCGTGGCCTGCGTGACGCGTATCCCCCGCTCGGCGAGCTTCTCGGCGATCTGCGCCTGCGTGGAGAGGAACTCGCTCTCCACCAGCTCGGCGATGAGTCGCTGCCTGTACTCCTTGCTGGGCATGATTATGCAGTATATACGCATCATGCTTCGCCTGGGGAGCCGCCGCCCCCCGAGCGAAGCGCCCGGAGCAGGTGCCCCGGGCGCCTACGCGAGCCTTCAGGCTCTCAGTCCTCGTCGTCGTCGAACGGGCTGCTGAACGTCTGCGGCGTCTCCACCCTCACGGGCTCGACGGTGCGGCGCACCTCGTCGAGGGAGGGCAGGGTGCCGTCGTCGCCCCAGCGGACCTGGTCGGAGATGGTGAGCTCCTTCATCGCCAGGGAGACGGTGTTCTCGTTCTTGGGCTGGTCTTCCGGATCCAGGACGCTGGGCACGCCGAACTTGAGCTGCGCGGCGCGCTTGGCCACGATGATCGACAGCCGGTAACGGGAGTCGGTCAGGGCGAGCAGCTTGTCGTAACCTTCCTGAGCCACGAAGGGCCTCCTTGCAACCTTGGGATGGTAGCACAGCCCCCGCGCGAAGTCGTCGTCCGGGGCCTACCCCGCCCGCACGCTAGAGGCGGCTCAGCCGGCGAGCGTGCGCTCGATGTCGGCGTCGGTGATGCGGTGCGCCCGCGCGCGCTCGGCGCGGATGATGCTCACGAAGTCCAGCGCGGCGCTGTAGAGGTCGTCGTTCACGACCACGTAGTCGAACTCGCGCATCGCCCTGATCTCCTCGCGGGCGCGCGCCAGGCGCTTCTGGATCTTCTCCTCGGAGTCGGTGCCGCGACCGCGCAGGCGCCTCTCCAGCTCGCTCATCGACGGCGGGGCGATGAACACCATGACCGCCTCGGGCATGCGCGACTTGACCTTGCGGGCGCCGACGAGCTCCAGCTCGAGGAGCACGTCGCGGCCCTGCGACAGCGCCTCCTCCACCGGCCCGCGCGGCGTGCCGTACATGTCGCCCACGTACTCGGCGTGCTCGAGGAGGCCGTCGGCCGACAGCAGCTCCTCGAACCTCTCGCGGGTGAGGAAGTGGTAGTTCTGACCGTCCACCTCGCCCGGCCGCTGGGTCCGGGTCGTGGCCGACACTGAGTAGTAGACGTCCTCCAGCTGAGGCAACGCGACGCGCCTTATGGAGTCCTTGCCCACGCCCGAGGCGCCCGTCATGACGAAGAGGATGCCCCTCTTGCGCCGGCCGCCGGCCTGCTCCGCCCTGCGGTCCGAGCCGCTACGGCGCTCTCCGTCCGTCTGGACGGACTGGTTCCCTTCGGTGTCCTCTGGCGTCACGTTGTGGTGTGAGACCCTCCGTTGAGCGCTGCCCCCAGCGCGCGGGCACGACCCGCAGGCTGGGAGACTGTACCACGGTGCCAGGCGCGCCCGCCGGGGCTTCCGTCCTGATGTCCTCCCACGCTCCGGAGCCACCAGGCGGGCTGCCGACGCTCTGGGATCAGTACACGTAGACCGCCCCCGAGCTCGGCAAGGAGTCCTCCGACGGGTCCTGCTCGTCCCCCGCGGGGCCGTCCTCGGCCGGGGCGCCGACGACGAGCGTCCGGCCGTCCGCCGACAGGGCCACGGAGTGCCCGAAGAAGTCGCCAGGGTCCGTGTTCGGAGCCTTCAGGTAGCCGAGCCCCTCCCATCCGCCTTCGGGGTCGCGCCAGAAGAGGTAGGCGGCGCCGGCGCCGGCAGCACCGTCGCCCACGGGAGGCTCGGCGCCTTCGCCCTCGCCGTCCTCGGAGGGCGCCCCGAACGCGATCACCTTGGCGTCGGCGCTGATGGCCACGGAGAAGCCGAAGAGGTCCTCAGCTCCCGGGCCCCTGGCCTTCAGGTAGGCGATGAGGGCGACCTCGCCCTCGGCCCCGAGGTCGAAGACGTAAGCCGCGCCCGCCGCGTCGCTGAGCTCGTCGGCGACGGGGTCGACACCCTGGCCGCTGCCGTCCTCGCCGGGCGCGCCGACCACTAGGTAACTGCCATCGCCGGACAGGGCCACCGACGCGCCGAACTTGTCGCCGTCGTCGCCATCTGGCGCCCTCACCGTCAAGGGACCGGACCAGCCTGAGTCGTCCCGGTGGAACACGTAGACAGCTCCCGCGAGCGAATCAGGGGCGATGGCGTTGTCCGCGGGGGCGGCCCCCACAACCAACACGCTCCCGTCGCTCGCGATGTCGACGGCGGTCCCGAAGAACTCGCCCCCGAACTGCTCACGCGACTTCAGGTACACGGGGCCCGTCCAGGCGCCCGCCTCGTCCCTCTGGAACACGTAGGCGGCGCCGGCCAGCGGCAGGTCGTCGTCGACCGACGGGCCCACGCCGGAGCCGCTACCCGCCTCGTAGGGCGCTCCCACCACGAGGTGGTTCCCGTCGCCCGACAGCGCCAACGAGTAGCCGAACGCCTCCCCTTGGCCCGGCTCGCTGGCCTTCACCACTGCGGATAGCTCGTACGAGCCCGTGGGCTGCCGCTCGAAGAGCAGCACGGCGCCACTACCCGGCGTCTCGTCGGCGCTGGGCCGCGTGGGGTCCACGCCCGCGCCGCTCGAGTCCTCCTGAGGCACGCCCACGGCCACGATGTCGCCGTTCGCTGAGACGTCCACGACCCACCCCATGAAGTCCGCGGCGTCACCGACCGCGTCCTTGACGTAGCCGATGGCGTCCAGGACCATCTGCGCCATCACCACCGCGGGATCCGAAGCGGTGCAGCCGGCGCCGTTGCAAGCCTCGACGACGAACTCGGCCCCGGCGACGGCTGGGAGGAACGCCTCGAACTCGAACTGGGTTGCCGTGGCCGGCAGGCCGGACGCGACGTCCGCGGGTTCCCCAGCGTCTACCCGCTTCACGTCGAGCTCCTCGGCGCCTTCGCCCCCTGTCCACTGAAGACGGAAGGACTTGGTCCCCGCCACCGCGATGTCGACGACAGGCATCGTGGGCGGGACCTCCTCCTCGTCGTCGTCATCGTCGTCGGGAGGCAACGGCGGAGGGTCAAGAACGCACGCTGCAAGCAGAAGTAGCAACAGCCAGGCGCGGCCCCGGCGGACGACTCGACGCGACGGCGCCGCGACCGCGGACGGCGAGCCCGCCCGGGCACTGCGAGGGTGATCCGTTGACATGGAGAGCACGGCCTTCCTGCAAGACGCAGGGCCTGACGCTGTGGTCTGAGTCCACGTTATACAGCCATGCCGCCCCACACGCGCTAGCCCCCTCCCACCCGGCCCGGCAGCGGCCGGTGCTACGATGCAGTCCCGGGAAGGTGGTCTGGCCATGGACCGGAAGTACATCTTCATAACCGGGGGGGTGGTCTCGAGCCTGGGCAAGGGCATCGCCACCTCGAGCATCGGGGCCCTCCTGCGGGCCAGGGGGTACTCGGTCACGGCCGTGAAGATCGACCCCTACATCAACGTCGACGCCGGCACGATGCGCCCCTACGAGCACGGTGAGGTCTTCGTCACCGACGACGGCGCCGAGACCGACCTCGACATCGGCACCTACGAGCGCTTCCTCGACGTCGACCTGGCGCGCGGCAACAACGTCACGACCGGCCAGGTGTACCTGAGCGTCATCGAGAAGGAGCGCCGCGGCGCCTACCTCTCGCACACGGTCCAGGTCATCCCCCACGTCACCGACGAGATCAAGGAGCGCATCCGCTCCGCCGGCAGGGCCGCCGACGCCGAGATCGTCCTGGTCGAGGTGGGCGGCACGGTCGGCGACATCGAGTCGCTGCCGTTCCTAGAGGCCATAAGGCAGTTCCGCTTCGACGCCGGCCGCGAGAACACGCTCTACTTCCACGTGACGCTCGTGCCCTTCCTGGGCACCAGCGAGGAGTTCAAGACCAAGCCCACGCAGCACTCGGTGGCCACGCTGCGCAGCGTCGGCATACAGCCGGACGCGCTCGTCCTGCGCTCGCAGTCGGCGGTGCCGCTCGAGCAGCTGCAGAAGATCGCGCTCTTCTCCAACGTGGACTCCGACGCGGTCTTCAACTCGTTCGACGCCGACTACGTCTACGCCGTGCCCGAGATGCTCGAGCAGCAGGGCGTGGGCCGGTTCATCGAGAGGAAGCTGGGCCTGGAGCCCGTCACCCCGGAGCTCAGGGTCTGGCAGGACGCCATCCGCGTCCTCAGGCGGCCCGAGCGCAGCGTGCGCATCGCCGTGGTGGGCAAGTACGTGGCCATGCCCGACGCCTACCTGAGCCTCCTCGAGGCACTCAAGCACGCCGGCATCGCCAACCGCTCCGCCGTGGACGTGGAGTGGGTGGACGCCGAGAGCCTCATGACCGACGAGCCGCCCTCGCTGGAGGGCTTCGACGGCATCCTCGTGCCCGGCGGCTTCGGCGTGCGCGGCATAGAGGGCAAGGTGGCGGCCGCGCGCATCGCCCGCGAGAACAAGGTCCCATACCTGGGCATCTGCCTGGGCATGCAGGTGGCCGTCATCGAGTACGCCCGCAACGTGGCCGGGCTCGAGGGCGCCAACTCCACCGAGTTCGACCCCTACACGCCGCACCCGGTCATCGACCTGATGCCCGAGCAGCTCGAGGTGGACGGCATGGGCGGCACCATGCGCCTCGGCTCGTGGCCCATGCAGGTCTTCCCCGGCACCACGCTGGAGCGCGTCTACAAGCTGGCGGCCGGCCAGGGCGGCACGGTGCACGAGAGGCACCGCCACCGCTACGAGGTGAACCCCGAGTACGTCGAGAGGCTCAAGGCAGCCGGACTGGTGGTGTCGGGCGTGACGCCCGGGATGGCCGGCCGGGGCGAGGGCCTCGTCGAGGCCGTCGAGCTGGACGGCCACCCGTTCTTCCTCGGCGTGCAGAGCCACCCCGAGTTCAAGTCGCGGCTCATGCGCCCCTCGCCGCCGTTCACCGGCTTCATAGAGGCCGCGGTGAAGCACGCGGTCAGGGAGGCCGCCACGGTCGCGTGACCACGGGGGCGTCGCGGCCGTACATCATCGGCGTCGCGGGAGGGACCGGCAGCGGCAAGTCCACCGTGGCCCGCGCCATGGCCGCGGCGGCGCCCGGCCAGGTGCTGGTTCTGCCGCAGGACGTCTACTACCGCCGCTCCAGCGACCCGTACTTCGAGGGCCGCAGCGTCATCAACTGGGACGAGCCGGGCGCCTTCGACACGCCCCTGCTGGTCGAGCACCTCGACCGCCTCGTGGCCGGCGAGCCGGTCGAGAGGCCCCTCTACGACTTCGAGGCCTCCGATAGGCTCCCCGAGACTCTGCGCCTGGAGCCCGCGCCCGTGGTCGTGGTCGAGGGGATCCTCGTCCTGCACGAGCCCGACCTGCGCCGGCGCCTCGACCTGAAGGTGTTCGTGGACGCCCCGCCGGACGAGCGCTTCATCCGCCGCCTGGAGCGCGACGTCTCCGAGCGCGGCCGCAGCGCGCAGAGCGTCATCGACCAGTACCGCAACACCGTGAAGCCCATGCACGACGTGTACGTGCAGCCCACCAAGCAGTACGCCGACCTCATCGTGCCCGAGGGCGGGCGGAACCTCGCCGCCATCGAGGTGCTGATGAACCACGTCAAGGCGCGCATCGGGCAGTGGCAGTGAGGGAGCTGGCATGAGGCGCGTCCTGTGGTTCGTCGTCCTGCTGTCGCTGGTGCCGGCGGCGCTCCTCGTCGCCCGGCGCATCGCCGCCGAGGGCACGCGCGTGGACGTGGCGGTGGTCATGGACGAGCAGGCGCTCGCCGACCAGGCCGCGCTCCTGGGCATCTCCAGCTTCGAGCTGGCGCAGCGCTACCGCGACCTGGGCCTCCCGGGCATCGCCGTCTACGAGGACAACATCGAGTCCTTGGCCAACAAGGGCTACGTGGCCGTGCTCATGGGCTACGAGCTGCGCTCGCAGGCCGTGGCCAGGGGCGAGGAGCCGCCTGCCGTGCCCGCCGACTCCACCGTGGTCACCGCGCTGGTGCCTGGTGCCGTCGACGCGCTCATCGCCAAGAACGTGCCCGACGCCGCTCCTTTCGAGTACGCGGGCCGCACCTGGTACTGGTGGCCGGGCGACGTGCGCCAGACGCTCCCCGCCGGCCCCGACGCCGCCGAGCTGGAGCGCTGGCAGGCCGCCGGCTTCGACATCGCCTACAGGCCGCGCAACGCACCGTACCGGCTCCTCGACCCAGGCGCCGACTTCCCCGAACAGGCCCGGTACCTCGTCTACGCCGGCACGCAGGTGGCCGGCCACCCGTTCGGCAACGAGGAGGACGGCGCGCAGCCGGTCATCGACGCCTCGCAGGAGTTCCTAACGGCGATCATCGAGGGCACGCCGCAGGACGGCATGGGCCGCATCTCCAGCCAGGTGCCCACGGTGAGGCTGCTGTCGTTCAACCAGGACTACGTGAACCGGCGCCTGCGGCCGGCGGACATCGTGGACAAGTACATGCTCGCCGTGTCGGAGCGGAACGTGCGCCTGCTGTACCTGCGCCCGTGGACCACCACCGAGCTCGGCGACCCGGTGGCCAACACCGAGGCGATGATCACGGGCCTCGTCGAGGCCCTGAGGTCGGAGGGCTACGAGCCCGGCCCGCTCACCACGCTCGACACCACGTTCGAGACGAACCGCCTGCTGCGCACGCTGTCGGCCGTCGGCGTGCTGGCCGGCCTGGCGCTCCTGGCGCTGAGCATGCCCGCGCCGTGGGGCTGGCTCGCGGCGCTGGCGGTCCTCGCGCTCGGCGTGCTGGCCGCCGGGCCCGACTGGGGCGCCCTGGCGCTCACAGCGGCGCTGGTCTTCCCCGTCCTCGGCCTGCTGCTCTGGCAGAAGCGCGTGCTCGACCTGCTGCCCGCCACGCTCGTGAGCCTGGCCGGCGCCGCCCTCCTGGTGGCCGTGGGCAGCGAGCGCGCCACCGTGCTGGCCATACAGCCGTTCGCGGGCGTGGGCGCCACGCTCGTGGTGCCTCCCGCCCTCTTCTTCGCCGCCTGCGCCCTGCGCCAGCGCCCGCTGCGCGACTGGGTGCGGGACAGCTGGGACGCCTCGCTGAAGGTGTGGCACCTGGCCATCGGCCTGGTGGCCGTGGCGGCCATCGCCCTCGTGCTCCTCAGGCGCGGCAACGACCCCGTCATCGGCGTGAGCCAGCTGGAGATGTCGTTCCGCGCGCTGCTGGGCGAGTACTTCGCCAGGCCGCGGTTCAAGGAGCTCATCGGCCACCCCATGGCAGTCCTCGGTCTGGGCATGTCCTCGTGGCCGGCCTGGCTGCGCTGGCTGCTCCTCACCGGCGGCGTAGTGGCGCAGGCCAGCGTGCTCAACTCGTTCAGCCACTACCACACGCCCGTGCTGGTGTCCCTGGAGCGCACGTTGGCCGCGCTGGCCATCGGCCTCGTGGTGGGCCTGGTGGCGCTGGTGGTGGCCCGCTGGGTCACGGCCTGGCTGCGCCGCTGGCTGGGCGCGGCGCCGGCCAAGGGGCGGGCCGGCTGATCCAGCTGTGCGCCTGCTCCTTTCCGGCTACTACGGCTTCTCCAACCTGGGCGACGAGGCCATCCTCGCCGGCCTGACGCGCGAGCTGACGCGCCGCGGGCACAGTGTGACGGCGCTCTCGGCCGACCCGGCGGAGACGGCGGAGCGGTACGGCGTACAGGCCTCCCACCGCACGCGTGGGCTCGTCCCGGCGGTCCTCCGCTCCGACGCCGTGGTCTCTGGCGGCGGCGGGCTGCTGCAGGACGCCACCAGCGCGCGCAGCCTCACCTACTACCTGTCCGTGCTCCGCCTGGCGCGGCGCCTGGGCAAGAAGGTGGCCGTGTACGGCCAGTCCCTGGGGCCCCTCTCCCCCGAGGGCCGAGGACGCGTGGCCCGGGCGCTCCGCGACGTGCCGGCGTTCTGGCGCGACGAGGTGTCGCGCTCACTGGCGCGCGAGCTCGGCCTGGATGACCGCGCCACAGCCGACGCGGCCCTGCTCCTGGCGCCCGAACGTCCCGCTGGCGCCGACGCGAACGGCCCGGTGCTCCTCGTCCCGCGGGCAGGCCACCCGGCATACAACAAGGCCCTGGCCAGGGTGGCGCGCGCCCTCATGTCCGAGGGGACGCCCGTGGCCACCGCGGCGCTGCATGCCGGCCACGACGACGCCGAGGTGGAGGCCCTGAAGCGCGTGGCGCCGGGCCTGCAGGTGTGGACCACCGGCTCGCCCGAGGAGCTCCTCGTGCTGCTGCCCAACGCGAGCTTCGTGGTGTCGGCCCGGCTGCACGGCTGCGTGCTGGCGGCAGCCGCCGGGGTGAGCTTCGCCGCCCTGAGCTACGACCCCAAGGTGGCTGGTTTCGCCGAGCGGTTCGCCGCCCCCACGTTCGCGGCGCCGGTCGACGAGGACGCCCTGGTGGCCACCGCCCGCGCCCGCTGGCCGCTGGACATGGACGTCCGCGAGGCCCAGGTGAGGCTGGCGCGCGAGGGCGTGGGCGCGCTCCTGGAGGCGCTGGGGGCCTAGCCGCCGTGCGCGGGTCGTAGCGCCGCGGGCCGGGATCTGCCCCGAAGGCCACGCGCCCCCTCCTCGACGTCGACTAGGCGCACGTCCAGCGACTCAGCCGTGAGCGGCCCAGGTAAGGGCCCCGTGACAAGGGCGTGGTTAGCCTCTCGCGTTCGCCCGCCTTGGGTGGCAAGCGGCGGCGGGCGCGGGAGGAACGAGCCTGACATGACCGGCACCGGAGTTCGCGACACCTTCACCGACCTTGGCGCTGGCCGCCCGGAAGCGACCGGCATCCCACGTGCGGCCGTGACCGGTGCCGTACGCACGGCCGCCCCTCCACGCCTGAGGGCCGCCGTCTCGCGCCGGGCCCTGGCGGTCCTGGCGGCTCTGTCCCTGACGGCGCCGGCCGCCCTCGCCCAGACCGCGCCCGAGCTCTTCGTGTTCCGGCCGGGCTCGCCCATCCGCGCCGACGAGGTGAACGCCAACTTCCAGCTCCTGCTGGACCACGTCCACAGCACGATCGGCCTGGCGAACCTCACCGTCGAGGACGTCCGTCAGCTCGCCGAGCTGGTGGCACAGTTACAAGCCCTCGCCGAGAGCGGCGACCTCGAGGGCGCGAGCCTGGAGTACGCGTGGGACGGCACGCGCCTGGGCGTCAGGCGCGAGGGCGACGCCGAGTTCCAGTACGTCGACCTGCGCGGCCCCGCCGGCCCGCAGGGCGAGCCCGGCCCGGGCCTGGAGTTCGACTGGCAGGGCACCCAGCTGGGCGTGCGCGCGGCCGGCGAGGAGGGGTTCCAGTACGTCGACCTGGTCGGGCCTCAAGGCCCGCAAGGGCCTCAAGGCCCACAAGGCCCGCAAGGCCCACAAGGCCCGCAAGGCCCGGAAGGTCTGGTCGGTCCGGCCGGGCCCCAGGGGCCGGAGGGGCCCGCCGGTCCGCAAGGCCCGCAGGGTCCCAAGGGCGACCCGGGCGACGGGGCGTGCACCCTGGGCGACGTCTGGCTCACCGCAGCCACCAACTTCCTTCCGGCCGGCACGATCGTGGCCAACGGCACCGTGCTGAACATCAGCAGCAACCAGGCTCTCTTCGCGCTCCTCGGGCCCGCCTACGGCGGTGACGGCACCACCACCTTCGCCGTCCCCGACCTTAGGACCGCGGTCCCCGTGCCCGGGATGCGCTACGTCATCTGCGTCGAGGGCGTCTTCCCCGCCAGCTGACCGGGGCGCGCAGGGAGCGGCGCGCGGCCCCCCGGGCTCGGGGGGCCGCGTTCTGCTGTCGGCTCGGGCTGCTGGCCGGGTAGCCGTGGCGCCGCCGCCACAGGTAAGTCCGCCGTGACAAGCCAGGCGTTAGCGTCGCGCGTTCGCCCGCCACGGGGGCAAGCGAGGGCGGGCACTGGAGGGGAAGGCTTGAGAAGCCAGACGTTGAAGATCACCTTGGCGGCGCTGGTTCTGGTGCTGGCCGCCTGCCAGCAGGGGGCGCCGCGCCTGGAGTTCGAGGGCGTGAGCTTGATCGACGGCACCGAGTACCCGCTCACCCTGAGCGTGAGCCGCTATGGCGAACGGCTCATGGGCGAGTACCGCGTGAAGGCCGCCAAAGGCACGTTCCAGGGCACCGTGACCGACACGGTCATCACCGCGGAGCTGACGCCCGGCCCGAACTGCACCTACTCGTTCGAGGGCGAGCTCACCGAGACGACCCTGACGGGCACGTTCGAGCCGACCGCCTGCCCTGGCGGCCAGACCGGCACCTGGGACCTGGCCCTTCGGTGAGGCGTGTCCTCTTGATCGTCCTGGCCGTGACGGCGGTGTTGCTGCTGGCCGCCTGCCAGGACCCGAACACCCAAACATTGACCAGGCAGGCGCCCGGTGAATGGGACGCCTCGCTCTGGGACTCCGCCACGTGGGAGTGACCTTGAAACGCATTCTCGCCCTACTCGCCGCGGCCATGCTCGCGGCCACCACCGTGGCGCAAACGACGCCCGAGCTGTTCGTGTTCAAGCCGGGCACCCCGATCCGCGCCGACGAGGTGAACGCCAACTTCCAGCTCCTGCTGGACCACATCACCGCCGCGGTGGGCTTCACGGACCTCACCAGCGAGGACCTGGCCAGGCTAGCCGAGCTCGTCGAGCAGGTCACCGCCATGGTCGAGTCCGGCGAGCTGGACGGCACCAGCCTCGAGTTCGCCTGGGACGGCACGCGCCTGGGCATCAGGCGCGAGGGCGACGCCGAGTTCCAGTACGTCGACCTGCGCGGCCCCGCCGGCCCGCAGGGCGAGCCCGGCCCGGGCCTGGAGTTCGACTGGCAGGGCACCCAGCTGGGCGTGCGCGCCCAGGGGGACGCCGACTTCGAGTACGTCGACCTGCGAGGACCGCAGGGCGAGCAGGGCCCACCAGGCCCCCAGGGCCCCCAAGGCCCCCAGGGCATCCAGGGCGTCCAGGGCACGCAAGGAGCGCAGGGTGAGCAGGGCCCGCCAGGTCCCCAGGGCGAGCAGGGCCCCCAGGGCGAACCCGGCCCGGTGGGCCCCGAGGGCCCCCAAGGCCCAGCCGGTCCGCAGGGCGAGCCGGGGCCGCAAGGTCCCGCCGGCCCGATCGGCCCGGCGGGTCCCGAAGGTCCAGCTGGCCCCCAGGGCGTCCAGGGCCCGGCGGGGCCCGCTGGTGCTGACGGCCGCACGGTCCTCAGCGGTGCCGGCGCTCCGGCCGGCGCCCTCGGCTCGAACGGCGACTTCTACATCGACACCAGCGTGTGGCAGATCTACGGGCCCAAGACGGCGGGCTCGTGGGGCTCGCCCACCAGCCTGGTGGGACCGGCCGGCCCTGAGGGGCCGCAGGGTCCCGCCGGCCCGGCCGGGTCGGGCGGCGGCGCCACCATGTCCATCCGATCGACGTCCCACTCCATGCCCGCCGGCGCCTACGGCGAGACGGACGTGTTCACCATCAGCTGCCCGGTGGGCACGGTCCAGACCGACCTGATGCTCGACAGCGACTTCGACTCTTGGATCTACATGGGCACCATCAGCATGCGGCCGATCGACGAGCGGCAGACCAGGCTCGAGATCGCCCGGTCCACCGTGGCGATCACGTTCACCGCGTACGTGAAGTGCCTGCAGGCCGGCTAGCGAGCCGCGTCTAGCGTGCCGGCGTCCGCGTGGGCGCTTGTTGGACGGCGCCCCAGGGCGCGCCTCAGCCCCCGCCGAGAGGTCGGCGGGGGCTCCTACTTGCCGCCGCCAGGGACGGACGCGCGGCACCACACGTCGGCGGTGTGGGCCCTGAGTTACGCTTACCGCCGATGTCGCCTGGCGAGGGCCACAACGAACGCCGCCCGAAGCGGGCGCGCAGCGCTGCCGTGTCGGTGGCGCTCGCCGCCCTGCTGGCCCTCTCCCCCGCCCTGGCGCAGCGCGACGCCTACGACCAGATGCGCGTGCTGCTGGAGACCGGGTACTACAACTCGGCGGCGCGCCTGAACGGCCCCGACCTTGTGGAGAGGTTCCCAGACGACCCCGAGGCGCACTACCTGTACGCCCGCGCCCTCTACCTGACCGGCGACTACGCCGGCGCCCGCCAGCAGCTGAACCGGGCCATCGAGCTGGCTGAGGGGGACGTGCCCGCCTACTCGCAGCTGAACGCCCTGCTCATCGCCGCCGAGGGCGACCCGCAGGGCGCGCTGAGGCTCCTGCAGAACGCCTTCCTGCGCACGCGCGAGTACGAGTACGCCATGGAGTGGGGCCGCGTGGCCTGGCAGGCCGCCGACTACGAGACTGCCCTGACGGCGTTCCGCATGGCCGCCGAGACCACGACGGGCGCCCGCCAGCCGTGGCCGCACCTGGACATGGGCCGGGTGCTGATGCTCACGGGCCGCATCCAGGAGGCCATCGAGGCCTTCAACACGGCCATAGAGGTGTACGAGCGCTTCGACCCCGGCGCCACCGGGCCCGGCTCGCCCGCCTACGTGGAGGCGTTCTACCGCCTGGGCGAGGCCTACGAGGCCCTGGGCCAGCCCGAGGAGGCCGAGGTGCACTACCGCGCCGCGCGCACGGCCGACCCCAACTACGTGCCCGCCATCACCGCGCTCGACAGGCTCTCCCGCACGTTCGACTGACGCTCGGCCGCGTAGGAGGCCCGCGATGATCGAACCAGCCACCTTCGCCGTGTTCTTCGCCGCGGCGTTCGTGCTCGCCGTGGTGCCGGGGCCCGGCATGCTCTACGTGCTTGCCCGCACCCTGAAGGGCGGCAGGCGCGAGGGGCTACTGTCCACCGCCGGGACAGCCCTGGCGGGCATGGTGCACACCGTGGCTGCCGCTCTGGGCCTGTCCGCCGTGCTGGCCACCAGCGCCACGGCCTTCGCGGCCGTGAAGTGGGCGGGCGCCGCCTACCTCGTGTACCTGGGCCTGCGCACGCTCCTCGAGCGCGGCCACGCCGAGGGCGTGCGGCCCGACACCGCGTCGCGCGGCGCGCTCCGCCAAGGCCTCGTCACCGAGGTGTTGAACCCGAAGACCGCCCTGTTCTTCCTCGCTTTCATCCCGCAGTTCATAGACCCGGCCGCGAACGCCTTCGCCCAGTTCGTCCTCCTGGGCTTCGTGACCACCCTGCTCACCAGCGGCGCCGACCTGATGGTGGTGCTGGCCGCCGGGCCGCTCAGCCGCCTACTACGCCGCAACCGCCGGTTGCAGGCGGTCCAGCGCACCGCGTCGGGCGGCACCTTGCTGGCCCTGGGCGCGTACGTCGCCGTGAGGGACTGAGGGGCGGGCCCCTCCCGTTCTAGCTAGCCCTGTTCACCGGCGTCGAAGCCGTCGGCGCGTCTCGCCTAGAGCCAAGACAGAACCGCCGGCCACCCGAAGAGGGCGGCCGGCGGACAAGTGCCTGAGAGGCTGGCTACTCGGTGTCGGCGGACTCCAGCGCGAACGTGACCGTCACGTTCACGGTCACGGCCAGCTCGCCCGTGGCCACGCCGGCCCCGCCCATGTCGTAGGCGGCGCTGCGGACGGTGGGCACGTAGCCCTGGTAGCCCTCCGCGATGGCGATGGGCGCGCCCAGGGTGACGCCCATGAGCTCCGCGAGGTGCTCGGCGCGCTCGCGTGCGTCGGCGATGGCGTCCTCACGGGCGCTGCGCTCCAGCACGCTCGGGTCGGCGATGGTGAAGTTGACGCCCCCGATGTTGTTGGCGCCCGCGGCCACGGCCGCGTTGATGACGGCGCCCACCTGCTCGGGGTCGCGCACCGTGACGTTGTAGTTGTGCCAGATGTTGTAGCGCTCGGCGATCGGGTTGCCCTGCGGGTCGTACTGCTGCTCGCGCCACACCGACAGGCCAGTGGTGCGGATGTCGCTAGGCTGGATGCCCATGGCCACGAGCGCCGCACGGATCGAGACCATGCGCTCGTCGACGTCCGCCAGCCCCGCCGAGACGTCCGAGTTGAACAGGCTCACGCCGAGATCCAGGACGGCCGTGTCAGGGGCACCGTAGGCGGTGCCGACGCCGTTGACGGTTACACCATGCGTCGGTGAAGTCTGGGCAGTAGCCACACCTACGAGGCTGAAGGTCAGCGCGGCGACGGCAGCAGCATTGACGATCCATCTGCTGCGGCCCATCTTGCGGTGCGATTGCGTTTGAGCACGAATGTTGGCTTCCATGTGTAGTTCGCCTCCTGGCTCGATGCTCTCTTATACGTGAGATAGGAGTCTAAACGGAGGGGCCTGGTCGCTTAACTGAGGGTTCATGTGGCGATGGGGGTTAGCCAATCGCCTGTAGGCAAACGCCTGACCATGCTAGTCACCGCGCGGTTCTTGCCCCTACCGACGCCCTTGGGCAGATTCTGCACGATTCGTTGATTGTAGTCTTCAACCCCTTTTCAACCCTCTTTCAACCCTCGCCTGTTCAACATGTCAATGGCTGGTTGGAAGGAGGAGCCACGGTGTCCAAGAAGCTCGGAGTTGCAGTTATCGCCGCGCGGCCTGCCTACCGCGCCTTGGTTCAACATGTGCCGGACATAAGCAACATCTACTTCGTGGACGAACTCGGCCCATTCTCGGCCAGAGTCCTTCTGGACTTTCCAACCACTTGGTCCTTTGACAAGTTGGACTCTCTAAATAGCGTCGAACGGGCTCGAACGTTGGTGGTTGTACAGAGCCCACCTGGACCTTATTCCGATGTAGTCGCCAGCTACCATGTCAGTGGGGTTGTTTGTGCTGGAGATGATGAGGCCCTGATCAGCGGCATTTACGCGGCGGCGGCCGCTTTGAGAACGTACTCCTGGCGATCGGGCCTGACTTACATGGAGTTACGAGTCACGCGGTTGCTATTGCAGGGCCTTGATACTGGAGCTGTTGCTCAGAAGCTGAGGGTTACTACAAAGACAATAAACGCTCACGTTTCAAACGCGTTGTCAAAGCTCGGGTACGAGTCACGCTCGCAGTTCGTCGCCGCTCTGCTAGCTCATCACACGGCCTAGGCTTCCAAGTTGGCCGTGAGAGTACGTATCAGGCAAGGGAAAAAGCGCCTGGTAGCGGCGAGTGCCGCTACCAGGCGCTTCCAACCACTAGGAATAGCTTAGCGCTGAGACCAGAACTGGCCCGCCATGGCGAGCAGAGGCAGGCTGCTCACGACGGCAACGACCAGAACAGCAAAAATCCTCTTACCAGTGTTCTTCATAACTCTCCCCATCCTTCCGAGAACCAACGCGAAGTAGGCCACCCAACTGCAGCCCACAACGACATCGGTACAATTGCGCCTAGGGCGCTACTCAGGTCCTCCCAGACCCAAGATCCTGGGCCTCCCAACCCATGGATGAGCAAAGGATAAGCACGCCCCCTTGTGCGGGTCAACTGTCACCCTCAAAGCCATAGAAATGCCCCACCAGGCCGCAAGGTGTAGAATTGCCTCCAAGTGGCCGCGAAACACACAGATCCTCTTCCAGAGGCCGCTCATACTGCAGCGTCAGGCAAAGTGGGCGACCGGGGTGGAGGGGTCTATGACCAAGTTCAGGCCACATTTCCCGGCGTCGAGATTAGGAGTGAAGTGCAGGCATGGGCTTATCTCGAGCAGTTCGAAGAGGGAGTCCAAGCTTTCAATGCGCTGGAGAAACCTACCGGCTCAGACTTTCGATGGCTGGGAGTCTGCCTATACAAGCTGGTTAGAGACGAGGAAAGCCTTGCAGCCCTCTACAAGGCACGGGACATGGGCGAAGAGGGTGCCCGAGTAAACCTTGCGCACTTGCTGCCATTTCTTGAGCGTGGCGACGAAGCGAACGCGGAACTTAGCAACGTTCGCCCAGAACTGCTTACTGAGTATGACAAGGTTCTATACTATCGAGTTCTGAGCCTTCGGGAGGAAAACTCCGGAAATCTTCGAGAAGCACTCAAGGCAGCTGAAGAGGCTTGGCGCCGCATACAAGGGTTGGCTGAGTATCCGCTGCTGGCACCCTCTGTACTATCGCAACTTGCCGTCTTATATGCGCGCATAGGTCGATCACAGAGAGCACTTTGGTTCCTTGAGCGTGGCTTGTCCATAACCGAAGGCTTGGAGAAGTTGAAGGCTAGACTCAGAAGAGCGTCGGTTCTTGTTTCATTGGGAAGGCATCAGGAGGCGGCGCTTGAGTTGGAGACTCTTGATCCTTCAGATGGGCCAGTTGCAGAACGGGACTATCTTCTTGGTGAGATTGCGTTAAGCAAGGGCGACTATCGCCAGGCCATGCAGTCATATAAGCGAGTACTAGAGTTGGCGGCCAATCATAGCTTTAGCTACGAGGAGTTCCTATCGCGATTGTCGCTAGTGTCAATCCTTGGCTCTAGAGGAGAATTCGCGGCTGCCAACGAACACATCACCCGGGCGCAGGAGCTCATCGCAGACAAGGCCGACCGCCTCTCGTTCAGATTCCGCGAAGTCTTACTTATGCTCTGGCAGGGGCGATACACCCAGACGCACGCGACCGACGAGCTGAATGGGCTTATTCATGCGTTCGGCGAGATGGGCCTGTTGCAAGAGCAGGCGGCTGTAAAGCTACATTTGGCCGATCTCTACCGCCACATGGGAAGGTCCTACGACTACCTACTCGACGAACTACAGAATCTTTCGATTACTCTCCAAAACCAGTCTCTCTTAGCCCGCGAGTTCGCTTTGCTACCTGAGCTAAGGGCATTGGCCGCCAAGACCCACCCTCGTATCGCCGGCACGCAGACGTCCACTCTCGAGGTGCACACCCTTGGCGAAGAGCGCGTAGTCCTGGACGGCAAGCCGGTCCACATCCCTCTCAAGCGCGGCGTGGAAGTGCTGGCCTACCTCTTGGAACGCCGCGCCGTGACGCTGCAGGAAGTCATAGAAGACGTCTTCCCCAACGAGAAGGTGTCGTCGGCCAAGTCCTACTTCCACCAGTTCAGGCACCAGCTGCGGGAGCACGTCGAGGGACTGGCTATCGAGTACGAGACCGAGGCGAAGATGTACAGGCTCTCCTCGGAGATCAACGTCATCTGGGACGTGGCCGAGGTGCGCTCGGGCCGGTCCATGCCCAGCACCGGCAAGTTCCTGCCCGGCTCCAACAACGAGTGGGCGCGGCGGGTGGACGAGGAGCTCGAGCTGTACCGGACGCAGAGCCTCGCCGGCAACGGCGTGACGAACGCCTAGACCGCACCCACTCATCGCAGGTTAGGATTCGCGGCTAGAAGAGGATGGGCAAGGGTCGGTCGCGGCCGCCGTGGGGAGACGGCGGCCGCGACATGTTGGAAGGCCGGAAGTACGAGATGCCCACGTTGGACAGACTAGTATGTCTAACCAGCGCCGGTTCCGCGAACGATTAGCTCCGCTCTAACTACCCTGTCAGGTCCCGCTCACGGGAGGGCCCCATAGTGAACGGCGAAGGGTCCTAGACCCTTCCATCGTGGGCCGAGGTAATCGCTTACCTCTTCCCATCCTCTTCCGAAGGACCCCGCGCGACCCCCACGCGGGGTCCAAACTTGGTGAGAAAAGGGCGGGGCATCCGCCCTTCTGACCGACCTCGCTGGATGTGCGTCCACGACGCCGGAACCGAGCGACATGTGCTCGCCTGCGACGCCTCATGTGCGCCGAGGGGGCTTTGCTGCCGATTCCCGCTTCACGAGCCGCTAATCGGTCACGAATAACCTTGCTTTGACCCGCTCCTTTGTGATGTAATGAGCACTTGCGAGTCAATCCGTCCTCAGGAGGAACCCCTTTTCATGGATGAAAACCGAAGCCCCGCCTCGGGGAGCCCTGCCCCGAGCACCGACCAGGTCAACGAGACGAGCGCCAGCCAGGCTCCAGTCGCGGACGCCGCACAGGGTAGCGGCACGCAGCTGGTAAACGAAGTCACCACCTCCCAGGACGTTGACCTCGGCCAGAACAGCTCCACCCCCGCCACCCGCGGCGTAGTCACCGACGACGCCTCGGCGCAGGCGGCCCTCGACGCGATGGTCCAAGAGGCCACCGACCCCGGCGCCTCGGCCGCCGCCTCCGCGCAGGCCGCCAGCACCTCGGGCACCTTCGTGGCCGACGAGCCCGAAGACGACAACGCCGAGATCACCATGGAGGACGTCCTCGCGGCGTCCGACGAGCAGCTCGCGCGCAAGCCCGTCCATCGCGGCATGATCACCACCGGTCAGATCATCATGCTGCAGCAGGAGGGCATCGTCGTCGACGTCGGCGCGAAGATCGAGGGCATCCTCCCCTACAACCAGCTCTTCGAGTTCGAGACGAACCAGGAGCAGGCCTCGAAGTACTTCAAGCCCGGTGACGAGATCCAGGTCTACGTCGTCAGGTCGGACATCGCCAACAGCACGATCGTCCTCTCGAAGAAGCGCGCCGACCAGGAGCGCGCCTGGAACCTCCTCCAGGAGATCTTCGAGAAGCAGAAGCCCGTCGAGGTGGAGATCGTCGAGAAGGTCAGGGGCGGCCTCGTGGCCAACCTGGGCGTGCGCGCCTTCCTGCCTGCCAGCCAGGTGGACGTGCGCCGCGTGAACGACCTCTCCCCCTACGTGGGCCAGCGCCTCAAGGTGCGCATCATCGAGCTCAACCGCCGCCGCAACCGCGTGATCATCTCGCGGCGCGCCATCCTCGAGGAGGAGATCTCCCACCTCAAGGAAGACACGCTCAAGCGGCTCGAGCCCGGCGCCCGCCTCGAGGGCGAGGTCGTGGAGATCACCGACTTCGGCGTCTTCGTGAACCTCGGCGGCATCGACGGCCTCGTGCACCGCAGCGAGCTCACGCACGGCCGCTTCAACCACCCGCGCGACGTCGTCAAGCTCGGCGACAAGGTGCGTGTGGAGGTCCTCGACATGGACCTCGAGCGCGAGCGCATCAACCTCTCCATGAAGAAGCTCGCGGCGAACCCGTGGGACAACGTCCTGGCCAACTACGCCATCGGCCAGCGCGTCGCGGGTCGCGTCACGAACCTCACGCCCTTCGGCGCGTTCGTGGAGATCGAGCCCGGCCTGGAAGGCCTCATCCACGTCTCCGAGATGAGCTGGACCAAGCGCGTCCGGCACCCCAAGGAGATCGTCAACGAGGGCGACCACGTCGAGGCGATGATCCTCAAGATCGACACGCAGCAGCAGCGCATCTCGCTCGGCCTGCGCCAGACCCAGCCCGACCCGTGGAGCAGCCTGCCCGACAGGTACCCGCCGGGCACCGAGGTCACCGGCCCCATCACGGGCATCACGGACTTCGGCGTCTTCATGGAGATCGAAGAGGGCATCGAGGGCCTGGTGCACATCTCCGAGCTCTCGCACGACCACATCGAGAACATCTCCGACCACTTCAACAAGGGCGACGAGATCACGGCGGTCATCCTCAACATCGACCCCGTCGAGCAGCGCGCCAGCCTGTCGCGCAAGCGCCTCATGCCCTACACGGCCGAGAACGCCGCGGAGTTCGGCGGCAACCAGCCGGCCGGCGGTCGCGCTGGCGCCTTCCAGGGCGGCCAGCAGGGCGGCGGTCAGCGCCGTGGCCGTAGGGGCCGTCGCGGTGCGTCGGACATCGACTACGACTACAGCTACGTGGCCGCCGAAGCTGGCGCCAAGACGACCACCAAGCTCGGTGACGTCTACGCCGACCTCTTCGCCCAGTTCGGCCTCACCGATACGAAGGCCGAGCCGGCCAAGCCCGAGAAGGCCGAAGTTGAGAAGGCCGAGCCCGTGGCCGACACCAAGGCCGTCGCCGAGGCCGTGGAGGCCGCCGGTGACGCCGGTGGCGCCCAGTCCGCCGCCGAGGTGGCTGGCTCCGTGGCCGAGGGCGACCTCGCCCAGGCGGTCGCCGAGACCACCGAGGCCGCTGCCGACGTCGACCCGGCCGACGCCATCGACGCCGCCGAGGCCGCTGCCCTCCTCACCGCCGCCTTCAGGCAGGGCCGCCGCCCCGCCAAGGCCGCCGACGAGCAGGCCGAGGAAGGCGAAGAAGAGCAGGCCTGAGCCTGTAGAGCCCCCTAACGGGTGACGAGCGCCCTCCCATTCGGGAGGGCGCTCTGCTTTGGGCTACCCGCCCTAGTGGGTCGTGAGCCCTGGACGGGCGTCAGCAGCGCCTGGGCGGGCGTGTCGCCCTCGCGCGCCCTGTCATACAGATAGGAACGCCCTCCGCGAGGGAGGGCGTTCCTGGGAGTCAGAGGGCGGCCCCGGTCTGGGGGGTCGGGTTAGGGCCGCACCTGGAGGAATCTCTTGAACCGTGGGGGGCGCTGGGTTCTGAACCTCTCGAGTCGCCCCGGCCGGCGAGGGGCGGCGCGCGGGGGGCGGGTGAGCCCGCGATCGCCGTCCTGCGGCTTCACTGCCGCCCCCTCGCATCCGCCGGCGCGGCCCGAGTGGGACCGCGGTCGAAGACGGGCACCGCCAGCGCGTCGTCAGCGGTCATCAGACCTGCCAGACGCCTGCGCCTGCTTGGCCCGTACTCATGGACCTCGTGAAGCACTTGGCGGACCAGCCTGTCGAAGTGCTGCGAGGAAGCCTGTCGCGATGTCATGCTGGCGTCACCTCGACGTCTTCTCCGCGGATGCGCGCCTTCTTGACGCGCGCCCACGTCTCCCAGTCGAAGTCGTCCGACCTGGTTGGCTGCTGCCTCGCCGGCGCCTTCGCGTGATCCGGTTCGGTCACGGAGGCGGCGGCGGGCTGCGCCTGGAGCACCGCGGCGTACGCCGCGCGCACCCTGGCCAGCTCCAGCTTGAGGCTCGCCACCTGCCTTTGGGCCTCGGCGAGACGCTCTTCGACACCGCGCTCGAAGGTCTGGCTCGATGCTTTCGCCGCTTGGCGAGACTGTTCGATCTTGTCCATCGCGTCATCCCTCCTCTTCCGAGTGCGCCGAGCGACCTTCCGGCACGTATGTACAGTAGCGCCCCTACATTCAAGCGAGAAGAAGCAGATACACCAGGTGACTAGGGCAACGTACCTAGGACGCCCGGCAATATGAGAAAGGTTGTGAGCGCTGCTCCCGCCCTACCAGAAAACCCGTCCAGTACGGTGTGAACTCGGGGTCTCGGCAGCGTTTCAATGAGAGGGGCCTAGCCGAACCCTGTACAGCGCCTGGACATGCGTCCTAGGGCAACGGCGCCTGGGCATAGGCCCTAGGCTGGTCAGTTGAGCCTGGCCACCAGCCCGCGCTCGCGCGCCCACACGATGGCCTCGGCGCGGTTGTGGGCCCCGATCTTGGCGTAGGTGTTGGTGAGGTGGTTGCGGGCCGTGCGCTGCGAGATGCCCAGGCGCGCCGCCACCTCCTCGTCGCTGAGGCCAGCGGCCACGTACTCCAGCACCTCGCGCTCCCGCGGCGTGAGGTCGTCGTCCGATTCGCCGACCGGCTCGCCGTGGCGCATCTCGGCCAGGCGCTGCACCACCGAGCGGCTGAACCACTCGGCGTCCGACATGACCTCGCGGATGGCGGCCAGTAGCTGCTCCTGCGACCTGTGCTGCTCGGTGACGTCGTTGAACATCTTCAGCATGCAGCGTTGGCCGGCGTACTCGACCTCCTCGCCGGAGAGGAGGATCTCCCGCACCTGCCCGTCCTTGGTGCGGAGCCTGAGCTGCAGCTCCTGGAACTTGCCCCCCTGCCTCAAGGCCTCCTCCAGCCGCTGCCGGTCCTCGGCGCTGGACCACATGCCCAGCTCCCTGGCGGTGCGCCCCACGACCTCGTCGCGCTCGTAGCCCGTGAGCTTCAGGTACCAGTCGTTGACCTCCAGGAACCGGTCCTCGTGGCGCGTGCTGATCACCGCCGCCACCGGGCCCAGGTCGAAGGCGCGGCGGAACATCAGCTCGCTCTCCAACAGCGCGTCGCCGGCCAGCCGCGCGTACTCCTCGAGGCGGCGCATCAGCTCGTGCGACCTGGCGTCGAGGCGCTCCCTGTCCACCAGCGCGCCCATCTGCATGGCGACCATACGCAGCGCGTAGAAGTCGCGCTCGTTCAGGCGCCGGCTCTCCTCCACGTGCACGCACATCACGCCGATGGTCCTGCCGGTGCTGCCCAGGAGCGCCACGTCCAGGGAGCGCACGCCGTCGGGCTCCACGCCGTCGTCGGCCAGGGCGGCAGCCTGCTCGGGGCTCAGCTCCTTCATCAGCAGGCCGGTGGACGGCAGGCCGTCCAGCATGCCCCCGCGCGCCGGCAGGACGCCGAACTCGCCGAGGAACCCGCCCTTGAAGCCCGCCTGCGCGAAGACGGTGAGCCTCTCCTCTTCCTGGTCGAGGACCCACACGCCGCCGCGCTGGCCCCCCACGAGGTCCACGGCGGCCTGCAGGAGCATCTCCACGCCCTTGCGCACGTCGTCGGCCTCCACGGCCCGCGTGAGCACCTCGTAGAGGCGCCTGTTCACGGTGAGCTCGCGGCGCAGGCGGCGGGTGCCGGCCCGCAGCTGCTCCTCGACGCGCCGCAGGGCGGTCACGTCCCAGGTCATGACCACGTAGGCCAGCTCGCCGTCCGAGTCCTCCACGGTGGCGCTCTCGGCCAGCCAGGCCGTGGCCCCGTCGCGCGGCCTCACGATGCGGTACTGCGCCTGCCACGACTCGCGGCGGGCGACCGCCTCGCTCACCTGCAGCTCGTAGGAGCGCCTGTCGGCGGGCAGCACCAGGGCCAGCTTGCGCTCCAGGCTGCCCAACGCGCCGCCCTCCTCCAGACCGAAGACGTCGGTGGGCTTGCCCACCTCGGCCAGCTGGCCAACGCTCGGCGTGTAGCGCTGCACCACCACCTCGAGGGCGGAAGAGGGCATGGCGCCTCGCCTGTGGTCCGAGACCATGGCGTCCTCGAACGGGTCGCGAACCAAGGCCGCGGTGCCGCCGCGCAGCGGCATCAGCAGGACCTCGACGGTGCGCCCCCTCACGGGCGAGTAGATCTCCAGGCGCAGAGGCCGCTGGTCCTGGAGGACCTCGAGGTGGCGGGCCAGCAGCCCTGAGTCCCGCAGCTCGGGGAGCACCTCGACGATCTGCCGGCCCATGATGTCCTCGCGGCGCACGCCCCAGAACCTCTCGCTAACGTGGTTGGCGTACACGAAGCGCTGGTGCTCGTCGAGGACGTAGAACACCTCGGGCAGCGACCACACGGCCTCCGCCATGAGGGCCGCGTCCTCCTCCGGCGTGGGCGGGTTGGCCCGCGGCGGGGGCGGCTCGCCCGACAACACGCGCAGCGCGGCCGCGATGCCGGCCGGCTCGCCGGACGCGCCGTGGAGCAGGCTCAAGGTGCCGTACACGAAGGCGCGCCTGCCGCTCTTCCCCACGCGCCAGCCGGCCACCTGCGAGACGCCGTCGGCCAGGGCCATCTCGACGACGCTGTCGGGGCCCACCCCGCCGTCTACGGCGAGCAGCTCGGTGAACGGGCGGCCTATGAACTCCTGCGCGGTGTAGCCGAAGGCCTCCTCCACGGCCGGGCTCCATGTGGCGGCCCGCCCGGCGGGAGTCAGCGTGAAGGCGACGGCGTCGGACATGGTGCGTGGCTCAACGGCTCCTGCCCCCGAGTCGGTGTCGGCTAGAGCGGCGACGTCTGCACCCTGCTGGCGCAGCCTACCACCTACATCCTCCTGAGCCTGTTGATGCGCTCCTGGATGGGTGGATGCGTGGAGAAGAGCGACGAGAGGTCGTCGCCCGACAGCGGGTTCGCTATGAACATGTGCCTCACCCCTTCGCTCACCTCCAGACGGGGGCCGCGGTAGTCGCGGATCTTCTCGAGCGCACGCGCCAGGCCCTCGGGGTTGCGCGTGATGTACGCCGCGGCGGCGTCGGCAAGGAACTCCCGGCGCCGGCTCACCGCCAGCCTGAGGAGGGTGGCGAGCACCGGGCCGAGGACGAGGAGCACCACCAGCACCAGGAACAGCACGGCCTGGCCGCCACCGCCGCTGCCCCCACCGCCGCCGCCAGACGAGCTCCGCCGGCGCGACGAGCCGCCACCGCCGAAGCGCATCCAGCGCAGCACTAGGTCGCGCAGCACCACCACGGCGCCCACGGTGGCGACGAGCATGGACATGAACCGGATGTCGTAGTTGCGCACGTGGGCCATCTCGTGGGCCACGACGCCCTCCAGCTCCTGCCTGTCGAGCAGTTCGATGAGCCCGCGCGTGACGGCGATGGAGCTGTGCCGCGGGTCGCGGCCGGTGGCGAAGGCGTTGGGAGCCGGCGAGTCGATGACGTACACCTCTGGCGTCGGCACGCCGGCCCCGATGGCCACTGCCTCCGTGACGTTCACCAGGTAGCGGTGCTGCTCGGCCGTGGCCTTCTGGGCGCCGGCGGCCGCCAGGGCGATCTTGTCCGAGAGGTAGAAGCCCACGAACCCCTGCACCCCGCCCACGGCCAGCGCGGAGCCGACGAAGAAGGCTGTGGAGGCGACGTCGACGACCTGCGATAGGGCGTAGGCGAGGGCGACGAGGATGCCCGCCGTGGCCAACGCCAGCAGCCACGAGAGGCGCATGTTCCTCTTCTTGTAGTCGAGGAGGCTGATCTTCCGGCCGCTGACGGGGTCGGTGAAGACGTCTGGCAGTCGCGTGGCCGTGCTCGTCAATGTCGTCCCCGTCCCACTGCGCTCGATGCCCACTCTAAGCCACATCTTGCACAGCGCCCGCGCCGTTGGCCCGCATAGACTTGCCGGAACCGGCCTGTGCTTCATAGGGGGGCGACCAGGCCTGGGAAGTCTCGTCGAAGTCGTTGGAGGAGATAGTAGATGCGCCGAACCCAGCGCAGTCTCTTGGGACTGGCACTTATCGTACTGGCCGCTTGCTCCACCCCGCCCGCGGCCACCGTCGTCACCGTCGAGTTCGCGTCGCACCAGGACGGCCAGGTCGTCACGGGCTCGCGCCAGGTCGAGATCGTGGCGCTGGTGAACGCCCCTGCCGACGCCGAGGTCGCCGGCGAGCACAACGGCCAGGACGTCGCGTTCACGAGGAACGCGGACTCGCTGCGGGCCACCGTGACCCTCGAGGACGGCCAGAACGACTTCGAGATCACCGTCACCTTCGAGGACAAGAGCGCCACCGACTCGCTCATGCTCGTCTACCCGTTCGTGCGGCTCGACGACGGGCAGGAGGGCTCGCTCGTCATCGGCCAGGCGGACGAGTTCTCGGCCGCCGACGACGCCCCGGTGGGCATGCGCATGCTCGAGCCGTACACGCGGCCGGCGTTCATCGAGGGCAAGCTGTTCATCCCCGACAGCGGCACGCACCGCGTCCTCGCCTTCGACGGCGTGCCCACGGCCACGGGCGCGCTGGCCTCGTTCGTGATCGGCCAGCCCGACTTCGACGAGCTCACCAAGGGCATCGGCCCCGGCGGCCTGAACGAGCCCGGCATGGTGCTGCCCTACAAGGACGGCATCGTCGTCATGGACACGCAGAACAACCGCATACTGGTGTTCGACGACGTGCCCAACGACTTCAACGCGACCGCCGACCGCGTGCTCGGACAGGCCGACTTCGTGACCGACACGCCCAGCTGCACGGCCACGACCTTCACGTTCCCCGACTCGGCCGCCTTCGCCGGCGACAGGTTCATCGTCGCCGACACCGACAACCACCGCGTCCTCATCTGGAACCAGTTCCCCGCCGACGCCGACACGCCCGCCGACATCGTGCTCGGCCAGGAGAGCTTCACCTCCTGCGACCCGAACGCTGGCGGCTCCGCCAGCGCCTCCACGCTGAACACCCCGCAGTCGGTGTGGACCGACGGCACCAGGCTCATCGTGGCCGACACCGGCAACCACCGCGTGCTCGTCTGGAACCAGTTCCCCACCTCTGACTTCGAGCCCGCCGACGTGGTCATCGGCCAGCCCGACTTCGCCACCACGGCGCCCGGCCTCGACGCCCAGAGCTTCAACTGGCCGGCGTTCCTCGACAGCAACGGCAACCAGCTCTTCGTGGCCGACGCCGACAACCACCGCGTCCTGGTGTGGGACGCCATCCCCACGGCCAACCACGAGCCTGCCGACCACGTGCTCGGCCAGCCCGACATGACCTCGGGCCTCATCAACCAGGGCATGGGCGTGGGCCCCGAGACCCTCAACACCCCGTCTGGGGTCTACTTCCTCGATGGCAAGCTCTTCGTGGCCGACCTGAACAACCACCGCTACGTGGTGTTCGAGACCATCGACGACTGAGCGCACGACCTGCCGCGCGCATCGCGGTTGCACGAAGAAGGGCGGCGCCCCGCGATGGGGCGCCGCCCTCGTTCTGGCCGTGTACTGCCTAGAGGCCGCTCGACGTCCAGGACCGCTCAGGCGGGCGGCTGGCCGGGGGTGCCGAACGACACCTGCGGCACCGCGCGCTCCTGGTCGGGGATCTGCAGGAACACCGCTTCCTTCTTGCCCATCGGGCCGGCGAAGAAGTTGCCCGGGACCGTCTCGATGGCGTTGTTGTACTGCAGGACGGCGTCGTTGTAGAACTGCCGCGCGTACGCGATCTTGTTCTCTATCGACGACAGCTCCTCCTGCAGCATGGCGAAGTTCTGGTTCGCCTTCAGGTCGGGGTAGTTCTCGGCCAAGGCGAGCAGGCGACCCAGGGCCGCCGACATGAGGTTCGCCGCCTCCGCCGACTCGTTGACGCCCCGGGCGTTGAGCATCGCCTCCCGGGACCGCGCCACCTCCTCGAAGATCTGCCGCTCGTGGGTCGCGTAGCCCTTGACCGTCTCCACCAGGTTGGGCACCAGGTCGTTGCGCCGCTTGAGCTGCACGTCGATCTGGCTCCAGGCGTTCTGGTACCGGTTCTCGAGCTCGATGATCCGGTTGTAGATGCTCACCGCCCAGAACACCAGGGCGCCTAGCACCACGAGCACGATGATCGCTGCCATCCGGGACCTCCTGGCATGAGCATAAGGCCTCAGATGCCGATGACGAGCGGGAAGGCGCGGCTTCACGGCGGGTCGAGGCCCGGCTGGGCGGTGCGGCTTCACGCGAGTCGAGGCCCGGCTGGGCGGGCGCGGCGGCAGGCTGGTGCGGCGCGGCGACCCGCGGCACGCCGGGCCAAGGGGATTCGGCTCTCAGGCCCTCAGGAGTGACGCTCGGCTATGACGCCGCCGCCCAGCAGCCTCTCGCCGTCGTAGACGACGGCCGACTGCCCCTCCGCCACCGCGAACTGCGGCTCGTCGAAGACGAGCTCGAAGCGGCCGTGGTCGAGGAGCGTGAGCGTGGCCGGCTCCGGCGTCTGGCGGTAGCGCACCTGCGCCATCACGCGCCGTGGCAGCTCTTCCTCGCGGCAGAGGAAGTTGCGGCGCTCGGCCACCAGGCGCGGCCAGCGGCACATCTCCTTGGTGCCCACGACGACCTCGTTGGTCTCGGGCCGCAGCTCGATGACGTAGCGCTCCAGGTGCGACTTGAAGAGGCCGAGGCCCTTGCGCTGGCCGATGGTGAACCTCTCTATGCCGTCGTGCCTGCCGGCCACCCTGTAGCCGTCGGCGGCGTCGAGGACGTCGCCGGGCCGCGGTTCCACGGCCCCCGCGAGGTAGTCGCGCACCGTGGTGGGCACGAAGCAGAGGCCCGAGGAGCTCGGCTTCTCGGCCGTGAGCAGGTCCTTCTGGGCGGCGATGCGGCGCACCTGCTCCTTAGTCATGTCGCCGAGCGGGAACAGCAGGTACGGCAGCACCTCGCGCGGCAGCGCCCACAGGAAGTAGGTCTGGTCCTTGTCGTCGTCGCGCCCCCGGTGCAGCTCGGGGCCGTTGGGGCCGTCCACGCGACGCACGTAGTGCCCGGTGGCCATGAACTCGCAGCCCAGGGCCTGCGCGCGCTTCACGAAGGCGCCGAACTTGATCTCCCTGTTGCACCACACGCACGGGTTGGGCGTCTTGCCCGCCCGGTACGTGGGCACGAACGGGTCGATGACGACCTCCTGGAACCTGTCGCGGAAGTCGAGCAGATAGAACGGTACGTCCAACTCGTCGGCCACGCGGCGCGCGTCGTAGGCTGCGTCCGGGCTGCAGCAGTAGTCGAAGGCGCCCTCTGGCTTGTCGTCGGGCCAGAAGCGCAGCATGCTGCCCACGACGTCGAAGCCCTGCTCGGCCAGCAGCGCCGCCGCCACGGACGAGTCCACCCCGCCCGACATGCCCACCAGGACCTTGGGGGGCACGACGGCGGCGGAGGCGTCATGGGGACTGGCGGCCACGGCCTGCGCGCTCACAGCGGGCCAGCATATCCCCCGCCGGCAGGCGGGCTCCGTCGCACGGGCCTCATACCCGCTGGGGTAGAGTCTTTGCCGGAGGTCGCAGTGAAAGCCGCTCGAATCATCCAGCTCGTGCTCGTAGCCCTGGCGGCCCTCTACCTCTGGCTCTTCCACTCCGCCAACCCGGATTACGTCGAGCTGCCCTACCTCTCGCGCATCCTGCCTCCCCTGCCCGTCGGGCTGGTCGTCGTCGTGACGCTGCTCGTCGGCTGGCTGGTGGGCTGGCTGCCCACGCGCATCGCCCTGTGGCGCCGCGGCCGCGATGTCAGGCGCCTCGAGGCCGCGCTGGCCGAGGAGCGCCGCCGCCACGCGGTCGAGCCGGTGCCGCTCAACCCCTACCTGACCGAGCCCGAGATCCCCGTCATCCCCGACAGGCCGTACGACCCCGCGCTGGAAGACCCGGACGAAGCCGCCTGATGGCGGGTCCGCTCAAGCGAGCGGAGACCGTCTGGACGGTCAGGCCGCCCGCGCCTCCGCACGAGGTGGCGGCCCTGAGCCGCGCGCTGGGCGTGCCGCCGGCCATCGCGGCGATCCTGTGGGCCCGCGGCCTGCGCGACGACGCCCCTGACCACCTGAACCCGCCGCTGCGGCGCAGCCCCAACCCCACGCTCGAGGCGGCCGCCGCGCGGCTGGCCCAAGCCGTGGAGAGCGGCGAGCGCGTGCTGGTGCACGGCGACTACGACGCCGACGGCATCACCGGCACGGCGATCATGCTCCTGGGCCTGCGCGAGCTGGGCGCCAACGTGGAGTCGCACGTGCCCAACAGGCTCACCGACGGCTACGGGATCCATCCTGGCCGCGTCGAGGAGCTGGCCGCCCGCGCCGACCTGCTCCTCACGGTGGACTGCGGCGTCACGAACCTCGCGGAGATCGCCGACCTGCAGGCTCGCGGCGTCGAGGTGATCGTCACCGACCACCACACGCCCGGCCACGAGCTGCCCGACTGCCTGGTGGTGCACCCGCGCCTCTCGCCCCTGGCCCGCGCCGGGCTGCCCGAGCTCACCGGCTCCGGCGTGGCCTTCCACCTGCTGTGGGCGCTGCGCGAGCGCCTCGGCCTGGAGGCGCCCCTCGACTACGCCGACCTGGCCACCATGGGCACCGTCGCCGACGTGGCCCCCCTCCTCGGCGAGAACCGGGCGCTCATCAAGGAGGGCCTGAGGCGCATCCACGACTCGCGCTGGCCTGGGGTCCGCGCGATGGTGCGGCAGTCGAAGCTCAAGGACGGCCTCACCGCGCGCGACGTGGCCTTCATCATCGCCCCGCGACTCAACGCCGCCGGCCGCCTCGGCGAGTCGGACAAGGGCCTGGAGCTGCTCACCACCGCCTCCGAGCGCCGCGCCAGCGAGCTGGCCGCCTACCTTGACGCCCGCAACGCCGACCGCCGGCGCATCCAGGACGAGATGCTCGCCCACGCCGAGGAGAAGGTGGATCCCGGCGCGCCGGCCCTGGTACTCGAGGACCCCTCGTGGCACCCTGGCGTGATGGGCATCGTGGCCAGCAAGCTCATGGAGCGCCACTACAAGCCCGTCTTCATCGCCGCCGGCGGCAAGGGCAGCGTGCGCTCCACCCCGTCGGTGTCGGCGGTCGAGGCCCTGCGGGCCGCGGCCTCCCACCTCACGCGCTACGGCGGGCACAGGCAGGCGGCGGGGTTCGCCCTCGACATGTCCAGCTTCGACGGCTTCCGCTCCGCCGTCATCGACTACGTGGCGGGCTTCGAGCCGGACGTGCCGACGGTGGTGGCCGACGCGGTCATCTCGCCCGCCGAGGTCGACGAGGGCCTCTACCGCGCCATACGCGACCTGGAGCCGTTCGGCGAGGGTCACGGCTCGCCGCTCTTCGCCGTGGCCGGCCGGCTCGAGATGGCCAGGGCCGTGGGCTCCAGCGGCAGCACGCTGCAGCTGCGCGTCGGCGGCGTGAAGGGCGTGGCCTGGCAGCAGGGCGACCTGGCCGGCCGGCTGCCTCTCGGCGCCGAGGTGCACGTGGCCGCCACGATCCGCGAGGCCGAGTGGCAGAACCAGCGCAGCCTGGAGCTGCTAGCGGAGGCCGTGAGGCCCACCGGCCCGTTGCGGCTGGCGCCCGACGCGAGGGGCGAGGCCTCGCGCGCCGCGGCGCAGCTGGTGACGCGCGCGCCGCGCCCCGGCGTGCCCACCGCCGGCGCGTCCGACTGGCGCGCGCGGCCCGTGGCAGGGCCGTTCGGCGACGCGGTCTCAGAACTGGGGCGCCTGGTGGCGGCCGGCGAGCCGTTCACCCTGGACCTGAGCGACGCCGACCTGAGGACCTTGGAGGACGAGGCCCTCTCCTACCCCACGGTGCACGAGCTCAGGCGCGCCCTGGTGGCGTTCAGGCGCGGCATCGAGCGTGGCATCCCCGAGCCCAAGCTCTCCCGCCTCACCGCCGCGCTGCGCGAGCTGGGCCTTCTGGACGACGCCGGCCGCGCCTTGGTCACCGACCCGCGGCACAAGCTCAACCCCATGGAGTCGCCCTCGCTGCTGGCCGGGCTGGTACGCCGCTACAGGCTGCGCAACCTGGTGCACGCCTACAGGCACTTCGACGACGAGGCGTTCGCCGTGGCCGTGGTCAACCTCTTCGGCGCGGGCTCGACCGAGGCCGCCGAGCGGGACGTGGGCGACCACGAGCCGGTGCCGGCCGCGGGCTGGTAGGCGCCTGAGCGCCGCTATGGCGTCCATCGTGACCGCCGGCCGCGCTCACCCCTCGCCGTGCCCCGACGACCAACGCGCCGTGGGCAGGCCCCAGCCCTTGTGGATGGCCATCATCCGCAGGAAGAAGCAGAGGCCAGCGCCCAGCGTGAAGGTGAGCAGCCAGGGCCAGTCGAGCGCGTCGCCCAGCACCACGACGAGCCCGGCGGCCAAGGCCGCGATCGCGTAGAGCTCGCTCTTGAGCACCGCCGGCGTCTCGTTCACCAGCACGTCGCGCAGCATGCCGCCGCCGATGCCGGTGAGCATGCCCATCACCGGCGCCATCACCGGGCTCAGGCCGACGGAGAGGGCCGCGATGGTCCCCGTGACCGCGAACAGCGACAGCCCAGCGGCGTCGAAGTACAGCACCAGCCGGCGCCGCCTGTCTATGTCCGGGTACCAGAAGAAGACGACCACCGCCGCCAGCACCGAGACGGCCAGGTAGCGCCAGTCCGAGAGGCTGCCGGCAGGGTAGCGCCCGAGGACGATGTCGCGCATGATGCCGCCGGCGTTCCCGGCCGCGAACGCCAGGACCGCCAGGCCGAACAGGTCCACGCGGCCCTTCACGCCGGCCACGCCGCCGGAGAGGGCGAACACGAAGGTGCCCACCAGGTTGGGGATCAGCACCGCCTGGCTCAGCAGGACGGCGGTCATGCGCTCGACGCCGGGCTCCACGCCTACAAAGGCTATACGGGCGGAGGGGGCCGGGAGCGCCAGCGACACCTCGCGGGCACGCCAGCGACCGCCAGCGCACGACGGCGGCTCTGACAGCCCCTCCCTGTACCGTCGCCGCGCCAAGCGATAACCTCTCTCATGCCTCAGGCGCCCCGCTCAGAGCCGTCCCCGACCACGGCGCCCCCGGCCGGGACCCCAACGACACCAGCGCCCACCGTCCGGCTCCGCCCCCCGATGCCGCAGCCGCGCACCGTCGCCGACGTCGGCGCGCTCGAGCGCGACCTGCGCGCGGTAGTCAAGGGCGAGGTGCGTTTCGACGACAAGGCCCGCGCGCTCTACGCCACCGACGCCAGCCCCTACCGCATCCCGCCCGTGGGCGTCGTCGTGCCCCTCGACGAGGACGACGCCCGGGCGGCCGTGCGGGTGGCGGCCACGCACGGGGCGCCCATCCTCCCCCGCGGCGGCGGCACGTCGCTGGCCGGGCAGACCGTTGGCGAGGCCCTGGTCATCGACATGTCGAAGCATCTCAACAAGGTGCTCGAGGTCGACGTCGAGGAGCGCTGGGCGCGCGTGCAGCCCGGCGTGGTGCGCGACCAGCTGAACCGGGTGCTGGCCCCGCACGGCCTGCAGTTCACGCCCGACGTCGCCACCACCGACAGGGCGAACGTCGGCGGCATGGTCGCCAACAACTCGTCCGGCACCCACTCCATCAAGTACGGCAAGACCGTCGACCAGGTCATCTCCATGCGCGTGCTGCTCGCCGACGGCACGGAGCTCGAGCTCGGCCCGCTGAACCGCGCCGAGCTGGCCGCCAAGGTGGCCGACCAAGGCCGCGAGGGCCGCCTCTACCGCGAGGTCACGCGCATCGTCAGGGAGAACGAGGCCGAGATCGAGTCCCGTTACCCGAAGGTCATGCGGCGCGTGGGCGGCTACAACCTCGACGAGCTCGTCGGAGACGGGCCCTTCAACCTCGCCAAGCTCGTCTGCGGGAGCGAGGGCACGCTGGGCCTGATCCTCGAGGTCAAGGTGGCGCTGCACCGCCTGCCGCCCAAGCGCGTGCTCGACATGCGGCACTTCGACACGCTCGAGAAGTGCCTTACGGCCGTGCAGTACATCAACCGCCACGGCCCGGCCGCCGTGGAGCTCCTCGACCGCGACCTGTTCGAGCTGGGCAAGGAGAACCCGAACATGGCGCCCCTCACCTCCTGGGTGAAGGGCGACCCGGCGGCGGTGCTGCTGGTGGAGTTCGACGGCGACACCCAGGAGGAGCTTGAGCGGCAGCTCGCCTCGCTGTCCGCCGACGAAGAGGTGAACGCCCTCTCCTACGCCTCGCACGTGGCCTGGCACCCGGCCGAGCAGAAGGACATCACGGAGCTGCGCCGCGCCGGCCTGGGGATCTACGCCACCATGAAGGGCAAGCAGAAGCCCACGCCGTTCATCGAGGACGCCGCCATCCCGGTGGACAAGCTGCCCTACTACATCCCCGAGGTCATCGAGGTCTGCAGGCGCCACGGCGCGCGCACCGTCATGTACGCGCACGCCTCGGTGGGCGTCATCCACGTGCGGCCGCTCATCGACCTGAAGGCCGGGTCGGGCGTGGAGGCGTACAGGCGCATCAGCGAGGACGTCTTCGAGCTCGTCGTCAAGTACGGCGGCTCGTGGAGCGGCGAGCACGGCGACGGGCTCATCCGCTCGTACCAGAACCGCCGGCTCTTCGGCGACAGGCTCTACGAGGCGTTCATCGAGGTCAAGCGCGCCTTCGACCCCGACTGGCTCATGAACCCAGGCAAGATCGTCGAGGCGCCCATGCTCACGGAGAGCCTGCGCTACGGCACCGACTACCCAGAGGTCGAGGTGCCTACGGTCATGGACTTCTCGAGCCAGGACGGGTTCCTGGGCGCCATCGAGGCGTGCACGGGCGTCGGCGCCTGCCGCAAGGTGGGCGTGGGGACCATGTGCCCCAGCTACATGGCCACCCGTGACGAGGACCACTCCACGCGCGGCCGCGCCAACGTGCTCAGGGAGGCCATCACGGGCGGGCTGCCCGGCGGGCTCACGAGCAAGGCCGTCTACGAGGTCCTCGACCTGTGCCTGGAGTGCAAGGCCTGCAAGGCCGAGTGCCCCAGCCAGGTGGACATGGCCAAGCTCAAGTACGAGTGGCTGCAGCACTACTACGACGAGCACGGCGTGGGCCTGCCCACGCTCGCCTTCGCCAACGTGGGCCGCGTGGCGCCCCTCGGCCAGGCGCTGGCGCCGGTGGCCAACGCCATGCTGCCGCTCAAGCCGGTGCGCTGGCTCCTCGAGAAGACGGCCGGCGTCGACTCCCGGCGCGTCCTGCCCAAGTACACGGCGGAGCGCTTCGAGCGCTGGTTCGCCCGGCGCCGCGACGGCGCGGGAGAAGGGGCCGCCGCCGACGGCACGTCCTCACAGGCCGGCTCCGAAGCGGCCGCTGCCCCCGGGGCGAACGGGCGGCGCGTCGCGCTGTTCGTGGACACCTGGACGCGCCACAACGAGCAGGGACCGGGCAAGGCCGCTGTGAAGGTGCTCGAGGCCCTCGGCTACCAGGTGGAGCTCGTCGCCTACGGCTGTTGCGGCCGGCCGCAGCTCTCGAAGGGCCTGGTGCGCCAGGCCCAGAAGATGGCCGCCGAGAACGTCCGGCGCCTCAAGCGCTACGCCGACGAGGGCGTGCCGGTGCTGGGCGTCGAGCCCTCGTGCGTGGCCGCCTTCCGCGACGACTACCAGGACCTGCTGCCGGGCGAGGAGACCAAGGCAGTCACCTCCAACGTGCGCATGGTCGATGAGTTCCTCGCCAAGGAGTGGACCTCCGGGCGGCTGAAGCCCGAGAAGGTGTTCCAGCGCGCGCCGGGCAAGCTGCTGTTCCACGGCCACTGCCAGCAGAAGGCGGTCCTCGGCACCAGCTACGCCACGGCCGTGCTGGGCTGGGTGGCCGAGGAGGTGCAGGTCCTCGACGCCGGCTGCTGCGGCATGGCCGGTTCCTTCGGCTACGCCCACCACGACGTGTCCATGGCCATCGGCGAGCAGCGCCTCTTCCCCGCCGTGCGCGGGCACGACGGCGTGACGGCTGCGCCAGGCTTCTCCTGCCGCCACCAGATCGCCGACGGCACGGGCAAGGGGGCCGTGCACCCCGTGGAGGTGCTGGCCGAGAGGCTCGCGGCTCGGTAGGCACGACTTATGCCTTAACCGAGGCGGGTAAGGTGACGTTCGCCTTAACTCGGCGGGCTTAACAGGCGTACCTTTCAGTCGTGGTCATCCCCTCGGCTCGTCCTCCCGGCTCCACCAGCCCGCCCGGACCACGCCACGCGGTGAGCGTGTGCTTCGTGAACGACACCTCCCGCAACCCCAACTGGGGCTGCCGCGCCACCACCGAGGCCCTCAGGGACGCCCTGGCGGAACGGGGCGCTCAGGTGGTCTCGACCATCTACCTGGAGGACCTGCTCTCGTTCACCCCGCGGGACAGCCGGCGGTGGCGCCGCGCGGCGGCCAGGCTCGACAGGCTCCTGCCGCGCCGGCCCATCGTGCGCGAGCTCGCCGGGCGTGCGTTCAAGAGGCTGGCGCCGCGGATCCCGGACGTCGTGCCCCTCGACGCCTCGGGCCTGGACGACGCGGCGTTGGCCATGGCCCACGGGGAGGTCCTGGAGTTCGCCGCCGAGAGGCTGGCCGCCGCCGACGCGGTGGTCATCAACGGCGAGGGGGCCGTCTACGACCTGCAGCGCAAGGGCCGGGAGCTCATCCTCCTGGCCCTCTTCGCGAAGAGGCACCTGGGCAAGTGGGTGGGCATGGTCAACCACACCGCCGACCTGTCGCACCCCGCCATGCGCGGCTTCGCCGAGGCCGTCTACCCGCTGCTCGACGACGTCACCTTCCGCGAGACGCGGTCCCAGGCGGAGTGCGCGCCGTTCGTGGCAGGCAGGGTGGTGCCCGACGCCGCCTTCGCGTGGGCCCCGGCCGACCGGGACGCGTGGGCGGCCCTGGCCGCCAGGCCAGGCCACTACGACGTCTTCCCCGACAGGGCGCGGTTCGACGCGACCCGCCCGTACGTGGTCGTGGGCGGCAGCGCGCAGTTCGCCTGGGCGCGCCGGCGCGACCCGCACATGCCGGACGCGCACCCCACGGGCGACCCGGCCCCCGGCTTCCGCCGCCTCGTCGCGGCGCTCCTGGAGCGCGGGCACCAGGTGGTGCTCATGGCCTCCGACAGGCCGGACGAGGACGTCTTCAGGCCACTGGCCGCCGAGCTCGGCCTGCCGTTGGTGGCCACCGCCGCCCCCGTGCAGCAGGCCGTGGACCTCATCGGCAACGCCGCCGCCTACGTGGGCGGCCGCTGGCACCCGGCGATCTTCGGGCTGCGCGGAGGGACGCCGTTCGTGCCCCTCACCAGCAACTCGTTCAAGCTCTCCGCCCTCGCCGAGATGGTGGGGCTGCCCAGCCCGGCGATCGACTCCATGGACCTGGCGGCGTCGGTGGACACCGCCGTGGCGCTGATGGAGCGGCACCTGGAGGGCGGCGAGGGCTTGCGCGCGCGGCTGCGTTCTCAGGCGGCGCACATGGCCGCCGAGTGCCATGGACACGTGGCCCGCCTACCGGCGCCCGTGGAGGCGTGAGACCATGAGCCTGCAGGAGATCGAGCTCGTCGCCGGGCTGGGGATGGAGGCCGCGAAGAGCGGCTACCCGGCGTTCGAGGCGTGGGTGTCCGCGACGTTCCCGTCAGCCTTCACCTTCCTGGCCTGGCAGCTCTACCGGCTCTTCAGCGGCGATATGCTGCTGGGCGCCCTCAAGGCCAGGCAGCGCCTGCTGGCCCCCTTCACGCTCGAGTACCTCTTCGCCCGTGTGCCCCCTCCCCTCCCCGCCGAGAGGCGAGCCGAGGTGCTGGTGACGTTCTTCCCGTACCGCCAGGACTACGCGGGCCTGCTCGCGCCCGTGGAGGAGGAGCTGCAGCGGCGAGGCGTGAGGGTGGCCAACCTCCTGCCGCCCGAGGCCCGCGACCCTGGCCTGCCCGGCGTGAGCCTGTCCCTCGGCTCCTACGCCGACATGCGGTCCTACGCCTTCGCCCGGCGGCGCTGGCGGGAGCTCAGCGGCCAGGTGCGGCGCTTCGCCGACGAGCGGTCGCTGAGCGCCCAGGGCAGGACGACGCTCACGCTGCTCGTCAAGAACTACCTGTGGCAGGAGGCCGCGGCGCGCGCCGCCCTCGCCGCCGAGCGGCCCCGCGTCGTGCTCGGCCTGCACTACATGACGGACCCCGGAGTGAGGGGCGCGATCGACCTGCACAGGCGGGCCGGCGAGCGCGTGCCGGTGGTCCTCCTGCAGCACGGCCTGTTCAGCGGCGACTGGCCGACCCACGACTTCCACGGCGCCGACCTCGTCATGCTCTGGGGCGAGTCGTCGCGCTCGGAGCTCGCCCGCTTCCCCGACGCACCTCATGCCGTCGTGGTGGGCAACCCGCGTCTCGGCGCCCTCGAGGCGCACGCGCCTGAGCCCACCTTCACGGTCCTCTACGCGGGCACCAACGGCGACAAGGAGGAGGGCCGCAAGGCGCTGCACATGGCCTTGGAGGCCCTGCGCGGGCTTCCGGGCGTCACCTTGCGCGTGCGGCCGCACCCCAAGGAGTCGCGGGCCACGTACGACGAGGCGGTGGAGATGGGCTTACTGGCCCGCGACCAGATCGACGACGCGGCCGACCCCTACGACGCGGTGCGCGGCGCCAGCGTGGTGTTGGGCACGGCGTCGACGCTGTTGCCGGAGGCCGTCGCCCTGGGGGTGCCCGCCGTCCTGGTGGCGGACGCGGCCGGGGACACCTGGTGGAGCCCCAGGCTGCTGCGGGCGTCCACTCCCGCGCAGCTCCGCGAGGTCGTGAGCGGGCTGGTGCGCGACGCCGCCTACCGCGCCGAGACGCTGGGCCGCGAGCGCGCAGTGGCCGAGGACGCGTTCGGCGACCCGAGCCACGCGGCCGCTGCGGCGGCCGACGCCGTGCTGGAGCTCATGGAGCGGCGCTAGGTGCGCCGCGGTCTCACTCGGACAGCTGCTCGGGGGCGTCGCGGCGCTTGACGCCATCCAGCGCCACGGCCAGGCTGGCGCCCGCGAACGCCAGCATCAGCAGGGCCACGACGGTGAGCACCGTCTTGGAGGCCGATGGCTCGAACGGCAGAGCGGATAGAGCGAACATGACCCCGAGCACGCCGAGGACGAGGGGAACGAGGAAGCGGCCGTCGGACAGCCGCCGCCGGGGCTCTGGCTTCATGGGCGGCATCATACGGCCTCGAGGGGCTCGGGCCGTCCCCCTAACGAGGGAGCCGCAGCGCCCTACATCTCCTCCGGCGCGCGCACGCCGAGCAGGCCGAGGGTCTCGGCCAGGGTGCGGCGCACGGCGTCCACGAGCAGCAGGCGCGCCTCGCGCAGGCCGGGCTCCGCCCTGAGCACCTGCGTGTCCGGCCTCCCCTGCTCGTCCTTGTGGTTGTAGTACGCGCTCCAGGCGCTCGCCAGGTCGAGGGCGTACTGCGCCACCTGGTGCGGCGCCAGCTCCTCTGCCGCGGTCTCCACGACGCGCGGGAAGCGCGCCAGGACCTGGGCCAGGCGCACCTCCAACCGGCCGAAGGCGGCGAAGTCGGCTGCCTCCCTGGCGGCCTCGAGGGTGATGCCTGCGGCAGCGGCGGCCCTGAGGATGCTGCAGGCGCGCGCGTGGGCGTACTGCACGTAGGGCGCCGAGTCGCCTTGGAGCGACAAGGCCTGCTCCCACCTGAAGTCGATGACCTTCTTGGCCTCCGTCTTCAGCATGGCGAAGCGCAGTGCGCCGATGCCCACGGCCCTGGCCACCTCGTCGATGGACTCCAGGCCCGGGTTCTTCTCCTCCACGACGGCGCGGGCGCGGCGCGTGGCCTCCACGGTCACCTCGTCGATCGAGAGGGTGATGCCCTTGCGGCCGCTCATCGGCTTGCCCTCGAGGGTCACGACCTCGTAGGCCAGGTGGTGGGAGTTCTGGTACGCCTTCTCGGCCCGGGGGTCGTCGGCCAGCGCCAGGGCCGTCCTGACGATCGTCTGCGGGTGGCTCTGCCGCACGTCGATGACGTTGATGATCTCGTCGGCGTGGGCGAAGGTGCGCCCGTCGGGGTGCGGCTCGCCCACGGGGCTGGAGCTGTACAGCGGCGCGCCGGAGGGCTGCGCGGCGAAGCGCTCGAAGGTCAGGCCCTCGAAGAGGCCAGCCTTCCAGAACTGGTAGCCGATGTCCTTGGCCACGTACATGGCGTTGCCGTCGGAGCGCACCAGCACGACGTTGGGCTCCTCGAGGCCCGGGAGGAACGAGGAGACGTCCATGACCAGGGCGCCGGCGTACTTGCCCTCCGTCGGCCTGTGCGTGTAGCGGCTCTTCTCCAGGACCTCGAGGCCGCGGTGCAGGAAGCCCGCCTGCACCACGTCCGACTCCCACACGAGCAGGTCGTACTCGGCGCCGAGCGCGTTGAAGGTCTCGAGCTGGGCCCTGACCACGCGCTCGACCTCGTGCCGCAGCTCGCCGCGCTCCAGGCGGTGCATGACCTCGGTGACGCCGCGCTCGATGGCCTCGCCGTCGTGCTCCTTGGCCTGGCCCAGGCGCACGTAGAGCTCGCCGAGCCAGTGGTCGTACTTGCGCTGCGGCGAGCCGCCAGGGGAGTCGAAGCGGGTGTTGAAGTAGGCGACGGCGAAGATGCTCTCCGCCGCCTGCCTGCCGGTGTCGTCGATGTAGTTCTGGACCTCGACGTCGTGCCCCACCGCCCGCAGGATCCGCGCCGTGGCGTCGCCCAGCACGATGTTCCTCAGGTGCCCGACGTGGGCCTCCTTGTTGGGGTTGACGCTGGTGTGCTCCACGACGACCTTGCGCCGTTCCGGCGCTTGCGGCGGGCGCGGGCTGAGCGCGACGCCAGACACGAACGCGCCGGGATCGAGGACGAAGTTGATGTAGGCGCCGACGGCCTCGGCGGAGGCCACGCCGGGGGGCAGGGCCAAGCGGGAGACGATCTCCTCGGCGATCTGCGGCGGCGGGCGCCGGAGCGTGCGCGCCAGCGTGAAGGCCACGGGAGACCCGTAGTCGCCGGGCTTGTCCGCCGGGACCTCCTGCAGGGGCACGTCGCCCTCGAAGTCCGGCGCCATGTCCGCGATCGCGGCGCGCAGCGAGAGGGACAGCGAGCCCAAGACGTCGTTCATGACGCGCCAACTTACCACGGGGGGTTATAGTCCTCGGCACCCGCCAAGGGCCGCCAGGCGCACGCGGGGCGTGTAGGGCGAACCAACCCTGAGTCCAGTCTTTCCAGTAAACTTGAGCAGTGTGCGCTCAAGAGATCCGTAGGTGGCGCCTGAGGGCGGCGTCATCGCGCCGGAGCGACACCCTTCTTACTAGCCCGTTCGTATAAGGTGACCAGCATGGCCGAGCCAGGCGCCACTGACTTCGAGTTCCAGCAGCCCGTACCGGTCTGCCCGGTGCGCGGCTCTGTGCTCTACCCCACCATGGTCATGCCGATCGACGCCGGCAGGCCCGTGAGCATACGGGCCATCAACGCCGCGCTAGACCGCGACAGGACCATCATCATCGTCTCGCAGAAGGACCGCGACATCGAGGAGCCCACCCCGGACGACCTCTTCACCGTGGGCACCGCCTGCAACATCATGCGGATGAAGAAGAACCCCGACGGCACCATCCAGATGCTCGTCAGGGCCTTCGCCCGCGTGACCGTCAAGGAGTACCGGCAGGAGGGCGGCGTCATCGAAGCCGTCGTCGAGCAGCGCGAGGTGCCCGACGGCAACGAGGTCGAGCTCGTCGCCACCTTCCGCGAGCTCCGCGACAAGTTCAAGGACCTCGTGGAGTCCGGCAGCCGGACCGTCCAGAGCGAGGTCGCGCAGTTCGTCATGAACCTCGAGGACCCGGGCCAGTTCGCCGACTACGTGGCCTACCACCTGGACTTCAAGCTGGCCGACAAGCAGGCCGTGCTCGAGGCCCCTACGGTCACGGAGCGGCTGCGCAAGGTCCTCATCCTCATCGACACCGAGATCGAGCTGCAGGAGACCCAGCGCCGCCTCCAGCGCGAAGTCAAGGACGAGATCGACAGGAACCAGCGCGAGTACTTCCTGCGCGAGCAGATCAAGGCCCTCCAGAAGGAGCTCTCGGGCTCCGACGACGAGGAGGACGAGGTCGAGGCGTTCCGCGAGAAGCTCGAGGCCCTCGACCTGCCCGAGATCGTCATGAAGGAGGCGCAGCGCGAGCTGAACCGGCTGGCGCGCATGCACCCCGACTCGGCCGAGGCGTCGGTCATCCGCACGTACCTCACCACCATCGTCGAGCTGCCGTGGAACAAGCGCACCGACGACAGGCTCGACCTGGCCGAGGCAGCCCGCATCCTCGACGACGACCACTACGGGCTCGAGAAGGTCAAGGACCGCGTCCTCGAGTACCTGGCGGTGCGCAAGCTCAAGGCCGAGCGCGCGCAGAAGGGCGAGCTCGACGCCTTCGAGGTCAACAAGGGCCCCATCCTGCTGTTCGTCGGCCCTCCCGGCGTCGGCAAGACGAGCATCGCTCAGTCCATCGCCAAGGCGCTGGGCCGCGAGTACGTCCGCATCAGTCTGGGCGGCGCGCGCGACGAGTCCGACATCCGCGGGCACAGGCGCACGTACATAGGCTCCATGCCCGGGCGCATCATCCAGGGCATCAGGCAGGCGGGGGCCAAGAACCCGGTCTTCCTGCTGGACGAGGTCGACAAGCTCGGCTCCTCGTTCCAGGGCGACCCGTCCTCGGCGCTGCTCGAGGTGCTCGACCCGGCGCAGAACGCCAACTTCGTCGACCACTACCTGGGCGTGCCGTTCGACCTCTCCGAGGTCCTCTTCATCGCCACGGCCAACTACGAGCAGCAGATCCCCGACGCCCTCTACGACCGCATGGAGGCCATCGAGTTCTCCAGTTACATCGAGCAGGAGAAGCTCGAGATCGCCAAGCGCTACCTGCTGCCCAGGCAGCTGGTGGAGAACGGCCTCAAGCCCGAGCAGGCGACCATCACCGACGGCGCCCTCAGCCGCGTCATCACCTCGTACACGCGCGAGGCGGGGGTCCGTAACCTCGAGAGGCTCGTGGGCACGCTGGCCCGCAAGGCCGCCAGGCGCATCGCGCAGGGCGAGGCCAAGCGCGTGCGGATCACCGAGCGCAGCCTCGAGCAGTACCTCGGCCCGCAGCGCTACACGCCCGAGTCCGAGGCCGACGACGACCTGGTCGGCGTGGCCACGGGCATGTACTACACGCCCGTGGGCGGCGACATCCTGTTCGTGGAGACCTCCATCACCCCCGGCAAGGGCGGCCTGGTGCTCACCGGCCAGCTCGGCGACGTGATGAAGGAGTCGGCCCGGGCGGCCCTCACCTACGCGAAGTCGAACGCCGAGCGCTTCGGCATCGACACCAAGGACCTCGAAGAGCGCGAGATCCACATCCACGTGCCGGCGGGCGCCACGCCCAAGGAAGGCCCCAGCGCCGGCCTGGCCCTGGCCACCTCGCTCATCAGCGCCCTCACGGGCACGCCCGTCCGCAAGGACGTGAGCATGACCGGCGAGATCACGCTGCGCGGCCGCGTGCTGCCGATCGGCGGGCTCAAGGAGAAGGTGCTGGGCGCCAAGCGCGCCGGCATCAAGCACATCGTCTTCCCCGCCAAGAACGAGGCGGACATGAAGGAGGTGGCCGCCCACCTCGTGCGCTCGCTGGAGCTGCACCCGGTGGAGGACATCGACCAGGCGCTCGACGTGGCGCTGGTCGGCGGCCTGGCGGCGCTGGAGAAGCGCGGCACGCCGGCGAGCCCCAGCGGCAAGTCGCGCACGCGCCAGCGGCGCAAGCAGCAGGAAGCCGGCGTGGTGGCCTGAGCTAGGCCGGCCCACGCAGCACACGAGCGGCGCGACCTATGGGGTCGCGCCGCTTCTCTTGGCCCGCCGGCATGCCGCTGCGGTATGTTCGCGCCATGCAGCGCCGGCCCCTCATCGCGGGCAACTGGAAGATGCACAAGCTGCCCAGCGAGGGCGTCCACTGGGCGCGCGACTTCCTCGCCGGGCTCGAGCCCCTGCAACCCCTCCACTGCGATGTCGCCCTGATGGTGCCGTTCACGCACCTGCACGGCATGGCCCGCGTCACCTTCGGCACCTCCGTGGCCCTCGGCTCCCAGGACGTCTCGGCGCACGAGCAGGGCGCCTACACAGGCGAGGTCTCGGCGGCGATGGTGGCGGACACCGGCGCCGCCTACGCCGTGGTGGGCCACTCCGAGAGACGCCAGTACCACCACGAGGACGACGCCACGGTAAGGGAGAAGGTCAAGCGCGCCGCGGCGGCCGGCCTCGTGCCCGTGCTGTGCGTGGGCGAGACGCGCGAGCAGCGCGACGCCGGGCGGGCCATGGAGGTCGTGCTCGGACAGCTGCGCGGCGCCCTGCAGGGCGTGGAGGTCCCCTCCCCCGACCGCCTCGTCGTGGCCTACGAGCCCGTGTGGGCCATCGGCACCGGCCTCACGGCCACCGCCGGCGACGCCCAGGAGATGTGCGCGGCCGTGCGCGGCGAGCTGCGGGCCCTCGTGCCCGGGGGCGACGCCGTGCGCGTGCTCTACGGCGGCAGCATGAAGCCCGACAACGCGGGCGAGCTCCTCGCCCAACCGGACGTGGACGGCGGCCTCGTGGGCGGAGCCAGCCTCTCGACGGACGACCTGCTAGCGATAGTCGCTGCGTGCGACCCGGGACGGAAGAGATGAACACGAACGAAGCGGCCAAGGCCTACGTGGAGCAAGCCCTCGTCACCCTGCGCGGCGCGCTGCGCGAGCGCGGCGTAGACGCCCTCTACGTCACCCACCCAGCCAACGTCAGGTACCTGACCGGCTTCTCGTCGCCCAAGGACGCCTCCGTGCTCGTGCTGCCAGACCGGGCGGTCATGTTCACGGACGGCCGCTACACGGCGCAGGCGGCCGAGGAGGCGCTGGTCCCCTACGAGATCACCTCGGAGGTCGACTCGCGGATCGCCGAGCTGGCCCACGGCTTGCGCGTGGGCGTGGAGGCCGAGCACCTCACGCTGCAACGGCACGCCAGGCTCAAGGAGAGGTTGGGGGCCGACCCCGTGGCCATAGAGGGCCTCATCGCCAAGCAGAGAGTCGTGAAGCGCCCCGACGAGCTCGAGCTGCTGCGCGAGGCCGCGAGCATCACCGACGCCGCCTTCGCCGCCGTCCTGGAGTTCATCCGCGAGGGCGTCACCGAGGCCGAGGTGGCCCTGGAGCTGGAGCGCTCCATGCGCCTCGCCGGCGCAGACGGCCCCGGCTTCGACACCATCGTGGCCTCCGGCGTGCGGGGGGCCATGCCCCACGGCACGGCCTCGACGAAGCGCATCGGCCGCGGCGAGCTCGTGACCCTCGACTTCGGCGCCGCGTTCCGCGGCTACCACGCGGACATGACCCGCACCGTGGCTGTCGGCGAGGTCGGCCCCGAGGAGCGGCGCATGTACGACGCCGTCCTGGAGGCCCAGCAGCTGGCGGTCGCCGCCATCGCCCCCGGCAAGAACGGCCGCGAGGTGGACTCGGTGGCGCGCGACGCGCTCGCCCGGCACGGCCTCGCGGAGGCGTTCGCCCACAGCTTGGGGCACGGCACGGGCCTCGAGATCCACGAGGGGCCGCGCCTGTCGCAGCGCTCCGACGACGTGCTGAAGCCGGGGATGATCGTGACGGTGGAGCCGGGCGTCTACGTGCCCGGGTTCACGGGCCTGCGCATCGAGGACCTGGTGCTCGTCACCGAGACGGGCCACGAGGTCCTCTCGCGGAGCCCCAAGCACCTCATCACCCTCTGACGGGTCAACCCCTGACGAGCATGCGCGCGGCGCCCAGCACCTCGGCCACGTCGGCGTAGCTGGGCGCCTCGCAGTAAACGCGCAGCAGCGGCTCGGTGCCGCTGGCGCGGAACAGCACCCAGGCGGCCACCTCCCCGCCCTTCTCGAGGTTCAGCTTGAGGCCGTCGAGGTCCTCGGTGCCGGCCACCCGCCAGGTGCCGAACGCGGACGGCGGGTCGGCGAGCACCGCCTTCACGCGGGCCATGGCCTCCGGACCGCCCAGGTGCATGTCGAGCCTGTCGTAGGCGTGCCGCCAGCGGGTCTCGCGCTCTATCCGCGCGAACGCCTCAGCCAGGTCCTCCCCCGAGGTCACCACGGCCTCGAGGAGCACCAGGGCGTTGGCCAGCCCGTCGCGCTCGGGCAGGTGGGCCGAGAGGCCTATGCCGCCCGACTCCTCGCCGCCGATCAGCAC
>Ga0182741_1000324_pt1 | contig 73030 bp, 65 predicted proteins | sample eDN5th37CBELigOP_FD_128874 | JGI IMG/M metagenome (GOLD analysis project Ga0182741, IMG submission 128874) | Enriched Organic Plus compost microbial communities from Emeryville, California, USA - eDNA 5th pass 37_C BE-Lig OP (version 2) (version 2) ...
CCCGCGCACGGTTCTTTTAGGCGGACTGCGCCGTCCTCTGGCACGCAGGGCCTCCTGGACCGGCTTGCGAGACCTGCCCAGGACCGTTCCCCGCCCCGCCATCTTGCGACGCCTCGCGAGCGCCCCCCTCGTCGGGCCGGGATGACTGCAACATAGTTCAGATGAGCATCAGTGTCAAGAACAAACGTGGAACATTGTCCACAGGCTTGCCTCTTCCTGTCCCAGTCTCTGCTCGTCATGGCCGGGCCTGTCCCGGCCATCCCGATCGGACGAGCGCTGCGCCACAACCAAGCGGGATCACCGGCACAAGGCCGGTGATGACGTGGAGGGTGTCAGCCCGGACGGCGTCAGCCGATCCGGGATCGTTCTCAGGATGAGGCGCCATTTCCCTCCCCACCGATCTCGGCGGTTGCCGAGATCGGCTTCTGTCAGTCGCCAGTCGGCAACACCCGACTTGCGGCGGGGAGGTATCGAGGGTGGGGGTGTTGGCGCAAACCAGAGTAAGGTCGCGCCCGCACCCCCCTCTCCAACTCTCCCCCACAAGGGGGGAGAGGGCTGCACGGCGCTTTACGAGCCAGCCTCTCAGGCTGCGGGCAGCGTGCAAGCCATCGGGATCACCGGCACAGGGCTGCTGATGACGGAGAGAGGGTAATTGGGCATGTCCGGCCAGACACGCAGGGTGAAGGGGCTGAGGGAGAGGGTCCGTCTCGTTCGAAGGAATGAGGGCGGCACGCTTGCCCTCGTCATCCTCCGCGCCAACAATCGGCCCGAGGAGGATCAAACGCATGGCTACATTCAAAGCGCTCGTCATCGACAAGACAGAGGCGGGACAGTCCGTCGGCTTTCGTGAGTTCGACGAGACCGATCTCATGGACGGCGACGTCACGATCCGCGTGTCGCATTCCACGCTGAACTACAAGGACGGTCTGGCGCTCACCGGCAAGGCGCCGGTGGTGCGGCGCTTTCCGATGATTCCCGGCGTCGATCTCGTGGGCATTGTGGAGGACTCCTCGAATCCCGATTTCAAGCCCGGCGATGCGGTGATCCTCAACGGCTGGGGCCTCGGCGAGACGCATCTCGGCGCCTATGCGCAGAAGGCGCGCGTGAAGGGCGACTGGCTGATTCCCCTGCCGTCGGGCCTCACGCCGCATCAGGCCATGTCCATCGGCACGGCGGGCTACACCGCCATGCTCTGCCTGATGGCGCTGGAAAGGCATGGGCTGACGCCCGAGCGCGGCCCCGCCATCGTGACGGGCGCCGTCGGCGGCGTGGGCTCGGTCGCCGTGGCGCTGCTCGCGCGGGCGGGCTGGCACGTGATCGCCGCGACGGGCCGCCCCGAAGAGGCGGATTACCTGAAGGGGCTCGGCGCCGCGGAAATCCTCGACCGCAGCGAGCTCACGGGATCCGTTCGCCCGCTCGGCAAGGAGCGCTGGGCGGCAGGCGTCGACACCGTCGGTTCGGTGCCGCTCGCCAATGTGATCTCGATGACGAAATACGGCGGCGCGATCGCAGCCTGCGGGCTGGCGGCGGGCATGGACCTGCCGTCGACCGTGGCGCCCTTCATCCTGCGCGGCGTATCGCTGCTCGGCGTCGATTCCGTGATGGCGCCCAAGGCGCTTCGCCTGGAAGCCTGGAACCGGCTCGCGCATGAGCTCGACCACGCCAAGCTCGCCACCATGACCTCCACCATTGCGCTCGATGACGTGGTGGAGGCCGGGCACAAGATCGTGGCGGGTCAGGTCAAGGGGCGCGTCGTCGTCGAAGTCGCCTGATCGGCGGCGGGCCTCTTGCCGTTGCCCTCAATCCAGCGCCGCTGCTTGGCGATCTCGGCGGCCATGAAGTCCATGAAGGCGCGCACGCGCGCCGATTGGCGCAGGTCCGGATGGGTGAGGAGCCAGAGGCCCGCGGAGAAATCCGGGTTCACGTCCGACAGCCGCACGAGGTTGGGGCTGGCATCCGCGATGAAACAGGGCAGGGGGCCGATCCCGATTCCGGCTTCGACGGCCTCCGCGAGGCCCAGCACCGTGTTGACCTTGTAGACGATGTTCTCGGGCTCCACCCGGTCGCGCACGAACCGGGCCGCCTTGAGAGCGGCGAGATTGTCGCCGAGCGCCACCCAATGACGGTTGTAGAGCTCGGGCGAGCTGAAATCGACGGGCCGGTGCTGATCGGGGAAATCCTCCAGCCGGCCGTAGATCGCCCATGCGATGGTGGCGACGCGCCGTCCGACGAGAGTCTCCGGCGGATCGTCGGTCGCGCGGATCGCCACATCCGCGTCGCGCTTCGAGAGGTTGAGCGCCTGGTTGGCGAGAACCACGTCGAGCCGCATCTCGGGGCAGGTCTTCACGAAGCGCGAGAAGATCGGCGTGAGCAGGTGGACGAGGAGCGTGTCGTTCGTCGTCACCCGCAATTCGCCGGCGGGCGCCACCGCCTGGCCCGCGAGCTTGCGGGTGAACGAGGTGACGTTCTCCTCCATCTGCTCGGCAAGCGCCGACATCTCCTCGCCCGCGGGCGTCAGCACATAGCCGGTGCGGTGGCGCTCGAAGAGCTTGACGCCGAGATTCTCCTCCATCTGTCCGAGGCGGCGGAACACCGTGGAATGGTTGACCCCGAGGCGCTCGGCCGCGCCCGCGAGCCCGCTCGCCTCGGCGATGATTTTCACGAGCCTGAAATCGTCCCAGTCGAGCTGTTGTTGCTTCGCCATCTGTCTTGCATCGGTGCAATGGAACCCCTGCAAACCTAACATTGGATTTGCAGTTGGGAAAGGTTATCTCAAGCCCATCACGTTGCAGGGCGGTCCCATCCCGAGCCAGCGTCACGTTCGCCTGGAAACCCGCCCGTGTGCTCTCACTCATTCATATTGGAGACCCGCATGGCTAAGGTGCTTGTGCTGTACTATTCGTCCTGGGGACATATCGAGCAGATGGCCTATGCCGCCGCCGAGGGCGCCCGCGAGGCCGGTGCCGAGGTGGTGGTGAAGCGCGTGCCCGAACTTGTGCCCGCGGAGATCGCCGAGAAGGCCCACTACAAGACGGACCAGAAGGCACCTGTCGCCACCGTCGAGGAGCTGCCGGAATACGACGCCATCATCATCGGCACGCCGACCCGCTACGGCACCATGACGGCGCAGATGAAGAACTTCCTCGACCAGACCGGCGCGCTGTGGGCGAAGGGCGCGCTGATCGGCAAGGTGGGCTCTGTCTTCACCTCCACCGCCACCCAGCATGGCGGCCAGGAAGCCACCATCCTCACCACGCTGCCGGTGCTCCTGCATCATGGCATGGTGGTCGTCGGCCTGCCTTATTCCTTCCAGGGCCAGATGGGCGTCGACCAGATCCGGGGCGGCTCGCCTTATGGCGCCTCCACGGTTGCGGCCGGCGACGGCTCGCGCCAGCCGACCGAGATCGACCTCGACGGCGCCCGCTTCCAGGGCCGGCACGTGGCCGAGATCGCCGCGAAGCTCGCCGCGAAGTAATCCCTCTCCGTCATGGCCGGGCCTGTCCCGGCCATCCCGCTTCTGAAAAATGCAACGCCTGACTTGACCGGGATCAACGGCACAAGGCCGGTGACGACATGCATGAGGGCGTGAGTGCTCGCTACCGATCCGCAGCCGCGCGCCGGAGGCGGTCGTTGACGGCTTCGCCGAGACCCGTTTCCGGAATCGGCACGACCGCGATGGTCGGCGCGCCCGAGGCATCGAGCTGCCGCAGATACGAGAAGAGATGAGCGGCGGCCTCCCTGAGGTCGCCGTTTTTGCTGAGATTCAGGCGGGCCTTCGCCTGCTCGATGCCGGGCGGCATGACGGAGCCGAAGAGCAGGGCGGCTTCGCCCGGCTGGATCTCCGTCGCATCGAGCCGCACCTGCGCACGCGGTGCGTAGTGGGATGCGAGCATGCCCGGTGCGAGCGGGCTCTTTCCGCCCTCCGATCCGCTTTCGAGCTTCTGTCCGATCAGGGCTTCGATCGCCTCGCGCGGCACGCCGCCGGGGCGCAGCAGGCGCGGCGTGCCGCCGAGGCACGCGACGATGGTGGATTCCACCCCCACATCGCATGAGCCGCCATCGAGCACCGCATCGATGCGTCCGTCGAGATCGCCCAGGACATGAGCCGCGTCCGTGGGACTGATCCGGCCCGAGCGGTTGGCGGAGGGCGCCGCCACGGGGCGGCCCGTCGCTTTCAGCAGGGCATGGGCGAGGGGATGAGCCGGCACCCTGAGGCCCACACTGTCGAGGCCCGCGCGGGCGAGATCCGAGACGGTGCAGGTGGGAGCCACCGGCACCACGAGGGTGAGGGGCCCGGGCCAGAAGGCCTCAGCCAGCTTCCGCGCCGTCTCGTCGAAGGTGCCCTGCGCCTGCGCGGCTTCGAAACTCTCCAGATGCGAGATCAGCGGGTTGAAGCTCGGCCTCTCCTTGGCGGCATAGATGCCGGCCACGGCTTGCGCGTTGGTCGCGTCCGCGCCCAGGCCATAGACCGTCTCCGTCGGGAAGGCCACGAGGCCGCCCCGCTGCAGGATAGCCGCCGCTTGGGCCAATCCGGGTCCGTTATCGGCCAGACGCGCCGTCCGTAGCATTGACCCGCGATTGTTCACGTCTAAACTATCCCCTGTCCGAGAAATGGATGATACCTTGGGCGGGTTTAACGGCGCGCGGGAACGCGTCAATATCAAAAGCCAATTGCCTGAAAGGAAATGCTATGAGCTATCGCGCTCCTGTGCCGGACATCGTCTTTACCATGCGCCATGTGGCGGGGTTTGACCGTGCCGTTGGCGATGGCCTCTATGGCGACCTCTCGACGGATCTTGCCCGGACCATCCTGGAGGAGGCGGGGCGCTTCGCCAACGACGTGATCGCGCCGTTGAACCGCGAGGGCGACAGGCACGGAGCCACCATCAAGGACGGCGTCGTCACCACCGCTCCCGGGTGGAAGGACGCCTACAAGGCCTGGACGGAAGCCGGATGGAACGCGCTTCCCGGCCCCGTCGAATATGGCGGCCAGGGTCTGCCGACGCTGCTGAACTCGGCCTGCGTCGAGATGTGGAACTCCGCCTCCATGGCCTTCGGCATCGGGCCGGTGCTGACGCACGGCGCCATCGAGGCGCTGGAGGCGCACGCCTCGGACGACCTGAAGAGCCGCTATCTCGAAAAGCTCGTCTCGGGCGAATGGACGGCGACGATGAATCTCACGGAGCCGCAGGCGGGCTCCGATCTCGCGGCCCTGCGCTCGCGCGCCGAGCCCGTGGGCGACGGGACCTACCGTATCACGGGGCAGAAGATCTTCATCACTTACGGCGAGCACGATCTCACCGACAACATCATCCATCTCGTGCTCGCGCGTCTGCCCGATGCGCCCGCCGGCACGCGCGGCATCTCGCTCTTCCTCGTTCCGAAATTCCTGCCCGACGGCACGCGCAACGACCTGCGCTGCCACAGCCTGGAGCACAAGCTCGGCATTCACGGCTCGCCCACCTGCACGATGATCTTCGGCGACAACGGCGGCGCCATCGGCTGGCTCGTGGGCGAGGAGAACCGCGGCCTCGCCTGCATGTTCACGATGATGAACAATGCGCGCCTCGCGGTGGGCCTGCAGGGCGTGGCGATCGCCGAGCGCGCCTATCAGCAGGCGCTCGCCTATGCCCATGAGCGCAGGCAGGGCCGCGCCATCGGCGCCGTCGAGGGCTCGAGCGCCATCGTCCAGCATCCCGACATCCAGCGCAGTCTTCTCACCATGAAGGCGCTCACCGCCGCCGCCCGCGCGATCTGCTACATGACGGCGGAGGGAATCGACCGCGCGCATCTGGAGCAGGATGCGGAAAGCCGGAAGAAGGCGCATGAACGCGCCTCGCTTCTCACGCCGGTCGCGAAGGCCTTCTCCACCGATATCGGCATGGAGGTGGCGTCCCTCGGCGTGCAGGTCCATGGCGGCATGGGCTTCATCGAGGAGACGGGCGCGGCGCAGCATTACCGCGACGCGCGCATCGCTCCCATCTACGAGGGCACCAACGGCATTCAGGCCATCGATCTCGTCACGCGCAAGCTGCCGCTCTCCGGCGGCGACACGGTGCGGGCGCAGATCGCGTCCATGCGCGCCGTCGTGACGCGCGTGATGAAGGAAGGAACGCCTGCCTTCGGCGCGACCGCCTCCCGCCTGCGCGATGCCATCGACAGTCTCGATCGCGCCACGAGCTACATGCTCAATGCCACCTCCTCCAACGCGCCCGCCGAGGCGCTGGCGGGCGCAACGCCTTACCTGCGCCTCTTCGGCCTCGCGCAGGGTGGGGCGGCTCTTGCAGAAGCGGCGCTGGCCGCGCAGGCGCTGATGGCGGGCGGCGATACCGATCCCGCCCATGGGGGCCGCATCGCGCTCTGCCGCTTCTTCGCGGAGAACATCGCGGTCGGCGCGAAGGGACTGGAAGACACGGTTTCGAGCGGCGCAGGATTCCTGCGCGATGCAACCCTGGCACTGGCGAGCTGATCTCATGAGCCTTCAAGGAAAGACGCTTTTCATCACCGGCGCCTCCCGCGGCATCGGCCTCGCCATCGGCCTGCGCGCGGCGCAGGACGGCGCGAACATCGTGATCGCGGCCAAGACGGCCGAGCCGCATCCGAAGCTTCCCGGCACGATCTACACGGCGGCGGACGAGATCAAGAAGGCGGGCGGCAAGGCCTTGCCGCTCGTCGTCGACGTGCGCGACGAGGAGGCGGTGAAGGGCGCGATCCAGAACGCGGCCGAGACCCTCGGCGGAATCGACATCGTGGTGAACAACGCCAGCGCCATCAGCCTCACGCCGACGACACAGACGGATATGAAGCGCTTCGATCTGATGCATCAGATCAACACGCGCGGCACCTACATGGTCTCGAAATACGCGATCCCGTATCTGGAGAAGGCGGAGAACCCGCATATCCTCATGCTGTCGCCGCCTCTCGACATGAAGGAGAAATGGTTCGCGCCGCATCTCGCCTATTCACTCGCGAAATTCGGCATGAGCCTCTGCGTGCTGGGCCTCGCGGGCGAGCTGCGCCCGAAGGGCATTGCCGTCAATGCCCTGTGGCCGCGCACCACCATCGCGACCAGCGCCATCAAGAACCTGCTCGGCGGCGACGAGATCGTGCAGGCGAGCCGCACGCCGGAAATCCTGGCGGATGCCGCCCATGCGATCTTCCAGAAGCCCGCGAAGAGCTTCTCCGGACATTTCCTCATCGACGACGTGTTCCTGAGCGGGGAGGGCGTGAAGGATTTCGAGAAATACCGGGTCGATCCGACGAAGCCGCTGATGCCGGATTTCTTCGTGCCGGACGATATCCCGCCAGTGCAATCGTCGCGAGGATAGGCGAAGAACTCACGCGGAACGATGGAGGGGGCATGATCGTCATCCACAGACCGGCACCGGTGGCGGCTCCCGCAGGGGAGTCCCTCTCCCGTTCCGTGTTGCCTCCGGGAGAACCCATTCCGGAGGACGCTCTGTGGATCGATCTGGTCGAGCCGACCCGGGATGAGGATCGCCTCGTCGAGCGTCATCTCAACATCGAGATTCCGACCCGGGAGGAGATGGCGGATATCGAGCCGTCGGAAATTCTCTACCACGAGAACAACGCCCGCTACATGACGGCGCGCGTGCTCTGCAGCTCGGATACCGAAAACCCGAAGCTTATCGACGTCTCCTTCATCCTGACCGATCGGGCGCTCGTCACCGTGCGCTACGGAGAGCCGCGCTCCTTCAGCATGTTCATGGCCCGCGCCGGAAAGCCCGGCGGATGCCGCCATCAGCCGGAGGCGGTCCTGGACGGATTGATCGAGACGATCATCGACCGCGCCGCGGAAATTCTCGGCACCATCGGGCAGCGGATCGACCGCCTGTCGCAATCCATCTTCGAGAACGAGCGGAAGGGCACGCGCCGCACCGCCTCGTTCCGCGCGGCGCTGAAATCCATCGGCCGGAAGGGCGACATCATCTCCAACGTGCGGGAGAGCATGGTCTCGGTGGAGCGCCTCCTCCTGTTCCTGTCGGCCAGCATGCCGCGCCCGCGGAAGGCGAGCGGCCATCAGTCGGAATGGCGCACGGCCCTGCGCGACGTGCAATCCATCGAGGAGCACGCGACCTTCCTCTCCACCAAGGTGCAGTTCCTGCTCGACGCGACGCTCGGCCTCGTGACCATCGAACAGAACGACGTCATCAAGATCTTCTCGGTGATGGCCGTGATCTTCCTGCCGCCGACCCTCGTGTCCTCGCTCTATGGCATGAACTTCAAGGTGATGCCGGAGCTCGATTGGGAATATGGCTATCCCTGGGCCATCACGCTCATGGTGCTGGCGGCGGTGGTGCCTTATCTGTTCTTCCGCTGGAAGCGGTGGCTGTGAAGCGGCTCCGCGAAGCCTCATCCCGAGTGTCGATTTGAACGAGTGTCGATTTGAAAACGCGTCGTCAGACTCTCCTCCGCCGTCACCGGCCTTGTGCCGGTGATCCCGATGATGTGAAGCGCGGCGCCCGTCCGATCGGGATGGCCGGGACGAGCCCGGCCATGACGAGAGATGGCGACTTGTAAGCCAATGAGTAGGATTTCCTCAGAGCTCGTCTCGCAGGATGAGGGATGAGGATGCAGTCAAGGTTCAAGATGCGAGGAGATGCCGATGTGCGGACGCTATGCGATCACGCTGCCTCCTGAAACCTATCGGGACTTCTTCGGCTATCCGGAGCAGCCGAACTTTCCTCCGCGCTACAACGTGGCTCCCACGCAGCCGGTGCCCATCGTGATGGAGGATCGCGGCGAGCGGCATTTCATGCTGGTGCGCTGGGGCTTCCTGCCGTCCTGGGTGAAGGACCCGAAGGACTTTCCGCTCGTCATCAATGCGCGCGGCGAGACGCTGGAGACGAAGCCCACCTTCAGGGCGGCGCTGAAGCGGCGCCGGTGCATCTTCCTGGCCGACGGCTTCTATGAATGGCGCCGCGAGGGCCGCGAGAAGACGCCGTTCCTCATCCGTCGGCGCAGCCGCAAGCCGCTGCCGATGGCGGGGCTGTGGGAAACCTATTCGAGCCCGGACGGCGGCGAGATCGACACGGCGGCCATCGTCACGACGGACGCCAACGGCATCATGTCCGCCGTGCACGACCGCATGCCGGTGATCCTCTCGGACGATGACATCGCCGCCTGGCTCGACGTGCGCGACGAGCGCGCCGATGTCATGCGCCTCGTGCGTCCGTGCCCGGACGACTGGCTCGATCTGGTCCCGGTGTCGAGCCGCGTGAACAAGGTCGAGAACGACGATCCGAGCCTGGTGGAGCCTCTCGCCCAGCCCGAACCTGCGCCGGTGAAGCAAAGCAAGCCGAAGGCGAAGAAGCCGCTTTCCAGCGACGAGGACGAGCAGGGGAGTCTTTTCTGAGTGCCGCCCTGGTGGCGTCATCCCGGACCAAGCGCAGCGACGATCCGGGATCGATTTCAGGATAAGGCGCTGGAACACCTCTCCCCGGCGGGGAGAGGTCGAGCGCAGCGAGGGTGAGGGGGGTAAGACCTCTCCCTCAGGGAGAGGTGAGGCTGCGCCACTCTCGTCACGCGATCCCGGGTTCTGCTGCGCAGCCCCGGGATGACGCGAACGGCCTTACCGGCGCTTCTTCACGACATCGCGGCGCAGGATGCCGACGACTTCGAGATGCGGCGAGTGCTTGAACTGATCGACGGGGATCACGCGCTCGAGGCGATAGCCGCCGCTCATGAGGATGGCGGCATCGCGCGCGAAGGTGGCGGCATCGCAGGACACGCTGACCACGAGCGGCACCTTTGAGACGGCCAATTGCTTCGCCTGCGCTTCGGCACCCGCGCGCGGGGGATCGAGCACCACGGCGTCGAACGCATTCAGCTCCGGCATCAGCAGCGGGCGGCGGAAGAGGTCGCGCGCTTCCGTCGTGATGCGGCGCAGGCCCGGCGTGGCGCGAAACGCCTTGTCGAGCGCCGTCATCGAGCCCTGGTCGTATTCGACCGCATGAACCTCGGACTTCTCCGCGAGGCGCAGGGCGAAGGGGCCGGAGCCCGCGAAAAGATCGGCGACACGCTTCGAGCGTTCGCAGGCCTCGCTGACGAAGCGGGCAAGCGTTTCCTCGCCAAGCCGCGTCGCCTGCAGGAAGGCGCCTGCCGGCGGAACGACGGAAGCGCGTCCCATGAGGATCGCCGGCGGACGGCGCTCCACGATCACGTCTCCATGAATCGAGAGGCGCGAGAGATCGAGCTTTTCCGCGAGATCGATGAGGCTCAGGCGGTCCGTATCCTTCAACGGCCCGTGCCCGCGCACATCCACGTCGAAGCCGGTTTCGGTCCTCGTGATCTGAATGTCGAGGGGCTTGCGGGCCGCTTTCAAGTGCTCGCCGATGGCGCGGGCGATCCCTGGCGCCTGATCCTTCAGCACCGGTTCCGCGATGGGGCAGAAGGCGATCTCGACGATTGTGTGGCTGCGTGCGGCCATGAAGCCCACATGCATGGCGCGGTCGGGAAAGCGCACATGCAGCGTCACGCGGCGGCGGCCTTCGCCATGCGCATCGATCATCGGGTCGATCGGCGCTTCGATGCGGGCCTGACGCAGGGTGTGCGCGAGAATGTCCTGCTTCCACGCCTGGTAGAAGGCTTGCTTCATGTGCTGCGTCGCGCAGCCGCCGCATTCGTCGAAATAGGGGCAGAAGGGCGTTTCACGCTCGGGCGAGGCGGCATCGACGCTGACGAGATCGGCGCGCGTGCCGTCGCGCTCGACGGTGACGGTTTCTCCCGGCAATACCTTCGGCACGAAGACGGGCCCCGACGCGGATTCCGCAATGCCGTCCGCTTTCGCGCCGAGGCGCTTGATCACAACCTGCTCAGCCACGATGGGCTCCCAATAAAAACTCGCGATTGCCGTCCCCGCCTTCGATCGGCGAGGGGGCGATGCCGTCGACGGTAAACCCGAGCGACGTGACGAAGGCCCGGATGTCCTCGCACACGGCGCGGTGAACGGCGGCATCCCGCACGATGCCCTTCTTCACATGGCCCCGCCCGGCCTCGAATTGCGGCTTCACGAGAACGGCGAGCTTCGCCTGCGGCTTGAGGAGGGCGACAGCCGCAGGAAGCACGAGCTTCAGCGAGATGAAGCTCACGTCCGATACGAGAAGATCCACGGGCTCAGGCACGAGAGTGGTATCGAGCGAGCGCGCATCCGTGCCCTCGAGGTTGGTTACGCGCGGATCGCCCGCCACCTTCGGGTGAAGCTGCGAATGGCCGACATCGACAGCGTAGACATGCCTGGCGTCGCGCATCAGCAGCACTTCCGTGAAGCCTCCGGTGGAGGCGCCGATATCGAGGCAGATGCAGCCCTTCGGATCGACCGCGAAGATGTCGAGGGCCGCCGCGAGCTTCACGCCGCCGCGCGACACGTAGGGATGAGGCTGCGCGGCGGTGATCACCGCGTCATCCGGCACGGTGTCGGAGGCCTTGCGCACGACGGCGCCGTTCACCGTCACGAGGCCGGCAGCAATGGCTTCCTGCGCGCGGGCACGGCTTGCGAAGAAGCCGCGCTCCACGAGCACCACATCGGCGCGCTTGCGGATCATGGACGATCAGGCCCGCGCCTTGCGGCTCTCTGCCTTGCGGGCCTCGTCCTGGCCGAGGGCTTCGAAGACCTTCGTCACGATGCCGGCGGCGTCGAGGCCCGCCTGGGCATACATGCGCTCGGGCTTGTCGTGGTCCTGGTAGATGTCGGGCAGCACCATGGTGCGCACCTTCAGGGTGCCGCGGTCAAGCGCCCCCTTGTCGGAGAGAAGCTGCAGCACGAAGGAGCCGAAGCCGCCGACGGATCCTTCCTCGATCGTGACGAGGACCTCGTGCTCGCGGGCGAGCCTCAGGATCATCTCCTCGTCGAGGGGCTTGGCGAAGCGGGCATCGGCCACGGTGGTGGGAAGGCCGCGCGCTTCGAGCTCTTCCGCCGCCTTCAGGGCTTCGGCGAGGCGCGTGCCGAGCGAGAGAATGGCGATGCGGCTGCCTTCCTTCACGATGCGGCCCTTGCCGATGGCGAGCGGCACCCCCTGCTCGGGAAGATCGACGCCGACGCCTTCGCCGCGCGGATAGCGGAAGGCGATGGGCCCCCCGTCATAGGCTGCGGCGGTGGCGACCATGTGCACCAGCTCGGCTTCATCGGCGGCGGCCATCACCACCATGTTCGGCAGGCAGCCGAGATAGGCGATGTCGAAGGAGCCCGCATGGGTCGGCCCGTCCGCGCCGACGAGTCCCGCGCGGTCGAGCGCGAAGCGCACCGGCAGGTTCTGGATCGACACGTCGTGGACCACCTGGTCGTAGGCGCGCTGCAGGAAGGTGGAATAGATCGCGCAGAACGGCTTGTAGCCCTCCGTCGCCATGCCGGCGGCGAAGGTCACCGCGTGCTGCTCGGCGATGCCGACATCGAAGGTGCGGGTGGGGAATTCCTTGCCGAAGAGGTCGACGCCGGTGCCCGACGGCATCGCCGCCGTGATGGCGACGATCTTGTCGTCCTTCTTCGCTTCCTTGATCAGGCTCTCGCCGAACACCTTGGTGTAGGAGGGCGCATTGGCCTTGGGCTTCGCCTGAGCGCCCGTCACCACGTCGAAGGTGACGACGCCGTGATACTTGTCGGCGGCCGCTTCCGCCGGGGCGTAGCCCTTGCCCTTCTGCGTGACCACATGGACGAGGATCGGCCCCGTCTCAGAATCGCGCACGTTCTTCAGGATCGGCAGGAGGTGGTCGAGGTTGTGGCCGTCGATGGGGCCGACATAGTAGAAGCCGAGCTCCTCGAACATGGTGCCCCCGGTCCAGAAACCGCGGGCGAATTCCTCGGCGCGCTGTGCCTTCTCATAGAGGAATTTCGGCAGCTTCTTCGCCAGCTGCTTGGCCGTTTCGCGGATGCCGCGATAGGTCCCGCCGGAGACGAGGCGGGCGAGATAGGACGACATGGCGCCGGTGGGCGGGGCGATCGACATGTCGTTGTCGTTGAGAATGACGATGAGGCGCGAATGCATGGCGCCGGCGTTGTTCATGGCCTCATAGGCCATGCCCGCCGACATGGCGCCGTCGCCGATCACGGCGATGACGTTGTTCTGTTTCCCGTCGAGATCCCGCGCCACGGCCATGCCGAGGCCCGCCGAGATCGAAGTCGAGGTATGGGCCGCGCCGAAGGGATCGTATTCGCTCTCCGAACGCTTGGTGAAGCCCGACAGGCCGCCCGCCTGCCGCAGGGTCCGGATGCGGTCGCGGCGGCCCGTGAGGATCTTATGCGGATAGGCCTGATGTCCCACGTCCCAGACCAGCCGGTCCCGGGGCGTGTCGAACACGTAATGGAGCGCCACGGTCAGCTCGACCACGCCAAGTCCCGCGCCCAGGTGCCCGCCCGTCACGGACACCGCGCTGATCGTTTCCGTCCGCAGCTCGTCCGCCACCTGCCTGAGCTGGCTTTCAGGGAGCTGACGGAGGTCGTCGGGGGTCTTGATGGTGTCGAGGAGAGGGGTGTGCGTTGCTGTCACGTGGTCACCAGAATGCAGGGTATCCTTCACTGGGAGCCCAAGTTTGGAAACGCCGCAAAGGTTGAAAGCATATAAACCAGATGATAGAGGGCCGGAAACATTATCCCAAGTCCCGTGTCGGGAAGAGGGCACAACTTCCAATGCTTCCGGTCTCTTCTCGACTGACATATGCGGCTGACTGGCTGCGAAAGCAACTCGACGATCAGAATTGGATCAGATCGACCTCCGCTGCGGCTTTCATCGGGTTCGTCGGTGCGACCTATCTCGTTCCCGGGCATGCCATCCCCGTCGCCATGATCGCCGTGACGATTCTCGTGGCATGTCTCGGCGGAACCCTCGTGGAGAACTTCCGGAGATATTTTAAGCTTTGGATCGTTTTGGCGCTTTTCTGCGCCTGGACGATCCTGGGCGCTGCCGCTGGTGGTCCGGGATATCGGGCCTCTGACTTTTCGAATCTCCTCCTGCTCGGCGCATTCTTCCTGTTCATGGCACAGGTATCCCGCGTCCTGACCACGCGCCAAATCCTCGGCATCATCGCCGTCGCAGGAGGAATAAGCGCCCTCGGCTCCCTCGTGCTGCATATTGTCTCAGAGCCCAATGTCTTCGATCGGCTTTCCCCCCTCGGGCGGGGGCGCAACCCTATTCCCGGTGCCGGTGGGTTGGCGATCGCGGTCATCGCCTATGGGGCACTCTTGCTCAAGGGAGCCGCCAAGCTTCGCTATTTGCCTCTCCAGGCTGCCTTGATGATCGTGCTTCTGGTGGCCGTGGTCTGGACGCAGAGCCGCGCCCCGATCCTCGCGCTCGGCCTTGCCCTGCCGCTGGGGTTCTGGATCAGCCGGCGAGGCGGCAGCGGGGCCGTGCTTGCCGCCTGTGGCGGCATCTGGCTCCTCATCACCGGCCTTGGTCTCGTCGAGCCGGTTGTCAAAGCCGTGATCTGCGACAACGAGCTCGATTGGTGCCGCCCGGCGTTCCGGGCCGAGATCTGGGCCTGGGTCCGTGAGCAGATCGCACTCCATCCGTTGCTGGGAACCGGGCCGAATTTCCGATTCCCGAGGGAATGGATGAGCCATCCTCATAACGGGCTTCTCGGAATCGCCATGTATTACGGGCTCCCGATCCTCGTGGCGTTCGGAGCGCTGGTCGTCTCCTATGCCAGAGCGGTGTCCGCGCAAGGCGACAGGACATTGCGCTTCTTCGGGATCGCCTCGATCATCTTCTCATTCGGCTATATGGGAACCGACTTGTCGAACCCGTTCGCGTTCTTCAACATGCATTATCTCTTCCTCTGGCTGCCGATTTTCCTGATTTTGAGTTCGGAGCGGGAGACCGTGCAGGATGAGGAGGCAGACCCCGTCCGGAGCTCCGACCAGCTCCGGCAGATCTGACGGTTCCCGATGGCGCGGCATCATACAGCTCTTCATCGCAGGCTCGATCCGAAGCCGATCGCCTTCGGGATCATGAAGGGGCTTACCGGCTCGCACCCGGCACTGCGGCGGGCCGTTTCCTTTTTCCCCGATTTCGGCTGGCCTGACCCGGCGAAGGCCGACCTCCGCGAGGACAGCGTCCGCACCTTCAATCTTCTTCAGGAACGCTATCGCCGCCAGAGGGCGTTCGTCAGCGCCCATGACGTCGACGTGACGAACCCGCATTGCCGGTTCCGGGATCCGGATTCGGCCCATCGGGTGATCGCCTTCGTTTCCGACGTGCTGGTTCCCGGGCATACGGTGACTCCGGTCGATTTCCGCACCGGACGACAGATCGCCTTTGATACGGTCTCCGACAGCAACTGGCACTTCGCTCATCCGGCCCCGGCGGCCTTTCGCACGCGGCACATCGACGGACCCGTTGCGGCCATTCCGCCCTACAAGCACTACGGCCATATGCTCACCGACGTGCTGATGCCGCTGGCTTATGCGCTGCATCGCGGCGCCCTTGCGCCCGGTGAGACCCTCACCATCGTCACGGCGCGTTCCGTCATCCCCCTCGTGCAGAGCTTCATCGAGGGCCTGGGGCGGATCGGCGTTCCCGTGAACCATGTGAGGCTCGCCCCGTGGGAGCGTGTTCGTGCCGGGCGCTACCTTTATGCGCGCAGCCATTGCTGCAATCTCGAGCGGGTCTTCGCGACCCCCGAAGCGGTGGAGTACATCCGTTCCGTTTTCGAAGCCGCTTATGCCGATCGGCCCCTCCCGGAGGCCGCGCAGCGGATCTATCTCACCCGCGGCCGGACGCGGCTGCGCCAAGTCGCCGGTGAAGCCGAGCTGATCGAGGGGCTGCGAGGGCGCGGATTCAGGATCGTCGAAGCCTCCTGGACGAACCACCACGAGCAGATGCACTGGTTCGGCGAGGCGAGGACGATCATGGGCGTTCACGGCGCCGGCCTCGCGAATGTTCTCTGGGCGCGCCGGCAGCCGGTCCTGATCGAGCTGATGGCGCAGAACGCCCGCAAGAGCACGGGCCTTCACTGGGCGGCGGAGGTGGGGGCCGATTACGAGCCGGTAACGGGCGGCCCGGAGGGGCCGCGGCAGGCCTTCAGCGTCGACCCCGCGGCGGTCCTGCGGGAGGTCGACGCGATTCTCGAGAGAAGCCCGGCGAGCTGACCCGCCCCATGGGGGTCAGGCGTCGACGTCCAGCGGGGCCGTGCCGGAGGCGCCCCCGTCCGGGCCGATGGTAATCTTCTCGATCCGGGCCTCGGCCTTCTTGAGCAGCTGCTCGCAATGCTTCTTCAAGGCCTCGCCGCGCTCGTAGATGGCGATCGAATCCTCGAGGGGAACGTCGCCGCGCTCGAGCCGCCGCACGATCTCCTCCAGCTCGGCCAGGGCCTTCTCGAAGGGGAGGGTCTTGATGGAAGTGGTGTCGGTCATGCAGCTATCCGTCAAAAATCGTTGTGGGGCCGCTTTCCTCACGGGATGGCGGCATTGCCCGGCCGGCGGACGAGGAATCTCTGATAAACGAGACCGATGCCGATGAGAACAAGCCCGAGGCCAATAAATGACAGGGCCCGCATCACGCCCTCCAGATTGGACAGGTCGATGATGAACACCTTCAGAACGGCCAAAACAAGATAGATAGCGGAGGCGATGCGCGCAAAGCGGTTGTCGCGGACGATCCCCAGCCCGAGCAGGGCCATGCCGATCACGAGGAGCGCCACCGAATAGCTCCATTGCTCGCCCTGGGTGAAGCCGAGGCTCAGATTCAGGACCGGACCCTGGAAGATCCGCCGGATCTCCAGGGCCACATAGGCCCATTGCAGGAGTAGGCTCAAGGTCGCGGAGGCGAGGACGTAGGCGCGCGGGCGGCTGTTGCGCTCCACATAGGCCAGCCCGCCGGCCAGGACGGCGGGCTGGAGATAGGCGAGGATCAGGCTGTTGAAGACCACGCCGCCCGATACCGGCTCCCAGGAGAACAGGGGATTCACCCCGATTAGAAGCCCCAAAACGCAGAAGACGAAGGACATCGCCCGGAAGGCCAGGGTGCCCCAGCGATAGACCGGATCGGCCCTGCGGAGGTCCATCCGCGTGAGCAGGATCGCGAAGGCGAGGCTTTGTGTCGCAACGAGGCCGGTTTCCAGCAGAGTGACGTCCCGCGCCAGCGGATCGCCCGCATGCACCGCATGGCGAATCTGGAAGAAGACCAGCAGGGCCGCGAAGACGATGCCCAGCCCCTCCGTCAGCTGCACGACCCGGTCGCGCCCGGTGCGTTCCATGAGGCGGCTTGCAAGCCAGAACGCGACGGCGGGAACGCCGTAGCCCCAGAGCAGCCAGTTGAAAATGACGGGTCCCGGATCGCCGCCGACAATGGTGGGCTCCCAGATCAGGCGGCCCAGCACGATGAGACCGATGGCGCCCACCGCGTAGCGCAGGGAGGGAATGGCGATTCGGGCGGCGATCCAGGCCGCTCCGAGGGCCGAGAGGGCGAAGGCCACCGTCAGCATGCCCTTCTCGAGGGCGAAGGTGAGGCCCAGCGCCACGGCGGCGAGCGCCGCCGAGGCCGTCGCGCCGAGGCCGAGGCGTATCGCGGCATCCTCCTCGGGCCGGAGGCGCATGAGCCATTGGGCGGCCGACACGAAGGCGAGCGCCAGAACGCCCGCGACGAGGGCGAAGGAGAGGCTGCGCTCGAATTCGGTCACGCGCCAATAGGCGGCGACCAGGGCGAGGAGGGGCCCGACGCTGGCCGCGCCCGCGTACCAGGCCGCGACCGGCAGACGCAGGGCCTGCGAGCGGGCCAGGCGCAGCAGCGAGCCGCCCGCGATCGCCGGCAGAAGGAGAGCCGCGAGGGCGAGATAGGTGGTGAGTGCGTGAGGCCGGACCGCGAAGGCATCCCCGCTCTGGAAGAACAGGCTTTCGGGGGCGTCTCCGATATCGCTGGCCAGCGGCCAGACGAGGAGCGCCCCGACGGCCAGCAGCGCCGCGCTTGCGGTCCCGGAGGCAACATTGGCGATGCGCATGCCCGTGGCGAGCAGGATCAGGGCCATGGCGGCGACGAAGACCGGCCGACCGTCTCCGACATGGATGGAACTCGTGATGACGATCCCGGCCAGGGCGAAGGCGCACAGCACCGCGCTCGCGGCCCTGTCGAGCCGTGCCTCCGAATCGGCCACGTCGCGGTACGGACCGACAGCGAGGAAGAAGGCGGCGAGGCCCGCCTGGAGCACGAGATGCACCATGGCCGGCAGCACATTCGCCTCCTCGATGAAGAAGATCGGGGCGGTCCACAGCAGCGCGCCGATGGACGCGGCCAGGGCCAGCCAGCGCCAGAGGCGCAGCCGCGCGACGCCATAGGCCGGCAGGACCACGAAGGCGAGATAGACCACGAGGGCCCAGGGTTGCGGATCGTCGGAGGAGACGAGGAGGGGGCTGCCCATGGCGCCGAGGAGGCCGAGCGCCGCCAGCATCGGCCCGTGAAGCGCCGCGGCCACCATGGCGAGGACCGCGATGAGGCCGAGCAGCACGAAGGTCGTGCCGGGCCCGATCAGGCCATAGAGGGCATAGGCGGCATAGGCCGAGGCGAAGGCCGTGCAGGTGCCCGCGGCGGTGAGAACGCTTGGCACATGGGCGCTCGGAATGCCCGGCAGGTCGAAGCGCCTCTCGCGGCGGCGCATCCATTCGCCCGCGCCGATGAGGGCGAGCGCGAACAGAATGCCGAGGGCGATCCGGGTCTGGGGCGTGAGCAGGTTCTGCTCGATGGAATAGCGGACGAGGAAGATGCCGCCGAGCGCCAGCGCCACGCCGCCTACCCAGACGGCCCAGCGGGAGCCGAGCCTTTCCTCGAAGCCTTGGCGGGATGGTGCCGCAGGGGCTGCCGCCGCGATCGGGGGAACGGAGGTCGGCTTGGGCGCTTCGGGCTCCGCTGGCGGGGCTGCTTCGGTAGGCTGGTCGGGTTCGGGGGCGGGCGCGGGACTTGGCTCCGCGACAGGGGGGGCGGGGGCCTCGGCCGCGCGCGGCTGCGCCTCGAGCCGATCCAGCCGGAGCTGGAGGCGCTGCAATTCCCGGCGGGCCTGCAGCGCGAAGGCCAGTCCGAGGATGGCGACGACGGGGCCGCCGATCCCGATCAGAACCGCCAGGAGGATGGCAAGACCAAGCAATGTGTCGTCCACGAAGAGTGCCCTCGGCTGCAACGTCGGGACCGTCTCCCTCACATGGAATCGCTCGCGCCCCTGTTAAGCTGTAACATGAAGGGCGAGCCCTCCATAGCCTCCGCCCCCCGGCCGATGGCGCGGATGGCCTCGATCATGCGGCCCTGCCGATTCAGGAGGTCGTCGGCGAGGGCCACGAAGTGGGCATTTGGGGTGGCCGACGGGGACGCCGCCCTGAGGGCGCGGGCGAGCTCCGCCTCGTCCCGGTCGGGCGCGAGAGCGCAGGCGGCGATATAGGCCGCCGCCGTCGAGCGGCTGATGCCCGCCCAGCAATGGAAGAGCAGGGGGGCCTGCCGGTCCCAGGCGCGGATGAAGGCGAGCAGCTGCTCCATGTGTTCGGGCCCGGCGAGAACGTAGCCCTCCCTCGGCTCCACGATGTCGTGCACCGAGATCGAGAGGTGGTGGGCGGGTGCGATCGAAGCCGGCCGCTCGATCTCCATGCCCACGCTCATGAGGCTCACGAGATGGCTCGGAGCGACGGTGGCGATCGTCTTCTCAAGGCAGGAGAGAGGGGAGACGTGGAGCGTGGGCATGCCTTCTCAGGACCCGATGACGGCAAGCACGCGCTCGCGGAAACGGTCCTCGGCCTCACCCACAGGGAGCGGCTCCAACAGCGCTTGGACGCTGCGCGGCAGGGGCTCGGGGCGCCCGAAGAGCTTGATCGCCTCCTCGCGGCCGAAGCCCGCGAGATGGGTCGCTTCGAGGAACGCAGCCTGCCTGTCCGCCTGCTTGATGAAGCGTTTCAGCGCGGCGCTCGGCGCCGCCGGCAATCCGAAATGAAGATGGATCGCGCCGAGCAGGCCCGCTTCGATGGACTTGTAAGCATCGCCGATCACCGCCTTGAACGGCGAGATGATGTCGCCGATCACGTATTCCGGTGCGTCGTGCAGCAGCACGGCGAGGCGCGTCGCGCGCGGCATGTGGGGATCGAGATGATCGGCGATGGCTTCGACGAGCAGCGAGTGCTGCGCGACCGAGAAGATGTGACCGCCGATCGTCTGCCCGTTCCAGCGCGCGACGCGCGCCAATCCATGCGCGATGTCGTCCAGCTCCACGTCGAGGGGCGAGGGATCGAGCAGGTTGAGGCGGCGGCCGGAGAGCATCCGCTGCCAGACACGAGGCTCCTTCGCCATCTCACAATTTCTCGGCGAGCGCGGCGCATTCCGCGTGTCGGTAGCAGCCCACGAGATGATCGTTCGCCATGCCCACCGCCTGCATGAAGGCATAGACGATGGTGGGGCCGACGAAGTTGAAGCCTTCCGCACGCAGGGCCTTCGAGATGCGCTTCGACACATCCGTTTCCGCCTGCACCTCGCTTCGGCTCTTCAGGTTGTTCTGGATCGGGCGGCCATCGATGAAGTTCCAGAGGAAGTTCGAGAAGCCGCCGCGCTCCTGAATGGCGATCCATGCGCGCGCGCCGGCGATCGTCGCCTCGATCTTGGCGCGGTTGCGCACGATGCCGGTGTCGCGCATCAGCGCGTCGACCTTCTCCGGGTCGAAGCGCACGATCTTCTCGGGCTCGAACCCCGCGAAAGCCTTCCGGAAATTCTCGCGCTTGCGCAGGATCGTGATCCAGGACAACCCCGCCTGGAAGCCGTCGAGGATGAGCTTCTCGAAAAGAGCTCGGTCGTCGAATTCGGGCACGCCCCATTCGGTGTCGTGGTAGGCGACATAGAGCGGGTCCGTGCCGGGCCACCAGCAGCGGTACTTGTTGTCGGGGTGGAGGATCAGTCCGTCTGTCATGGGCCAAGGTGTAGCGGTCTGCGCGGCAAACGGAAAGGTCCGATCGACCGGACGCGATCAGCGAGGGGGGAGAGCCTTCCGGTAATAGACGACCCGCTCGGTTTCCTCGAAGCCGACGGCGAGGTGCATACTTTGGGAGGCGAGGTTGTGGATCTCGACGTCCGATGCCAGCTCCGCGCAGCCGAGGCCGATGGCCCAATCCTCCACGGCCCGGCACAGAAGGCGCGCGATGCCCTGTTTCCGATGGGACGGCCGGACGTAGATTCCCTCCAGGAACGCGACCGGAGAGGTGAGGCAGCCATTCACGTAGTCATGCCGCAGCGCCGCCTCCGCGAAGCCCACGACATCACCTCGCGGGTCCCGCGCGATCAGCGCTGCCGCTTCCTCCGGGGTCCTCAGAATGGCTTCCGTTTCCTGGACATGGTCCTCCATGGGAGTGTCGGGCCACAGCTCGCGGCGCAGGGCGATCCATGCGTCGCGGGACTGACGATCGCACGGGCCGATCTGCATCACGCGCCCCGATTGTCCACCAGGTCCGCCATGTGAAGGGCGTCGGCACTCATCAATCCGCGCAGGCCTTCGGCGACGCCTCTGCGGTCCGCCTCCGGCCGGTTCTGGCTCACCTTCCACTTGCCCTCGATCCGCGTGATCTCGATCTCGACGCCCACGATGCCCTTCAGCTGCGCGGTCAGGAATTCGGCGGGCGCGTCGCTGACGGCCCAGGGCTCCCGCCGCGAGGCCTCCTGCGCCGAGGTCATGGCCGTGACCTGCCGCACCAGCCATGCGGGATCGTCCTTCACCTGCATGCGGCCATAGGCCTGCACGATGGCGTAGTTCCAGGTCGGCACCACCTTGCCGGTCTCGCGCTTGGTCTCGTACCAGGAAGGCGTGATGTAGGTGTCGGTTCCCTGGAAGACGACGAGGGCTTCCTGCTCGGGATCGAAATCCCGCCATTGCGGATTGGCGCGCGCCAGATGGGCCCTCAAGGTGCCGAGAGGAGAGTCCGCGTCGTCCAGCACGAAGGGGATCGGATTGGCGAGGAGGCCCGATGTCCCGGTGGTCACGAGCAGCCCGAGCGGATGCGCCCGGATGAGCGCATGCTGGACCTCCAGGCGGTCCTCGCGAAAATGCGGCGGCTGATACATGGCATTCCCCCTCCAGGAGGCGGCATGCTAGCCATGAAACATCATCCGGGACCAATCAAAAATCCCGATCGTCCTCATCACAGGGGCGGATGACCCGCGTCAGGAGCGCAGGGTGCGCAGCTTGTCGGCCAGTTCGGTCCAGCGATAGGGCTTGCTGATGAAGGAGACGCCCTCATCGAAGCCGCCCGACGGCAGCGTCGACATCGGATAGCCGGAGGCCAGCAAAACCTTGATGCCGGGCCGCATCTCGCGCGCCTTTCGAGAGAGTTCGAACCCGTTCATGCCGTTGGGCATGACCACATCGCTGAACAGCACGTCGATGCGCTGGTCGCGCGCGAGTACTTCGACGGCGTGGGGCGCGTCCGGGGCCGTGAGCACGTCATAGCCCAGGCTGTCGAAGATCTCCGTCGCGACATCGAGGACGGCGGCTTCGTCCTCGACGATCAGGACGGTGCCGGCGCTCTCGCGTGCCGGCCGGATGATGTTGGGCGCATCCTCCTCATCGGCAGCTTCATCCTCGCCATGGGCCGGGAGAAGCATCGTGATCGTCGTCCCCTGCCCAGGCGTGCTGTCGACCTTGATGTGGCCTCCCGACTGCATGATGAACCCATAGACCTGGCTCAGGCCCAGACCCGTGCCCTTGCCGACTTCCTTGGTGGTGAAGAAGGGTTCGAAGACCCGCGCGGCCACCTCGGGCGTCATCCCCACGCCGGTATCCTCGATCGAGACGACCACATAGTGTCCTGCGGAGACATCGCAGAGCGCGGCGCGCTCCGCGCTCAGCTCGGTTTCGCGCACGGCGAGCCTGAGTTCGCCGCCCTCCGGCATCGCGTCGCGCGCATTGACCACGAGGTTCAGAAGCGCGGCCTCGAACTGCGCGCCGTCCACGTTGATCGTGCTCACGCGCGGGGGCAGCGAGAGGGTCAGGTGCACGGTCTCGCCACAGGCGCGATGCAGCACGGTCTCGAACCCGGCGATCAGCGTGTTGGGATTGTGCAGAGCAGGCTGCAGCGGCTGGCGGCGCGAGAAGGCGAGAAGCTGCTGCGTGAGCTGTGCGCCGCGCTCGGCGGCGCGCTGCGCGCTCTCGATCAGACGGGTTTCGCGCCCGCCTGTCACATTGCGCTTCAGGAGGTCGAGGCTGTTGACGATGATCGTCAGCAGGTTGTTGAAATCGTGCGCGATGCCGCCGGTGAGCTGGCCCACGGTTTCCATCTTCTGCGACTGGAACAGGGCCGCCTGAGCCTGGGCCAGCGCCTCCTGTGCGTTGCGGCGCTCCGTGATGTCGCGCGTGATCTTGGTGAATCCGATGTGCTCGCCGGCGTCGTTATAGATCGGATCGATGACGACGCTGGCCCAGAAGCGGGTGCCGTCCTTGCGCACGCGCCAGCCCTCGGCTTCGAACCTGCCCTCCCGCGCGGCCGTTTCGAGCGCGCGCTCAGGCAGCCCGGAGGCGCGGTCCTCTTTCGTGTAGAAGCGGGAGAAATGCTGTCCCCGGATTTCGTCCTCGCTATAGCCCTTGATCCGCTGCGCGCCGGCGTTCCAGTTCGAGACATGGCCTTTCGGATCGAGCATGTAGATCGCGTAGTCGGTCACGCCCTGAACGAGCAGCCTGAAGCGCTGCTCGCTTTCGCGCAAGGCTTCGTCGGCCCGGCGGCGCTCGGTCAGGTCGCGGGTGATCTTGGCGAAGCCGATGAGATTGCCTTTGCCGTCGATGATCGAGTCGATGACCACATGGGCCCAGAAGCGGGAGCCGTCCTTGCGCACGCGCCAGCCCTCGGCCTCGAACTTGCCTTCCCGCGCGGCCGTTTCGAGCGCGCGCTGCGGCAGCCCGGAGGCGCGGTCCTCTTCCGTGTAGAAGCGGGAGAAATGCTCGCCGAGGACTTCGCTTTCGATATAACCTTTAAATCGCTGGGCTCCGGAATTCCAACTCGCGACGATGCCGCTGGGATCGAGCATGTAAATCGCGTAGTCCGTGACTGCATCGACGAGGAGGCGAAACCGTTCCTTGTCTTGTGCCGTCGCGGGCTCTTGGACTGCAATCATTGAGAGACCCTTGAAGCCGTTCCCCGCGCGCATGGCTTCCGGCACGTCGGAGATCCGTTCGCGGCTAACGCACATGCAATCAATTCAGTTCCTTGGAATAGCATCCTAGGGTTGTTTCGCTGTGGATTGCGCAACTTTTTCCCAGGGATAAGGAAAGTTCACCCAGCCGGGCTTGCTCAGACTGACGGGAATGCCGCCTGCCAGGATGGGCTGGCCCGCCGCCAGCGCATCGGCGGCGCGGTCGAGACGGATCATGACCAGGCCCCGGCCGTCCACGCCGCTGCCGGTCCTGCCGAGGGCCTTCTCTCCCGCCGTCACCTCGACGCCCACGTCCGCGGCAAAGCCGCCCTCATAGACGGCCGGCACGAGGCGCGTACGCGCCGTGCCCCGGTGCTGCATGCGCGAAACCACTTCCTGGCCCACATAGCAGCCCTTGTCGAAATCGACCCCATGCAGCTGGTCCATCAGCGCCTCGTGGGGGAAGGCATCGCCGAACAGGAAGTCGCGCCCGCCCTCGGGAACGCCGAGACCGATGCGGTGGGCGTGATAGGCCTGCATGGGCGCTTTCGCGAATTCGGAGGCATCCTGGGCGGCAACGATCGCGCGCCAGCCGAGTTCGGGCAGGCGGGGGTCCTGCGCCACGAGCCCGACCTCGTCATCCGGCCTGCGCTCGTCCCACCCGGCGACGACCGCCATGGCGTCCGAGAGATCCTCGATCACGACCTTGGCCCGGAGCTTGTAGAAGGCGAGCCGCTTGGCGAGATCGGGCGCGAAGACCTTGAGAATGTCGAGGTAATAGCCGCCGCCGGCGATCTCGTCCGGGGCCTGGAAGACGATGAAGTCGAACAGGATCTTGCCCTGGGGCGAGAGCAGGGCGCCGAACCGCGCCGCTTGCGGAGAGACCCGGTCCAGGTCGCAGGTGAGAAGGCCGTCGAGAAAACTCTTGGCGTCCTCGCCCGAAACCCTTACCACGCCCCGGTCGGCTAGATGGACTGACGGCATGTCCCGCTCCAGTGTCTGATCAACTGATGCGTGACATATGCCCCCTTTGCACGAGCCTCAAGGGATTAAGATCACCATGCCCCAAACCTTCGACCTGATCCTCAAGGGCGGCATCGTCGTGAATCACGATGGGCGCGTCGAGCGCGATGTGGGCGTCCGCGGCGGCGCCATCGCCGCCATCGGCGATCTCTCGCAGGCCTCGGCGGGCCGGGAGATCGATTGCCATGGCCTGCACATCCTGCCGGGCGTCATCGACACGCAGGTGCATTTCCGCGAGCCCGGCCTCGATCACAAGGAGGACCTGGAATCGGGCTCCCGCGCGGCGGTGATGGGCGGCGTGACGACGGTGTTCGAGATGCCGAACACGGACCCGCAGACCACGACGCCGGAAGCGCTCGCCGACAAGGTGGGGCGCGGCCATCACCGCATGCATTGCGACTTCGCCTTCTGGGTCGGCGGCACGCACGAGAATGCGAAGGATGTCGCGGAGCTGGAACGCCTGCCGGGCGCCGCCGGCATCAAGGTGTTCATGGGGTCCTCCACCGGCTCGCTGCTCGTGGAGGACGACGAGGGCATCGCCAATATCTTAAGCAACACGCGCCGCCGCGCCGCCTTCCATTCGGAGGACGAGGCGATGCTGCGTGCGCGCAAGAACCTGCGCGTCGAGAACGATCCGCGCTCCCATCCCGTGTGGCGTTCGGCGGAAGTGGCGCTCGCCTGCACGCAGCGCCTCGTGCGCATTTCGCGCGAGACCGGCGCGCGCATCCACGTGCTGCACGTCACCACGGCGGAGGAGATGGCGCTGCTGCGGGACTACAAGGATCTCGTATCCGTCGAAGTCACGCCGCACCACCTCACGCTCGCGGGCCCCGAGGATTACGAACGTCTCGGGACCCTCGTCCAGATGAACCCGCCCGTGCGCGACGAGCACCATCGCGCGGCGATCTGGCAGGGCCTCGACGAAGGCATCGCCGACATTCTCGGCTCCGATCATGCGCCGCATACGCTCGAGGAAAAGAGCAAGGCCTATCCCAACACGCCGTCGGGCATGACCGGTGTGCAGACGCTCGTTCCGATCATGCTCGACCACGTGAACGCGAGCAGGCTGACGCTTGAGCGCTTCGTGGACATGACGAGCGCAGGCCCGAAGCGCCTCTTCGGAATCGCCCGCAAGGGACGCATCGCCGTCGGTTACGACGCCGACTTCACGATCGTCGATCTCAAGCGCACCGAGACCATCACCAACAACTGGATCGCCTCGAAATCGCAATGGACGCCTTACGACGGCAAGAAGGTCACCGGATGGCCCGTCGGCACCATCGTGCGCGGGAATGTGGTGATGTGGGACGGCGGAATGGAAACGCCTTCGCAGGGTGAAGTGGTGCGGTTCGAGGAGACGATCGGGGCGTCGCGATAGGACGCATCAGACGGTGCATACCCGAAGTGTCTGTCAGGCAATGCGCTGTCAGATATTCTTCAGGTCATCACCGGCCTTGTGCCGGTGATCCCGCTTGTGTGAGGCGCAGCGCTCTTCACGTCGGGATGGCCGGGACAAGCCCGGCCATGACGGTAATGCACGCGACCGATGGGTCAGACCCTGTGGCACACTTCTAGACCGTCTCGAAGGACGAGGGCGTCTCCAGCGCCTAGTGGGTCATCCTTCGAGACGCAGACTTCGTCTGCCCATCAGGATGAGGTCGCGCTTGTCTCGGCCCTCAATGCTTCAGCGTACCCGCCATGGAGAACGCGCCGCTGCGGATCTTGTCCGCGAGCGTCGAGGCGTATTGCGCTACCGCGTCCTCGCCATAGGTGGCGACGAGCTCGGTGAAGGCTGCGAACAGCGCGGCCTGCGCCATGCAATCGGCGTCGAGGCCATCGAGCTCGGCTTCGGCGAAAGCCTCGGTCACATAGCTCAATGCAGCCTGCTTGATGGCGCTGTGTTCGGGCAGCTCGGAGAGGGGGACGTCGTTGTCGTTCATGAATCCAGGCCCCTTAAAGGGGGCGGCGCGCGGGTTCGGTTGATTCGACCTTATGGCATCGCGCCGTCCCACCGCCAGCATCACCTTGAGAAGAGGTTAACGCGAGAGGGCGGCACCTGAAAAATGTGGATAATGGCCTGCGGCCCGACGCCGCTGTCCGTGTCCTCGCCCTAAGGGGCTGGGTGCGAAGTTGCTCCCCTTATCGTCATGGCCGGGCTGTCCCGGCCATGACGATGAAGAAGAGCGCAGCGCCTCACACAAGCGGGATCACCGGCCCAAGGCCGGTGATGACCGGGGAGAAGCTGACGGCACATTTCCTGCCGGCATTCTCAGCCTGCGAAGGACCTCAGCCTCCGTAGCGCCCGGTGATGCTGCGGGCGAGCTGCTCGCCTTCGTGGATGAAGCGGGTCGAGGCTTCCTGTGCGGAGGGGGTGCAGACCCGGTAGGTGAGGGCATAGGCCTGATAGCCCTTGTTGTAGGCCCCGGCGAGGCGCTCCTTGCGGCCGGGCGTCGTGCCCTCCGTGTCGAGCAGGATCTGCATGCGCCGGCCCCATTCCTGGGCGTCCGGCGCGGTGCAGAGCGGGCGCAGCATGGCCAGCGCCCCCATGATCTCGGCAAGCCGCAGCAGCTCCTTCTCGTAAGGGGCCGGCGGTGGCTCGACCACCGGAGCGGGCGCCGCCTGCTGCTGGTTCTGCTGCGGCTGGCTGGGGGCCGCCTGAGGCCGCGATGGCTGCTGACGCCGCGGCTGCTGCGGGCGGTATTGCGGCTGCGGCCGGTACTGGGGCCGCTGCGGATAAGGCTGCTGCGGGGCGTTCGGATCGCGCGGAGGGCCGAACAGCCGCTCGAAGAAGCCCTGCGCGCTGGCAGGCTCCACCGGCAGCAGGACAAGGGCGGCGAGCAGCGCGAGGGCGCGCTTCATGGGCGCGGATCCGTGTCGGCAAGCCGGAAGGCCTGCTGCAGTATTCCGCTCAAGCCCGCCGTCATGGGCAGGTCTGCGATGTCCCGTTCGGTGACCCAACGGATGTCCTTTGCTTCCGGTCCTGTCTGGGGTTCGCCGGCAACCCAGCGGGCCGCATGGGCGGCGATGACGACATGATGCTTTATATGGCCTTTGGCATCCCTTTCAATGAATTCCACGGGTGCGATCAGGCCGATGAGCTCGGCCTCGACCCCAACCTCTTCCCGCAGCTCCCGTAAAGCCGCCTCGCCCAGGGTTTCTCCGGTTTCCACCATCCCGCCCGGCAGGGAATAGAGCCCCTCGCTCGGCGGCTTGCCGCGGGCCGCGAGCAGGATGCGCCCATTGCGGATCACCGCCACCGAGGCGGCGAGGATCGGGCGGGAGGGATAGGAGCGGTCGCTGGTCATGATCGTGCGGGTTCCTCTCCCACGACATAGCGGGCGCGGGGACGGATGAGCTGGGCCTGGCTGCGCTGCTCGATGGCATGGGCCAGCCATCCGGCGGTGCGCCCGACCGCGAAGAGCGTAAAGGCGGCGCCGCGCGGAAGTCCATAGGCCCGCTCCAGCATCACGAGAGCCATGTCGATGCTGGGCTTTTCGCCTGCGGCGCTCTCCAGGGCCTGGAGAACGGTCGCGTCTGAGGCAAGCAGCGGCACATGGTCGAGGATCGCCGCCGCGCGGGGATCGCCTTCCGGATAGAGCTTGTGCTGGACATTCGGGATGCTCACCCTGTCGGGCGCTTCCAGGAAGGCTCTCACCCGCTCCGTGACGCCGCCGTGGTAGGGGCCGCTCAGCGCCGCGAGGCCTGCGATCACCGCATTGTGGAGCGAAGCGCCGGTGGAGGCCGTGACCCGCACGGCGAAGGCGGAGGAGCTCAGCTCGTGATCAGCGCAGAGCACCAGGGCGCGGCGGATCGGCTCGCCCGCCTGTGGCGCGTTCCAGGCCCCGGCCAGGTGCCGGTGCAGGGGCTCGGTGCCCGGGTCCCTTCCGCTCGCGGCCGCGGCCATGAGGCGCAGGATCGACGCCACCTCGGCGGGGCGCGTCTCCTTCGGGCGCGGCTCGGAGAGAAGGCGGACGGCGTTGGCCACGTAGCCATGAAGCCCCTCCGCCGGAGCGGGCAGGCTCTCGGGCGGATGGGAAGGCGTGCGGAAGGCTTCCCCATCGAGGCCGATCAGCAGGCAGGCCGTTTCCTCGAGCGTCGCCGTCGCGGCCCAGGCGACGGCGTCCTGCCCGCGATAGGTGAGCCGCCCGTCCGCGATCTGCGTGATGCGCGTCTCCAGCACGGGCAGCCCCCAGTCGAGGGCCGTCGCGGCCGCTGCCGTGGGCCGGCGAAAGCGCGCCTTCCGCTCGATAAGCGCCTCCACGTCATCGAGGGCATAGAGGCGCTGGCGGGGATCATGGGGTGAGGAGAAGGAGCGGATCAGGCCCCGGCTCACATAGGCATAGAGGCTCGCCCGGCTGATGCCGAGGCGGGTGGAGGCTTCTTCGGCCGAGGTCAGGTCAACGCTCATATGTTGATATGTTGATTCAAGATTGACGGTTCTGCAAGCCCGGCGTGATGCTCCTCCCGAACAAGGAGAAACTTCATGAGCATCGGACTTGATGACGTCATTGCCGCCGAAACGGTCTTGAGCCACGTGGATGGCGAGGCAGGTCGCCTGATCATTCGTGGCCATGATCTCGAGGAACTCGCTGGGCGCGTCTCCTTCGAGGATGCCGCCGCGATGCTGTGGGACGGGCTCGTGCCCGGCATGACCGATCCACGCGCGATCCTCGGCGAGGCTCGGGAGCGGGCGTTCCACTATCTTTCTCCGCTGGCCGGGGCCCTCGCAGGGCTGACTCCGGTGGAGGGCATGCGCCTCCTGCTGTCGGCCCTGCCGGATGCCGACCGCCACCCGCCCTCGCTCGCCGTCGGTGCCGCGGCGGTGGCTGCCGCCATGGCGATCCGGGGCGCGAAGGGCCTGGGTCCCGTGGCGCCGGAGCCTGCGCTCGGCCATGCGGCGGATCTCCTGCGCATGATCAAGGGTGAACCGGTGGGCGAGAGCCTGGCGAGGGGGCTCGATACCTATCTCGTGACGGTGATCGACCATGGCCTCAATGCTTCGACCTTCACCGCCCGCGTGGTTGCCTCGACGGAGGCCGGCTTGCTCTCCGCCGTGGTCGCCGGGCTCTGTGCCCTGAAAGGCCCGCTCCATGGCGGGGCGCCTGGTCCCGTGCTCGACATGCTCGATGCCATCGGCTCGGTGGAGAACGCGGAGGCCTGGCTCGACGATGCCATCGCGCGGGGCGAGCGCCTCATGGGCTTCGGCCACCGCATCTACCGCGTGCGCGATCCGCGCGCCGATGTGCTCAAGGCGGCAGCGGCGCGGCTGAAGGGCGGCGACAACCGCATCGCCTTCGCCGAGGCCGTGGAACAGACGGCGCTGCGCGTGCTCCAGCGCCGCAAGCCGGGCCGGCGCCTCGACACGAATGTCGAGTTCTACACGGCGATCCTCCTGGATTCGCTCGGCGTGCCGCGCGAGGGCTTCACGCCGCTCTTCGCCGCCGGCCGCACGGCGGGCTGGGTGGCCCATGCCCTCGAGCAGGAGAGGGCGGGGCGCATCATCCGTCCCCAGTCCCGCTATGTGGGGCCGTGGCCGGCCGAGGCCGCCTGAGGGGACGCCGAGGCCGCGGCCAGCGCAGCCCGGCGGCGCTCCTGGCTCTCGATGGGCCAGAGCTCCTTCGGGTTGTAATAGGCCTCGAAGGCGGGCACGCCCTCCGGCAGCTGGACCCAGGGCAGCTTCGAGCGCGTGTAGATGTGCACGTCGGGCGACAGGGCGGCCGGGTCGTCGAGGGTGCCGACGCGGACGAAGCGGATGGCATGGCGCCCGCCGTAATCGCTCCACACGGCGACCTGGCAGGTGGGGCAGCGATGGATCCGGTGAGGCAGGCCGCTGTCGGTCGGCACGGCGATCGGAGTCGGATCACCCGACAGGATCTCCACGCGGGCGGCCTCGATCAGCGCATTGATCACGAAGGCGCTGCCGGTCTGGCGCTGGCAGTCGCGGCAATGGCAGCAATGGACGAACATCGGCGCGGACCGCATCCGGAACCGCACCGAGCCGCAGGCGCATCCCCCCTCGAAGGTCTTGCTCATGGTTTCACCCTCCCTTTTTCGGGAGAGCATAGAGAGATCAAGGCCGGGCGCCTAGGCGGGAGCAGTCCTCTACTCAGACGTGCTGCCCGCCGTTGATGTGCAGCTCCGCGCCGTTCACGTAGGAGCTCGCCTCGGTGCAGAGGAAGTAGATGGCCTTGGCCACCTCGTCCGGGGTGCCGAGCCGCCGCATGGGGATCTGCTCGACGATCTTCTCCGTGCCTGGGGAGAGGATCGAGGTGTCGATCTCGCCGGGGGAGATGGCGTTCACCCGGACGCCCAGGGGGCCGAAATCGGCCGCCATCTCACGGGTCAGCGCCGCGAGCGCCGCCTTCGAGGTGGCATAGGCCGCGCCCGCGAAGGGATGCACCCGCGAGCCCGCGATGGAGGTGACGTTCACCACCGAACCCTTGGCGCGGGTGAGCTCGTCCTGCAGGCCGCGGGCGAGCATGATCGAGGCGAAGAAGTTCACCTGGAAGACGCGCAGCCAATCCTCATGGGACGTGTTGATCGCGTTGAGGCGCGACCCGCCGGGGCCTTTCGGGGAGATGCCCGCATTGTTGACGAGGGCGTGCAGGCAGCCGCCCTCGACCGCCAGACGCTCCTTCACCTCGGCGATGGCGCGCCGGGTGTCCTGCGCATCGGCGAGGTCCACCTGCAGGTGGTCCTCCGGCCCCATCTCCCATGGACAGTTCTCGGGAAAGCCGTGGCGCGAGCAGGTGATCACCCGCCAGCCGGCGGCGGAGAAGCGTTTGACCGTGGCATGCCCGATCCCGCGGCTGGCGCCGGTGAGCAGCATGACGCGGCGGGGAGTGTTGGACGAAGGGGACATCGTTGAATCTCTGAGAGGGAGCGCACCCTTATCCGATCGGCGCGTGGAAGTCTCACGGATAAAGCCGCGTCTTGCGCCAGCCGTCGCCCTCGCGGGTGAAGATCACGCGGTCGTGGAGGCGGAAGGGCTTGTCCTGCCAGAACTCGATGGAGACCGGCGCGATGCGGAATCCCGTCCAGTAGGGCGGGCGGGGCACCTCGCCGATGGCGTATTTGGCTGCGTGCAGGGCGACGGCCTTCTCCAGCGCGAAGCGGCTCTCCAGTGGGCGGGACTGCTGGCTCGCCCAGGCGCCGATACGGCTGTCGCGGGGCCGGCTCTGGAAATAGGCGTCGGCCTCCGCGTCGCTCACCAGGGTCACAGGACCGCGGGCGCGCACCTGGCGGCGCAGGCTCTTCCAGTGCAGCACGAGGGCGGCCTTCTTCTGCCCCAGCAGCTCGCGTCCCTTGTTGGATTCCGTGTTGGTGTAGAACACGAAGCCGTTCTCATCGAAACCCTTCAGCAGCACCATGCGCACATTGGGGAGCCCCGTCTCGTCGACGGTGGCCAGCGCCATGGCGTTGGGGTCGTTCGGCTCGGAGGCTTCCGCCTCCTTCAGCCAGGTCTGAAACAGGGCGAAGGGCTCTTCCGACTCCGTGAAGTCACCGGATGTTAACGGGTTCAATGGAATCTCTTTCGCGTGTGACTTTTCGATCAGGGGGATCCAGCGCGTGCCGTGGACCAATCCGCGCCGTTATAGATCAGATGCCTTCCTGCGCGAAGCCGGGAAAATTCTGATAGCGGGATTGCTTGCCCTCTCGACCGCGGCGTGCAGCTTCTCCATGGGGCTGGCGGGGCTCGCCGAGGAGGAGCCCAAGACCACCGGCTCGATCGCCGCAACCGATCCGGCTCCCGTGGCTCCGACGTCCCTGTCGCCCGACCTGGACGAGGAGGATTGGCGCCGGGCGAAGGCGGCTCTCGCCGTCGCTCTTGACCCACAGGGGCCGGGGACGCAGGTCTCATGGGACAACCCCGCCACGGACATGAAGGGCACCTTCACCCCCACCGGTGCGCCTTTCGTGAAGAACGACGAGATCTGCCGGACCTTCAACGCCCAGCTCAGCGGGGCCGCGAACGCGAACCTGCAGGGCATCGCGTGCCGGCTCTCCGGGGCGGAATGGGTCATCAAGGAGGTCAGGCCGGCGGGCGCCGAGCCGAAGCCGGCCAAGGGGCTCGACAGATCGCCGAAAAAAATCGCCAGGGTCTAGCTTTCGGCTACGGTCGCGTTGCGAAGCAGCAACACTTTTCCCATATGAGCCGAGAGTTCCGTGGGGCGTTTCGGTCCCCATCCTACGGTTCATGGATTTTCCAACATGCGAAACCCCTACGACGTACTCGGCGTGTCCCGCTCCGCGAGCGAAGCGGAGATCAAGAAGGCGTTCCGCAAGCTGGCCAAGACCTACCATCCGGACAGCAACAAGAACGACCCCAAGGCCAAGGACAAGTTCGCCGAGGTCAATTCCGCCTATGAGATCCTGGGCGATGCGGAGAAGCGCGCCCAGTTCGACCGGGGCGAGATCGACGCCGAGGGCAAGCCGCGCTTCCAGGGCTTCGAAGGCTTCGGCGGGGGCAGGGGCGCTGGCGCCCACGGCTTCGAGGGCTTCGGATTCGGCGGCGGCAGCCCCTTCGGCGGGCGCCGCGCCCGCGGCTTTTCCGGCGGCGAGACCAGCGACTTCTTCTCCGAGCTGTTCGGCGAGGCGTTCCGGTCGGCCGGAGCCGAGAGCATGAGACAGCAGAGCCGCGGGCGGCCCCAGAAGGGCGAGGATGTCGAGGCCACCCTGACCGTGACCCTGGAAGAGGTGGCCGCCGAGGCCAAGAAGCGCATCCGGCTCCCCACCGGCCGCGATCTCGACGTGGTGATCCCCAAGGGCGTGAGCGACGGCCAGGTCATCCGCCTGCGCGGCCAGGGGCAGGGCGCTCCGGGCATCAATCCGGGCGATGCCCTGCTCACCATCAAGATCGCGCCCCACGAGCGCTTCACCATGGAGGGAGCGAACCTGCGCCTGCGCCAGCCGATCCAGCTCGAGGAGGCGATCCTCGGCGGGTCCGTGCGCATTCCGACGCTCACGGGCGCGGTGAGCATGAACATCCCGCCCATGACGGATTCCGGGCGCACCTTCCGCCTGCGCGGCAAGGGCCTGCCCATGAAGGGCGGCGGGCACGGCGACCTTCTGGTGACCGTGGAGATCAAGCTGCCGGAGGTCATCGACGAGACCCTGATGGACTATGCCCGCAAGCGGCGTTCGGCGAAGGCCGAATAGCAAAAATTCACGATATAACGCCTTGGACGCTTCGCCGGATGCCGAGAGGGCTTCCCCAGGCCTGTGCTCTCGGCTAAAGAAGCCGCTCCCTTGCTGTCCAGCGACGATTTAGGTGAACCATGGCGGAGACGAAGGCCACCGGCATCCTGGCCGGAAAGCGTGGCTTGGTGATGGGCGTAGCGAACAACCGTTCGATCGCCTGGGGCATTGCGCAGGCTGCTCGCCAGCACGGCGCGGAACTTGCCTTCACCTATCAGGGCGATGCCCTCAAGAAGCGGGTCGAGCCGCTGGCGAAGGAGCTCGATGCTCTCGTCGTGGGCCATTGCGACGTCACGGACGGCGCCACCATCGACGCGGTGTTCGAGGAAGTGAAGCGTGTCTGGGGCTCGATCGACTTCGTGATCCACTGCATCGCCTTCTCCGACAAGGACGAGCTGACCGGCCGCTACGTGGACACCACGGAGGGCAACTTCTCGAAGTCGCTCCTCATCTCCTGCTATTCCTTCACGGCCATCGCGCAGCGTGCCGAGAAGCTGATGAACGAGGGCGGCTCGCTCCTGACGCTCACCTATTACGGCGCCGAGAAGTGGATGCCCCACTACAACGTCATGGGCGTCGCGAAGGCGGCCCTCGAGGCATCCGTGCGCTATCTCGCCGCCGACCTCGGCCCCAAGAACATCCGCGTCAACGCGATCTCGGCCGGCCCGATCAAGACCCTCGCCGCCTCCGGCATCGGGGATTTCCGCTACATCCTGAAGTGGAACGAGTATAATTCGCCGCTGCGCCGCACCGTCACCATCGAGGAGGTCGGCCAGACCGCCGCCTATCTCGTCTCGGACATGGCGCGCGGCATGACCGGCGAGATCCTGCATGTGGACGCCGGCTACCACGTGGTCGGCATGAAGAACCCGGAAGCGCCCGATCTCTCCCTGGACAAGGAGTGACCTGATTGCCCATGACACCGGCTCGCCCGACGATCTATTTCATCCGCCACGGCGAGACGGACTGGAATCTGGAGGGCCGCCTCCAGGGGCAGAAGGACATCCCGCTCAACGATCTCGGCCGAGTCCAGGCCGAGGAGGCGGGGCGGCGTCTCCGCTCGATCTGCGAGCGCTACGAGGATCTCGCCTATCTCGCGAGTCCCATGCGGCGCACCCGCGAGACCATGGAGATCCTCCGCTCCGCCATCGGCCTCCATCCCGAGAGCTACAGGCTCGACGAGCGGCTGGTCGAACTCACCTTCGGCGCCTGGGAAGGCATGACGTGGAAGGAGGTCCGCAAGGCCGAGCCGCAGCTCGCCGCCCTGCGCGAGCGCGACAAGTGGAACTACGTGCCCCCGGGCGGCGGCGAGAGCTACGCGATGCTCGCGGACCGGATCCGGCCCATCATCGACGACCTCACCCGCGACACGCTCATCGTGGCCCATGGCGGCGTGGCCCGCGCCTTCCTGTCGATCTGCTGCGGCGTTGCCGGCCGTCACGCGGCCAGCATGGATATCTGGCAGGGCAGGGTGCTCGTGATCGAGGAGCGCAATTACCGCTGGGTGTGAGTGCCCTGAAGGGGCACCTTCGGCCGGATTCCCGCGTTGATGGGCATGCAATACATCTGCGATGTTCCGGCAGGGAAAACCTGGTTCCGCATTGAGACCGAGGGCGAGGCCGCGCTGGAATCGGATGCAATGGGCCATGCGGTCGAGAAGTATTTCCGCCAGGCCTGGGAGGCCGCCAGGGGCGGCTACCGGCCGAGCTCATCCTCCTTCATCGAGCAGAATATCGGTCTCGAGGCTCATATCCAGAGCGCCATGCCGCTCTTCCTGACCTTGCGGAGCGCGGAGGGTGACGCCCTCGCGACGGCCATGCTGCCGCCGCGCGGGAGGCCGGATCCGGCCTTCCGGATCATTATTGTCGGCCCCCAGAACCGGGATCCATATCCGGAGCACGAGGACGCCATCCAGGCCCTGGGCCGGCATTTCGGCCTCACCCTCGACCGGAGCCGCTGCTACCCCTACCAATAGGCCCGACCATGGAGCCTCTGCCGTCACGCTCGGGCGTGACACCCACGCGCTTTGGTTCTAAGACGCGTTGAAACCTGAAGAAGCGCCATGTCTCACAATACGTTCGGTCACCTTTTCCGCGTCACTACCTTCGGCGAGAGCCACGGTCCGGCCCTCGGCTGCGTCATCGACGGCTGCCCGCCCATGATCCCGCTGGAGGCCGCCGAGATCCAGGCGGAGCTCGACCGCCGCCGGCCCGGCCAGTCGCGGTTCACGACGCAGCGCCAGGAGCCGGACCAGGTGAAGATCCTTTCCGGCGTCTTCACGGACGAGCGCACGGGCCGGCAGGTGACCACCGGCACGCCCATCGCGCTGATGATCGAGAACGTGGACCAGCGCTCCAAGGACTATTCGCAGATCAAGGATTCCTACCGGCCGGGCCATGCGGACTTCACCTACGACGTGAAATACGGCATCCGCGACTATCGCGGCGGCGGGCGCTCCTCCGCCCGCGAGACGGCGGCGCGCGTGGCGGCGGGCGCCGTGGCGCGAAAGGTTCTGTCCGGCGTCACCATCCGGGGCGCGCTGGTGCAGATGGGGCCGCATGCCATCGATCGCGGCAACTGGGATTGGGACGAGGTTGCCCGCAACCCGTTCTTCTGCCCGGACGCGAAGGCCGCGGCCTTCTATGCGGATTATCTCGACGACCTGCGCAAGGCCGGATCCTCCATCGGCGCCGTGATCGAGGTTGTGGCCGAGGGTGTTCCGGCGGGGCTCGGCGCGCCGATCTACGGCAAGCTCGATTCCGATCTCGCTGCCGCGATGATGTCGATCAATGCCGTGAAGGGCGTCGAGATCGGCGAGGGCTTCGCCGCCGCGAGCCTGCGCGGCGAGGAGAACGCGGACGAGATGCGCCCTGGCAACCAGGGCGCTCCGACCTTCCTGTCGAACCATGCCGGCGGCATTCTCGGCGGCATCTCCACCGGCCAGCCGGTCGTGTGCCGCTTCGCCGTGAAGCCGACCTCCTCGATCCTCACCCCCCGCGCCAGCGTCACCCGCACCGGCGCCGAGGCCGAGGTGATGACCAAGGGCCGTCACGATCCCTGCGTCGGCATCCGTGCCGTGCCGGTGGGCGAGGCCATGATGGCCTGCGTGCTGGCCGACCACGTCCTGCGCCACCGGGGACAGGTGGGCGAGGGGCCGCGCTGGCCCTTCGAGGGGTAATTCCTGTCGATTGCCAGCCGTGCGCCGGTGATGCCGATCCGGTTTCCACCTGATCTCTCATCACGGGAGTCGGGCGGACACGACGCTTCGCTTCTCGTCATGGCCGGGCTCGTCCCGGCCATCTCGATTCAGAAGAGCGCAGCGCCTTGAACAATCGAGATCACCGGCACATGGCCGGTGATGACGTGGAACAGGCCTCGTTGGTGCGAGGTCATTCGACCTTTGGATAGCAAATTTTAGTTTTACTAAAATCCGTGCTTAAGCTAACCCAGCGCTATGAAGCTGGCTGAATGGTTGTCCCGTAATGGCGTATCGCGCGTGGAATTCGCGCGACGGATCGGCGTCACGCCTGGCGCGATCACGCAGATGTGCAATTCCGACCATGCCTGGCTTTCCCGCGACACCGCGGAACTGATCGCCCGTGAGACCCGCGGGGCGGTCACGCCCAACGATTTTCTGCCCCCATCCCTCCAGGAGGCCCTGATGCCCCATTCCGTAACTGACGCCATCGAGGCTTTCGCTCGCGGTGAAATCGTCATCGTGACCGATGACGACGACCGCGAGAACGAGGGCGATCTGATCGTCGCCGCCTCCCTCTGCACGCCGGAGAAGATGGCCTTCATCATCCGCAACACCTGCGGCATCGTCTGCGCCCCGCTGACGGCCGCCGAGGCGCGCCGCCTGCGGCTCGATCCGATGGTGGCCTCGAACGACGCGCCCCTCGGCACGGCCTTCACGGTTTCAGTCGATGTGAAGCATGGGCTGACCACGGGCATCTCCGCCGAGCAGCGCTCCAACACGGTGCGGGCGCTCGCCAACAACAACATGGGCGCGGCCGATTTCGTGCGCCCCGGCCACGTGTTCCCGCTGATCGCCAAGGATGGCGGCGTGCTCATGCGCTCGGGCCATACGGAGGCGGCCGTCGATCTCTGCAAGCTCGCGGGCCTGCCGCCGGTGGGCGTGATCTGCGAGCTCGCCAATGACGACGGCACGGTAATGAAGGGCGCGCAGATCGACGCCTTCGCCGAGAAGCACGGCCTCAAGCGCATCTCGGTCGCCGATCTCATCGCCTATCGCCAGTCGCGCGAGAAGCTCGTCGAGCGCATCGCCACCTTCCCGGTGGAGACGCCCTGGGGCGCGTTCACGGGCTATGCCTATTCGACGCCCTTCGACAGCGTGCAGCACATGGCCCTCGTCCATGGCCGCATCGGCGACGGCACGAACATTCCCGTGCGTCTGCACCGCGCCAATGCGCTCACGGACGTGTTCGAGGGCGGCAAGACGATTGCCGCGGTCATGCAGCGCTTCGTGAAGGAGGGCCGGGGCGTTCTCGTCTATCTGCGCGACGGAACGGCGGGGGTGCCCACCACGAGCTTCATGGAAAGCGAGGAGACGGTCTCCGAGGCGATGCGCTCGAGCCAGTGGCGCGAGATCGGCCTCGGCGCGCAGATCCTGAAGGATCTCGGCGTCACATCCATCCGCAATCTCGCGACGTCGAGCCGCTCCTATGTGGGCCTCTCCGGCTTCGGCATCGAACTCCTGGGCCAGGAGCCGATCGAGAACTGACCCGAACCCTCATGGCCCCGGCCTCGTCGTGAGAGGCTGGCTCATCATGCCGGAGCCGGACAGCCCGGCACCGGGGCTTCATGAGCGGTGGAATTCAGGTGTGCATCTCGCGCCCCATCAGGGCGTCGAGGTGGAAGGCGGTCGATTTCGCCAATCCCTCGAGATCGTAGCCGCCCTCCAGCACCGAGACGATCCGTCCGCCGCAATGCCGGTCGGCGAGATCCATCAGCTTCTGCGTCGCCCAGGCGAAATCCGTCTCCGTGACGTTGAGGCTGGCGAGCGGGTCGCGCCAATGGGCGTCGAAGCCTGCGGAGATGATGATGAGGTCCGGCGAGAAGGTGTCGATGCGCGGCAGGATGGCGGTCTCCACCGCCTCGCGGAAGGCGTCCGATCCGTCGCCGGCGCTGAGCGGCGCATTCACGATGGTGTTGTGCTCGCCGGTTTCCGAGTGCGCGCCGGTGCCCGGATAGAGCGGCGCCTCGTGCGTCGAGCAATAGAGCACGCTGGCGTCGCTCCAGAAGATGTCCTGGGTGCCGTTGCCGTGATGCACGTCCCAGTCGAAGATCGCGACGCGCTCGGCGCCGTGCTTCTTCTGCGCATGGCGCGCGGCGATCGCCGCGTTGTTGAAGAAGCAGAACCCCATCGCCTTGACGCGCTCGGCGTGATGCCCCGGCGGGCGCATGGCCACGAAGGCGTTGGCCGCCTTGCCCGCCATGACCTCGTCCACGGCCTTCACGGCGCCGCCCGCCGCCCTCAGCGCGGCCTCATAGGTTCCGGGCGACATCACCGTGTCCTCATCAATCCGGACTAGTCCCTCTCGGGGGCTGATATCCCGCAGCCGAACGGCGTAATCTTCAGGGTGAGCCAGGGTGAGGCTTTCCATCTCGGCCATGGGTGCCTGGTCCCGGATCAGGGTCGTGAAGCGTTCCTTCTCAAGGGCGCGCTCGATGGCCCGGATGCGATCCGGTCGTTCAGGGTGGCCGACAGGCGTCTGATGATCGAGGCTGGCGGGATGGCTGATGTAGAGCGTGGACATGCAAGCACTTGATTTGGGGTGGGAAAGCAGTGTCGCAGTGGCTCAAGCGAATGTCCATGTTGTTGCAATGCAACACCCATTTGGGGTTAACCGTGGCATTGTTCTGGTGATTCGCTGGTTCCCTTGGGTCAGTCTGCCCTAGGTATCGCGTTACCTGTCACCCATGCTGTCGGTCCGGCAGCGAAGTAGAGCTTATGCCGATGCGCCTCTCGAGACTCGTCCTTGTCGTAGCCACCCTGGCGGCCCTGGCGGGCTGTACCTTCAAGGGCGTTCCGGAACCTCAGGTATCCTCGCGCGATTCGGAATGGCTGGCGCAGGTTCCCACCGCCCAGGAAGAGCCCCGCTATGCCCGCTACATGATTGACGACCCGACGGGCGAGGCGCCCGGCACCATCGTCGTCGATACGAAGCAGCGCTTCCTCTACTACGTGCTGGATAACAAGAAGGCGATCCGCTACGGCGTGGCCGTCGGCGACGAGGCCTATGGCTGGACCGGCGTCTCGCGCGTCGCCCGCAAGGCCGAGTGGCCGGACTGGAACCCGCCCGCTGAGATGAAGGCCCGCTGGCCGCATGTCCGCTACACCAAGGGCGGCCCCAGCAACCCGCTCGGCGCCCGTGCCCTCTATCTCTATGAGGGCAACCGCGACACGCTCTACCGCATTCATGGCACCAATGAGCCGGAGAAGATCGGCCTGGCGGTCTCGTCCGGCTGCATCCGGATGCGCAATATCGACGTGATCGATCTCTACAACCGCGTGGCGCTGAACACGAAAGTCATCGTCCGCTGATGCATCGGACCCGGAAGTGGCCTGCACTTTCGGGATCCAAACCGCGCCTCTCCATGAAAAAAGCGCCCTTCGGGGCGCTTTTTGTTTCCGGGCTTCGATCGGGCGATCAGCGTCCGAGCACGGCTTCCTTGCGCAGGATGGCGGGCGGCTGCGAGATCTTGGTCTTGACCGATGGCTGCTTGGCGGAGCGCATCGCGGCTGCCAGGGCGGGCAGGGCGACGGGCTTGAAGGCCGGGACCGTCTGGGACGGCTTGGTATTGGATTGGAGATCGTGGTTCGTGTCGTTGGCGATCATGGAATTTCCTCCGAATTCAGCAGGTGTCCGTACCTGCCTTTCATGATTGAGGCGCAGTGGCGTCACTGAGGCAGGCCCGCGATCATGCGCTGGTTATCCCACACATGATCCAAGCAGGCTTAACCCAGGATTAACGGTGTAACACTCTAGCTTTGACGGCAGGCGTGCCGTACGACGCCGCGGCCGATGCGGCCGGCTTCGGGCGAGCGGCGAGGATCGAGACGATCACAAGGGCGCCGATCATGCCCATGTGCTCGCCCGCCGTATGGAAGGCGGTGACGGCACGCTCGCCTTCGAGGCGCCAGAAGGCGTGGACGACCGGGATGGTGAGGAATGTGAACACGCCGAGCATGCCCGCGCCGAACCAGGTGCCGCGCTTGAGGATGATCAGCGCCGAGCCCGTCAGCTGAACGACGATCGTGAGGCCGTTGTAGAACCAGGCCGGCTCCAGCCCGAAATGGCTCATCTCCGCCATGCCGCCGGAGAAATCGAGGAGCTTTGCGAGGCCGCTGCCCCAGAACGGGAAGGTGAAAAGAACACGGGCGGCGACTTCGGTGATGCGGCTCGACAGTATGGCCTCGACCCAGCGTGGCGTCATGAGACAGTCCCCAAACGAAATACGGTTTTGACGGCGCGGGGACGTGGGTTACGGCCAAGCTCCGCTATGATCTGTGCGCAGCCGCACGTTTCGCGAAGTCCTCGCCGTCCCTGAGCCCCAGCTCATATGCCTGGCGGATGCCGCCGGGATTCGTGATGTCGAACTGGCCGATGGGAACGGGTCTCGACGGCTGGACGTAGGTGCGGCCCTTCACCTGGGGAAAGGCGCGGTACAGGCGCGAGAGAATGACGAGCGTTCTGCCGCCCGCGGCCTCCACCGGCAGCAGCGGCTCCGCGGGCACGTTGTCCACGAGCCCGCCATCGAGGGCTACGGCGCCGCCGACGCGGCCCACAGGCATGAAGGGTGGCACGCTGGCGCTCGCCATCAGCGTCGCCGACACCTCCGCAGGCGAGGCGAGGTCCTGCAGGCGCACGAATTCCGGAACGAATCCCATTGCCCGCCCGCCGCGCGGATGCACGGGCGAGCGCCACTTCTTCTCGATCTGGTAGGTTGCGATCCCGAGCGGAATGGCGATGGCGAGCGGCAGGCGGCGCGGCTTGCGCGCGAGGCCGACGAGAATCTCAGGCCCCTGCTTCAGGCGGCCCAGGGCCGCCTCATCGAGGATCGTCTCGATCAGGCTGCGATACATGAAGGCGACGGGCCAGGGGGAGCCTTCGCTGCGCCATGCCTTCCATTCGAAGTTGCGGCGGCCCTGGCTGCAGCCCTCCGCCACCATGGCGTTGACCTTGCGCCCGAGGCCGAGGAGGCTGTAGCAGGCGGACCACGCGCCGGCGCTCACGCCGACGACGAGGGAGGGCTTGAGCCCTAGGAGCGGGGCCGCCGCCTCCCAGAAGCCGCCCTGCCAGTAGCAGCGGTTGCCGCCACCTGCGAATGCCACCGCGTCGAACATGGGCGGTTACCGCTGCAGCTTCGCGAGCGCGGCGTCCTCCTCGATACGGGCGCGCTCGCGCCAGGCGAGCACGATCCGCTCGAGTTCTGCGAGGTCCCGCTCGGGCAGGGAGCCCAGCGTGCGCTGAACGTAGGCGCGCTGCGCGGCGATGCCCTTCTCGGCCAGCTCCCGCCCTTTCCTGGTGAGATACAGGGCGTTCGAACGCCTGTCGCCGGGAATGGAGCGGCGTTCGACAAGGTCGGCTTCCACCATCCGGTCGAGGAGGCCCGAGACATTTCCCTTCGTCACGTAGAGCCGCTCCGCCAGCTCCTGCTGGCTCATTCCTTCACGCTCCGTCAGGGTGGACAGGAGGTCGAATTGCGGAATCGAGAGGCCGATCGCCTTCAGCTCGCTGGCGACCGTGTTCACCGCCCGGCGGTGCAGGCGAATGACGCGAAACCAGATGCGAAGCGGGTCGGTGCCGAGGTCGGCAGGGGCGGGGGCAGGGGACGTCAAAGAGAGTGGCTCCTGATACGGAGAAGGTAGTTTATAGTGAAACCATCATCTCCGTCATCCCTGGGGCGACATTCCTGGCCGAAGGTCAATCGTGACGTCATGACAATATCCGTGCATAAGGCGTGCAGCCGCCGCAGTGAAATGTTCTAAAATTGCATGATCATGGTAAAGCTCTTCCATCCTCCTCGAAGGTTTGGACCATGACTGCCTCTCCCTCCACGAACGTTCCACTGATCTCGCAGCCTTCCTCCATGTCCTTTTCCGGACGGCGGGGAGAGTTTCTGAAGATGCTCGTCGCGGGCAGCCTCTATCAGATCCCCACTTTCGGCTTCTATCGCTTCTGGCTGACGACGAAGCTGCGCCGCCATCTCTGGGCCAACACCCGGATCGAGGGCGAATCCTTCGAATATACCGGCACGGCGAAGGAGCTCCTGATCGGCTTCCTGATCGCGCTCGCCATTCTGGCGCCGCTCTACATCGCGCTCTTCGTCCTGTCCTTCGTGCTCGAAGAGAAGAGGGCATTCGCAAGCGTTCCGCTCTTCCTCATCCTCTACGTGCTGGCGCATTTCGGCACCTATCGCGCGCGCCGGTACCGTGCGAGCCGCACGGTCTTCCGCGGCGTCCGATTCTGGATGAAGGGCTCAGGCTGGGCCTATGCCTTCCGCGCGATCCTGTGGGATTTCGCCAACCTGTTCACGCTCGGCCTCGCGCTGCCGTGGGCGACCGCCAATCTCGAGCGCTACCGCATGCGCCACACCTATTTCGGCAACGTGCAGGGCGATTTTTCCGGCACGGGCTGGACGCTGTTCAAGCGCGGGTGGTGGATATGGGCGCTCAGTCTCGCTGTCGTGGTCGGCAGCATCGTGCTCGGTGTCCACCTTGCCGACACCTATCCTGAGCAAAAGGAAACCCTCCTGGGCATCATACCCTTCCTCGCCTTGTTCGTGCTCGGGCTGTTGTGGCCCCTCGTCATGGCCATCTTCACCCGCTGGCATATCGACGGCTTGCGCTTCGGCGACGTGGTGGTGGCGAGCAAGCTCCGCGTCGGCACCTGCTACGGACTGTTCTTCAAGGTGTTGTTCTCGTCCATCGGTTATGGGATCGCCTTCGCGCTCGTGTTCGGGATCGGCAGTGCCGTCGTCGGCATGTTCTTCCAGGAGGTGCTTGCCGACATACAGGCGGGTCAATGGAGTGCCAGTGCGGTCGTCATCACCATCATGGGGGCTGTCGTCTATCTGATTTTCCTTCTCGGCTTCGGCGTGATTCAGCGCTATTTCTTCGGCCGCGGTCTCTGGGCCGCCATCGTCACCACGACGGCTGTCACGAATCTGCGCTCGCTCGACAGCGCCGTCGCGGCCGGCCAGGCCTCGGGCGTGGTGGGCGAGGGCCTTGCCGACGCGCTCGACTTCAACGTCGGCATTTAAGGAAGCCATGATGGATGCGGTGTTCTATGACGGCGTGAGCGCCCGGCGCAGAGCGGTCGCTCTCACGCTCACCGCATCCAGTCTCGACATTCACGAGGGAGGAGAATGGATTGCCTCCTGGCCCGTGGGCGAGGTCCGACAGAAGGATGCGCCTGACGGCGTGTTGCGCCTGATGCGCGAAGGCGGACAGGATCTCGCGCGTCTCGAGGTGACGGATCCCGCCGCTCAGGCCGCCATCCGGCGCCATTGCCATCGCCTCGAGGCTCCCGAGCATCGCGAGCGCACGGGGCGCATCGTCTTCTGGTCCGCCGCGGCTGCGATCTCGATCATCCTGTGCGTGCTGTTCCTGATCCCGCTGATGGCGGAGAGGCTCACGCCGCTCATTCCCGTTTCGTACGAGCAGCGCATCGGCAAGGCCGTGGACAATCAGGTCCGCGCGATCTTCAGCGGCAAGGTCTGCGAGGCGCCGGAAGGTGTCAGCGCCCTGCGCATCCTCACGGAGCGCCTGAGACAGTCCCAGGGGATCGACGTTCCTCTCGATGTGGCGGTGCTGGAATCCAAGGTGCCGAACGCCATCGCGCTTCCCGGCGGGCGGATCTACATCTTCAAGGCGCTCCTCGACGAGGCCGAGTCCGCCGACGAACTCGCCGGCGTGCTGGCGCATGAGGTCGGGCATGTTGTCAGCAGGGACGGGCTTCGCAAGCTCATCCAGTCCAGCGGCACGTCCTATCTCTTCGGCCTTCTCTTCGGCGACGTGACCGGCGGCGGCGCGATCGTGCTGGCGAGCCGCTACCTCGTCGACAGTGCCTATTCCCGCGATGCCGAGGCGGCCGCGGACGATTTCGCGGGCCGGGTCATGACGGCGCTCGGCCGGCCCGCGCATCCCATGGCGCTGTTGCTCAAACGCATCGAGGCGGATCGCGATGAGGACAAGAAGGCGGATGACGGGAACGAAAGAGGCATTCCCGCTTTTCTGTCTACCCACCCCGTGACCGATCAGCGCCTGAAAGCTTTGGAAAAACTGGTACCCTCCCAGCCTGGCGAGCCCCTTCTGACGGAAGGGCAGTGGCGCGCCCTCAAAGAGATTTGTAAGACCTCCTGATGCGTCGCCTCATCATCGAAGAACCGTATTCCCGGCCGGCGAAGTGGTCGCCCAACCTGGCCTGGTTCGCGTTCGTCGTCACCGTTCTCGCGGCGCTGATGATCCGCGTCGGCCGCATCGATTATCAGCCCGGCTTCGTCGCCATGGGACTAGGCGTCGCCATGGCCCTGGTCGCGGTCGGGTTCTCTTTCATGGCCTTCGTGCGAATCTGGCAGGAGGGGCGCCGCGGCTTGGGGCTCGCGATCAAGGGGCTTTTCCTGGCGGCGCTCGTTCTCGGCTACCCGGCCTTCATGGGCCTCAAGGCCGTGATGCTGCCCCCGATCACCGACGTGAGCACCGATACCGACGATCCGCCCGCCTTCTCGCGCTCGCGCGCCGCCCTGGAGGCCCGCGACGGCCGCATTCCGCCTGATGTTTCGCCGGAGGATCGCGAATTGCAGCGCGAGGCCTATGTGCAGATCGCGCCGCTCACCCTCGATATCCCGCCCGAAGAGGCGTTTCCGCTGGTCCAGAAGGCTGCCGAGAATCTGGGATGGCAGATCATCGAGGCCGTGCCCCCCGGCGGGCGCAGCGGCGTGGGGCGCCTGGAGGCGGTGGACCGCAGCCTCATCCTGAAGATTCCCGCCGACATCACCGTTCGCATCCGGCCGCGCGTCGACGGCACGCGCATCGACATCCGCTCCGCCTCGCGCCTGGGCCATCACGACCTCGGCGCGAATGCGACCCGGATCCGCAAATTCCTCGAAGAAGCGTCCAACCTGGCGCTCGCGGTGAAATAGCGCCCGTCACGTCGGGCGGTATTCGCCGTCCAGGCTCGGGGCGCCGTCCGTCGTCGCCATCTCCTTGTCCACGAGATCCTCCAGATGGGCGAAGACCGAGAGGCCCGCCGCATTCACGAGGGCGGGGTTCAGCCCCTGATAGATGGCCGCGACGATCTCGGGGATGGTCCTGTCGCCCGCCCGGAGCCGGTTGAGAATCGAGGCCTCTCTCTGGCGGCGGTGATGGGCGAGGGCGCGCACGAATCTCTGAGGGTCCTGAACCGGGCCGCCGTGGCCGGGCCAGTACACGGCGTCGTCGCGGCCTCTCAGCTTGTCGAGGGAGGCCATGAACTCGCTCATGGAACCGTCCGGCGGCGCGACCACGGTGGTGGACCAGGCCATCACGTGGTCGCCGGAGAAAAGCGCCTTCTCCTCGGGCAGCACGAAGGCCAGGTGATTGGCCATGTGCCCGGGGGTCGCCAGCGCCTCCAGGGTCCAGCCGGGGCCCTCCACCGCCTCGCCGTCTGCAAGTTCCCGGTCGGGGGCATAGTCCTTGTCGGAGCTCGCCTCGAGCGAGTTCACCTCGCCGCTGAACAGGGGCCGGGCGCTCCGGTGCGGGCTGCAGCCGACGATAAGCGCGCCGGTGGCGGCCTGGATGGCGCGGGCGGCCGGGGAATGGTCCCGGTGGGTATGGGTGACGAAGACGTGTGTCACCGTCTCGGCCTGCACGGCACGGAGCAGAGCCTCGATGTGCCCGGGATTGTCCGGCCCCGGATCGATGATCGCGACCTTGCCGCTGCCGACGATGTAGCTGCAGGTGCCGGTGAAGGTGATGGGGCCTGGATTGTTGGCAACGATTCGGCGCACGAGGGGGCTCACCTGGAGGCATTCGCCGGATTGGGCCGGGGGGCGCACATCGAAGGTCAACTCGTCAGCCATATGGGATCCTTGGGTAAATCTCCGCCGTGAGGCGTCATCTTGGCCGTTCGGCTGCTTGAGACGCCGGCGCGACACACCTATAAGGCTTGGAACGCCGTCTGCGAATGGCGGAAAGTTCTGGAGACATATTTCATGACGACTGGCGCATCTTCGCTGCCCTCTCCGTCGACCCTCGTCGGCTTTCTCTGGCCGTCCAAGGACGATGCCCGCTTCGCCGCGCTTCGCGCCATCGTGCTGATGGTCGTGGGAACGGCGCTTCTCACCCTCTCCGCCAAGGTTCAGGTGCCGCTGCCTTACGTTCCCATGACGCTGCAGACCCTGGTCGTGCTGATCATCGGCGCGTCCTATGGCTGGCGTCTCGGCGGCGCGACCGTTGGCCTCTACCTCCTCCAGGGCGTCATGGGCCTGCCGGTCTTCGCCGGGCCGGCCGCGGGACCTGCCTATCTGATGGGCCCGACGGGGGGCTTCCTCTTCGGCTTCCTCGCCGCTGCCATCGTCATGGGCTTCATGGCCGAGCGCGGCTGGGACCGTTCGCTCCCGCGCGTCATCGTGATGATGAGCATCGGGCATGTGGTGATCTTCGGCTTCGGCCTCGCCCAGCTCTCGCTGGTGATGCCCTTCGCCCAGGCCTGGACCGTGGGCGCCATGCCGTTCGTGGCCGCGACCGTAGTGAAGACGGCTCTGGCCGTCGCCCTGATGCAGGCCGCCTGGTCGGTGACCCGCCGCGGCTGAGACGCGTCCGACCGCGAGAGCATCCTGCGGAAAAGTGGATCCGGTTTTCCGCACTAAACGATGCTCTCACTCAAAAGAAGCATCGGACGGGAAAAGTGCAAATCCACTTTTCCCGTCCGATGCCTTAGACAAAAAAGAAGCCGCCTCAGGGCGGCTTCTTTCGTTTTGGAACTGATTGATCGGCGGCTTAACCGGCCGAGTGCACGAGCCGGAGCTTCGGCTTCGCCTTGACGCTGTTGTGACGGAAGGTGACGTCGACCCAATCCTCGTCGCCACCGGTCTCGACGACGCGGTAGCCCATCTGCTTGGCGATCGCCTCCACCTGCCCGAGATTGGCCCGGGAGATCCAGCGGGAGAACTCCAGGAGCTCCTGGTCCATGAGAACGGCCACCATGCCGATTTCGACGCCCTGGTCGAAATCTTCGCTGCGGCCCGGAAAACGCAGCCTCAGGCCCTCGTCGAGATGAATGTGTCGCATGATCTGGGAGCCCCCGATTCTCGCCGTGTGCGGCAGTCTTTTGTTGAACTGTAGCAACATTCCGGCCGGACAGGAAGGCGGCATGGGCGCGCAGGACCGCAACGGAACCTGGCCTTCCTGCAAAATCAACCGGAACTGTCCCACCGACCGCTCATTAGCCTCTCGAAACCGGCGAGCTTTTGGAGGCACCCCATGGCCGAGCGCAGAATCACGGCCTTCTTCAACACCTATGACGAGGCCGCCAAGGCGGTGCGGCGTCTGGAGGCGGCGCAGTTCCCGCATTTCGAGATCAGTCTCGTCTCCAGCAATGCCGGCCTCCGGGCTGCGGATTCGTCCGACGAGGAGGGTCCGTCGCACGAGTTTGCAGGTGCTGCAGCGGCGGCCGGCTCGATCGCCGGCGGCGGAGCCGGACTGCTCGCCGGCCTCGGCACCGTCGCGGTTCCAGGGCTCGGGCCGGTGGTGGCGGCGGGATGGCTTGTATCGACTCTGGTCGGCGCCGGGGCAGGGGCCGCTCTTGGCGGTCTTGTCGGGGCGCTGGCCGATACGGGGCTGAGCGAGGACGAGGCGCAGGCCTATCTGGACGGCGTGCGGCAGGGCGGCGCGCTCATCACCGTCAAAGTCGACGACGCCGATCTGGAGCGCGTGGTCGATATTCTCGACGATGAAGGACGCATCGAGCCGGGCAGTGACGGGCAGCCTTCCGAGAGCGCTGGTCCGCCCATCGGGGCGGCTGCGTCCACGACGACGGGCCTGACGACGGATCTGTTCCCCAATCCGCTCGACGAGGATGAGGATGAGAAAGACGGGACCCTCCACGTCGAGCTCGAGGACGACCGTCTCAGGCAACTGAAAGGCTCGGGCGGCGACAAGCCCTAAAACAGGAAGCGCGGGGCTCATTCAGCCCCGCGCTTGCACTTTCATGAAAGGGTCCGATGCTTTAGCGCGACTTGCGCATAAGGCTGTCGAGGCTCCACACGCCGCCGCCGGCGGCGACGAGATAAAGGAAGACGAAGCAATAAAGGATGGCGGCATCGCCGCCGTTCAGGACGGGGAAGAAGCTCTTCGGGGCGTGGGCCATCCAGTAGGCGACCGCCATCTGGCCCGACAGCACGAAAGCCACGGGACGGACGAACAGCCCGAACACGAGAAGAGCGCCGCCGAACAGCTCGAGCACGCCTGCGATCCACGGCAGGCTGAACGTCTCCGGCGAGAACCCCGTCGGGAAGCCCAGGATCTTCTGCGTGCCATGCGCCATGAAGATGAGCGCTGCAACGATGCGCAGCACGCTCAGTAGCCGCGGGGCCCAGACAGTCGCAAGTGTACTTGAACTCATTCCTTTGATCTCCGGTCATTGATGAGGGGTGGCGCTGGGAATCGCGTCGCGCCGTTGTGTGCTCCCGGTTAATGGCCACATGGCCTGATTTCCAGGTGCCAAAGCACACCTTCCGGTAACGAATTGCTTACCATCTCTGCAGGACACTCTGACCGTTCTCGACGATCAGGCGTTTCCCATATGCCAACAGCACAGGAGGCTGCCATGACCATCCTCGATCCTCGCACCGGCCAGCTTGTCACGATCGACCTCAAGCCGCGCCCGCAACGGTAAGACGGGGCCGCGCTGCCCCGTGTCTGCGTCCGCGTTCCAGAGTTCCCCCTCTCCGCAGCGATCGCGCCAAATGCCTGAAGCTTGAGCAGGTTTGTGCGGATCGGCACCTCCCGATAATGTGACGCTTGGTTCCGGCACAGGTGCCGGAACCTGAAAGCTCCGCCTGCATTGGCCCTGTAAGCGCAAGGGTCCGATCGCCTTATCGTGCAAGTTTTACTTGCCATGGACGCGGCTACAGGAGCTTCGAGGCGCACAGTTTGCAGAACACGAGTGGATTGGGAGAGTTGGATGGCTCTGACGGGACGCTTTAATCTTCGCAAGACCTTCACAGGCCGTATCGTCTTGCAGGTCGAGGACGAGGTGCAGAGTTTCTGGGGCCGCCTGATCGGCCGCCCGAAGCTGCACCGGCGCTGGCGCGATGCCAATGTGCTCGATCTGGCCGCACCCGAGCTGCGCTCGCTGGTCGACCTGCGCTTCCGCCCCCGATACATGCCGCAGGTTCAGGAAGCTCAGGCGCAGGATTGGCCCAAGGCTCCGCGGCAGCTGGGGGCTGTTCCGGCCCAGACGCTGCATTACGAGCCCTACGACGAGAACGGCCGCATCTCGACGCATTGAACCACCTTGGCAAGCTTCCATGGAAGCGGCTGTCATGCCCCGGCCTGCCATGGGGGCCCGATCCGACACGCGCGTGATTCCAGGCCCGCGCCGGGTTTGATGTCTGGCGGCGTGGGCCTGTGAGCCCGCCAAGTCGCGAGGGAACGAGAAACCGCCGGCGCAGCGACCGATCGGAAGAAAAGTCTCTGAAAGCGGGAGAATGGTCGGAGTGATAGGATTCGAACCTACGACCCCCTCGTCCCGAACGAGGTGCGCTACCAGACTGCGCTACACTCCGACACCGATTTTCATCGGGAAGGCCGGTCTTATAGCCGCGAGATTCCGGCGCCGCAAGGGGAGATTTATGTCCCCAGGCAGATATCTTTCGGATTTCCGCGTTGCGCAAATCCGGGTTGCCAGCGACGGCTCAGCCGATTATGTACACGCCCACCGTTGGGGCGTCGCCAAGTGGTAAGGCAGCGGTTTTTGGTACCGCCATTCCCAGGTTCGAATCCTGGCGCCCCAGCCACCTATTTGTGGCATGAGAAGCTTCCCTGATTTCCAAGTCCTGTGACGAGATCGACTGCCAGTGCGCACTTGTGGGCCGCACCGGGAAGAGCATTTTCCTGGGGCGATCTGCGCTTTTGCCCCATGAATCTTGTCTCTGATTCCGCCGAGAGGCCGTCAAAAGTCCCCGAAGAGGAAGTCGCGGGCCGTCAGGGCGTTTATTCTCACGTTTTCCAGGACCAGTGATGGCAGGTCCTTGATGCTGGTGGGGAAGAAGTCGAACACCACATCCTTCCCGACCTGCTCGGCTCGCGCCATGACCTCCTCGAAAGTGTCGTACTGGCCCGGCTCACCGGCGTAGATCACGAGCTTATCCGTCCCGGGGCGGAAATCGGTGATGGTGATCCCGCCAAGGTTGTCCAGCGTCCCGCCGGGATTGCCCAGCCGGAAGATGTCGGCGCCCGATCCGCCGGTCAGAATCGCGTCGAAGGTGGCAACGATCGTGTCGTTTCCTGAGCCGCCGTTGCTCACCGAGCGCTGCAGTTGGAAGTGCTCGTCGAACTCTCCGGTGCCGGACATGATGAAATCATTGCCGCTCCCGCCCAGCACCGTGTCCCTTCCGCCGCCGGAATACAGGAAATCATTGCCGCTCCCGCCATCGATCAGGTCGTTGCCGAGGCCCCCGTCCATGCGATCATCGCCCGAGCCGCCGCTCATGCGGTCGTCGCCGTAATCTCCGTTGATGAAGTCGGCTCCGGCTCCGCCGCTGATCTCGTCGTTCCCGTCGCCCCCGAACAGCGCGTCACGGCCGCTGCCGCCCACGAGGCGATCATCGCCCTGCTGACCCCAAATGTAGGCCTCGCCCTTGCCGACACGGATGGTATCCCCGCCCAATCCGCCCCAGGCGAGGGTAAGAACACCGCGGAGCACCAGCCCGTCATTGGCGGAGGTGCCGTAAACGAGGTTCGGGGTGATGCCCGCGGGTACCCAGGCGCCATAGACGTAGGCGGAGCGGCTATCGTCGTTGGTCAGCAGTGCTCCGCCGTGTTCTATCTGGTCCAGGCGCAGCGACGGCCCGTCCGGTTCTTCGGAATGGAAGAGCTGCACGCGCAGCTGGTCGAGGGGCCGCTCGTCATCGCTCGATGCGAGTGTCAGCTGCGTGGTGAAGTCGGCTTGGGTCCAGTGTCCAGTCGCTTCCTGTTCGAAGAAGAACTCGATATTCGAGAAGTCTGGCGGCGACAGGGTGCGCTCTGCCTCCGGCAAGCTGGCCCAAAGGGCTGCTGTATTTCCTGAGAGTGTCAGGCTTCCGGTGATCTTCTGCCCGGCCGTATAGCCAAAGGCAGTTGGATCGACCGTGATGAAGTCATTGGCGAAGGAGTCCTCAACTACCCCGTAAAAGGTGTAGGACGTCGCAGCTGGCATATCAGCCTCCCGTGAAAGCCCCGCCCAGCCGCGGAAAATACCGTAAGAGCAACCTTAGGTCGAGAAACGCTCCCAGGACATTAGGGGGTATGGGGCCTCAATGGGGCAGATGAACGCTTTCCGGATGAGACTTGGTCCACGAAGGCTCGTGACCTTTTGCAACCTTCCGGTTGTAACGGCGAAGCTTCAGCCGTGACGGATTATGTGAGGTCGCGGTTCGGGTAAAAGGGAACCGCGACACAAAGTGCGTCAGAGGGTGGACGCCCAGCAGCCGCCGTTCTTCGAGCGCTGCCCGAATCCGATTGGCCCCGATCGTCACCGGGGCGGGGCGTCTTCGAAGGCGCTGTTGACGGCGGTGACGAACAGGACGGCGATGTCGCTGTCAGGGACGAAGTCGCGCCGCTTCACCTCGAACGTGGTCGGGCCCGTCTTCCGGATGCCGTTGGCGCAGAGGGAAACGATGGCATCCGGCCGCATCTTGTCGATGGTCAGGGTGAAGTCCCGGATCGGCCCCTTCCAGGAGCGCGCGGTCTGGACGATGTATTCCAGGAAACGGCCCATGACGAGCGGATCGGACTTCGTGCCCTTTCGTACAATGGCACGCCATGTTCCCTGATCGACGCAGAAGGGAGAGAGGTCCGGATCCGACGGCGACAGGCGGTCGGGCGAGCCGAAGACCCTGTCCGTTGTGGTGATGAACTGCGCTCCGAGGCTCGGACGGTAGGTATGGCTGATCCGCGTCGTGACGCCAGGCGGGAATTGCTGCTGCCAATGGAAGATCGTCTCAGTGAACCAGATCGGCTGCGGGCTGCCGTCGCAATGTTCCTCGTCGCTGATCGCCTTCGCTTCCGCGAGTTGGCGCAGCGCCGCCGGGCTCGAACCCTTCAGGCTCTCCAGAATTGCCCCATTGGGCCGCTCGAAAGGAATGTTGAGCTGGCGGAGCAGGTCGCTGATGTCGCGCTCACCCGCGAAAGCCTTGGTCTGGACATCCATGCGGACTGGGCGGCCGTTCACGGTGGTTCGGAAATCGACGAAGTTCTCGCTGTCCGCGCTCGGGATGGCCACGTCCTGGCAGCTGAGCGCGAGCTGCATGTCGAGACGGGGGAGCGGGAAGGCCACGCGGATGTCGACGGGGCGATCGGTGACATTGCGAAACACGTAGTTCACACGCACCAGGGTCGGGGAGAGGAAGAGATCCTCCTTCTCCATGACGACCGCATCGGTCGTCGAGAACTCGAGTCCTCCCGTGCGCAGATAGGCAACGCTGTCATTGGCGAGGGCGGGAGCCGCGATGAACGCAGCAAGAAAAGCGGTCGTGAGACGGAGCATCGGGTTCATCTTTGGCTGGTCGCGTTCATGGGGAAGGGGGACGTCAGGGTTGCTTGGGCGGAAGTGTCGCGAGATATCCCGTCTCGACTAGGAACGTGCCCAAGCTCTCGGGGAATGTCCTCTTCAGGATCTTGTCGGATGGACAGAGCTCTCCCGCAGGCATTGTGACGCTGCACTCCTCCAACCCATTGTCCGACGTCCTGTCGTAGCGCTTGAGCATCTCATTCCAGGCGGAACTCTCCTCGCCCAGGAGGGCTTTCAGCGCGACCCAGCCTGCCAGATAGCCGTTGCGTTCGAAATCCGGATCCGACCAGTCGATGTCCTTCTCTAGCATTGCGAGTTGCCGGCGCAGCTGCGGCTTGAAAAGGTCCTCGCGGGTGACGTCCTTGAGATCACCGCCCTCGAGTCTCCAATATTGCAGAGGAGCGACGGATCCCGCGTAAGAGCTGTATCGATACAGGAACCGGTTGTCCCGATCGACGAGGACAGGCGTTCCGGTGTCGCCCACATCCTGGATGACCAGCCCGTCTCCGTCGAAGGCGCCGACGTTCTTGACCTGCCAATCGGAGGCGTTGCGGGCACTCGCAATGGCCGTCACCGTGCAGCAATGAGCCCCGCCCCAATAGGACGTGAACAGGACCTGCGGGTATGGACTTGTCCGGTCCAGCCAGAGAAGACGGAGGGTGGCCGTGGGTTCGGAGAGTGCGACGCCGTCCAGCTTGATCGTGAAGACGGGCTGGCCACGCACGAAGCCGTAGGCGACAGGTGTCTTCTCCTCCCCGTCGGGGTCCTGCACGGCGTCGATCTTGGTTTCGAGACCCTGCCAAGTCACGACGGTCGGGAGCTTGCCGCTATGCGACGCTATGGCCTCGAGGAAGTTTTTTCCCGACCAGACCAGGCCGGTATAGGTCTCTCCCCGCGTGATCTTGGAATCCTCGGGGACGCTCCCTTCATTCTTCAACTCAGCGAGCGTCTTGATTCCCGCTGCCCGTTCCATGGGGCCGGCAACGACGGCGTACCATCCGTTCTTCGCCCGCACGACATGAACATCGCGGACATGCGAAGCCAGTATCCATGCAACCTGCTTGGCTTCTTCGAAGTCCTGCCTGCTGGCAATGACGATCCACCTCTGGTCCGCGGACAGGGTGGGCAGAGGCAGATCCTCGGAGGGCGAAGGTCCCACGAGAGGACTGGCAGGAGTTGGCGCGCTGGGCTCGGCTTGCGCCTGCGGTCGCGTTGGCGCGGGCTGAGTGTTCTCGAAGACCGTCACCGGAACGACCATCGGCGGGGCAAATTCGGACTTGATCACGACCTGATCCGTTCCCGTGAACCCGCTGGCGCGGCGATAGACGATCTGCCTGACAGGGTGCCTGGAATTTCCGCAGACGTCGTCAAAGCCGTCACGAATGGACGTAAAGCCATGCCGCGCCGTGACATGCGCGTCTGGCGTCTTGCGGCTGCAGTCCCAGACTTGACGCACGACCTTTTCCTGATCGCCTGCGACGTCAACCGGATCCGGCTGCTGGACCAATCCCACTGTCCACCTGTCTCCCACGGTGAGACGATCGACATAGTTGAGACGGTTCGCCAGATAGTACCGGACCGTATCGGGTCCTCGATAGCCTTCCGGGCTGATGTAGACGAACTGGATCACCGGATGGTCCGGATTGCCGCAGACATAGCGCGTCGACTTCTCGGACCGGACGAAACCACGGTCCGCCTTTGCGTTCAGCTTCCCGAGCTTGCCGTTGCAGTTCCAGTAGTAGCGGAGAATATGCGCCCTGTCCGGGAGCACGAACTCCTCGCTGACGTTCTTGGCGTTGGCTGTCGACGCCAATACCGCGGTGAGCAGAGGAAGGATTATTCTGAGATAAGGCAGCATCTTCGTAGGCCGGAATCTTACCAGGTGAGTGCAGGAAGGGAGGATTTCACTGCTGCGGCGCGCGGGTCTGCTCCACCGAGCAATCGTCGAGCATTTCCTGGCTGCTGTAATGCGTGACTGCGCCGAACTTCTGATCGAGCTGTTCCTCCTTGGCGAAGACCTTGAAGGATTCCGCGACATCGGAAGAGAAGCCGAATTCGAAGATGTCATTCTTCTCACCGAAACCGAGGCTGACCCGTTCGGCCTCCATGATCGTGCCGATGGTTTCGAAGGTGTCGTTCGTGAGGTCGAAATAGAATTCGCCGTCCCTGTACTCTCCGGTCAGGGCGAGGGAGCGTTGGCCAGGGATCATGAAGCGCGCGGTGAGAGTCGGCAACCACTTGTCCCGCGGGAATGAATTGACCTGGAACAGGCGCGGGAGCTGAAGGGATACATAGGTCGGTCCGTTGCTCAGGGCGCAGTGAAACACGATCAGATTGGCGAGCTGCTGCTTGTCATCGGACGTGAACGCATAGCGCCTGTAGAGCTTGTAGCCCTCGTTGTATTCCTTGCCTTTGAACGTCACCCAATCGTTCTGCATGACATAGGGCTCGGCCGAGGCCGCGGAGCTCACCAGGACGGCGGCGACGAGGATCTTCTTGAACATTGGTGCCCCCTTCAAAAACCCGCGCCCTGCCGGAGCCCGAGTTCTTGTCGTATGATGATGTGCTGCTTGTTGTGTGTTGTTCTATTTGTTGGACAGGCAATAGGCGCCGCTTGCGTGGTAGCCGCTTGGGCAAGCTCCAGTCTTCGGCACGGCGTGGGGCGCACCCCGTGATCCGAGGCAATAGTCGCCCGACGCATGATATCCCGATGGGCATGCTCCCGATTTCGGAAGGGCAGGGCCGGCATTGCCTGATGGAGCGCAATAGCTTCCACTCGCATGGTAGCCGCTTGGACAGGCGCCGACCTTTGGGACGGGCTGTGCAACCGCGCTGGCGGTTCCTGCCGCAAGGCATATCGCGAGGATGCCGAGTGTCGGCAGAAAGGCGAGGCGGGTCGTCATGGGCACGCAACTTCTTCAGTATATTCGGAGATTGGACGACGGGAGGCTCTCACGTTCGGCGGCTCGCAGTTGCTGAGGCCTTCAGCGATTGCTTCGTTGCCTCACATGAGAATGTTGGACGGTAAGCAGAAAGACAATCGCATCATGCGATCGCTTGCCGATTACTTCGTTTATGCCTAACGCGCGCGATCTGACAATTCGCCCAGCATGCCGCTGCAAGAAAATCGTGCGCTGTGACATTTTCGTTTCGAAATCCGACGCTGCCGCGGTGACGGATTCTCCGAACGGCTCTTCATCTTGTTTGTGATGCAACGATCTCCGGCGTGGTCGCTTTGGACGAAAGTAGGCATTCGTGCCGATTGACATGAAATATGATCACACGTCCGCCTCTCACGATTGTGATCCATTTGCCACATTTCTGTCATTTTAAGAATTGGATCGGACCAGCTTCACGCGCGTGAATTCAAGAAAAACGTAACAAAAATAAAGAATTAGCTGGCATCTTCCTGAAAGGAATCCTAGTCGTGATTTGTGGCGGCCTCTTGTCAGCAATTCCTCACTTTGCAAGGTTGCGATCGCAGGGGCTGAATAACAAAACCAAGCACTTTTCGATTCAGATCATATTACTGATCACGGGTTGAACCGGGCCAGCACCCTGCAGACAAGACGTCTCGGGGCAGTATGAGTGAGAGTTATTTCTTTCTGCGCAGCAACCGCACGACCGGATTGCAGGCAGCGCAAGTGCGTGGCGTTCCTGTTCACAGCCATTTCAAGAATCTTTCGGTACTGATTACTGAACGTTGTGGGCGCGATGCGGCGGCATTGTTTGCCGAACCCGTCATCAGTCACGGCAATGGAGCCGCTGAAACGACCGTCGCATGGTACGCGAGCGTCGAGGGTCCGGTGACGGACCTGCCGAGTCTCGATGCGACTGCCCGCATGGCTGCCGAGAACGCGTTGCGGCAGAGCATCGCCCGTCTGAAGCCGGCCTTGGATGACAGCGAGTTGGGCGCTGCTCTCCACGCGTGCCTCAATCTTCCGTCTCTCGGCGACGTGCTTCTCGTCGGAGGGCAGCCGGTTCTTGTGAACTGGGGTTTCGTCCCCGAGGAGACCGGTCTCGCAACGGCCCAGCGGGAGCGTCAATTCGCGGGAGCGCTGGGTGCGATCGCTCCGAATCTTCCGTTGCCGCCTCTCGACGTGGGCACGCTCGGGCCGGCTGCGATCCCCGGCATTGCCGAGGTCCCCACGGCTTCCGCTATTCCCGCTTCCGAGCCTGCTTCTGCAGCTCCGGCGCCTGAGCGGACAGAGCAGGTTGCGCCTGCGACGGCGCCCGCGGTCGTTCCTGTGGCTCATGTGCATCCGTCGCGTCCCTGGCTTGCGCCCGCGATCGCCTGCGGCCTTGCCCTTCTGCTGCTCCTCATCCTTCTGATCCCGGGCGTCCTGCGCTATCCGCAGGCGACCCTTCTGACGCCCGGCTTGTCGCTCGATCTCCAGAGGCAGATCAATGCCAGCCTCGAGGCGCGCATCGCCAGCCTCCAGGCCGCACTTGGCGACAATGTCTGCCGGGCAGGCAACGCTTCGCTGCTGCCGCCGCTCCTCGAGCGCGTACCGCGCTCGTCGGCGTCGGGACTGCCTGCAGGTTCCGCACCTGGAGGAAGCGCGGCCAATTCTCCATCCGCGGCTCCATCGTCGCAGCCGGCGCAGGCGGGAGGGCTGCTCGCCAGGCTCGATGCCTCGACCGCCCTCGTCGTTGCTCAGGGGCAGGGGACGACTGGGATCGGCACGGCTTTCTTCATCTCGGAAAAGCATCTCGTCACCAACCGGCACGTGATCGAAGAGGCGAGCCAGGACGGCGTCGGCGTGGTGAATCAGGCTCTCAACCGCCTTGTCCCCGCCCGCGTCATCGCGAGCTCAAGCGGGAGCGACATCGGAAGCGACGACTTCGCCGTTCTGGAGCTCTCCACCGGCAGTGGCGTCGCGTTGCCGCTCGCCGACACGGCAGAGCGTCTCCAGAACGTCGTCGCCGCGGGATTTCCCGCTTTCATCATGGAGACGGATGACGGCTTCCGCCGCCTTCAGGAGGGCGATGCGGGAGCAATCCCGCAGATGGCGGTCACGCAAGGCGTCGTCACAGCCATTCAGCGCGGCGAACGCGGCCTCGGCATTCTCGCCCATACGGCGACGATCTCTCCCGGCAACAGTGGAGGGCCGCTCGTGGACATGTGCGGGCGCGTGCTCGGGATGAACACGTTCCAGCGCGTTGATGCGGGCAATCAGCTGCGCGCGAACTTCGCCCTCAATGCGTCGGGACTGCAGGACTTCCTGCGCCAGCGCGGCATTGCCTTCCAGACCGCAGCGCCGACATGCGAGCCGCCCGCGCCGACAGCCAGCGCCCCACAACCCGCTCCGTCTGCCGCCGATGCGGCCGCGACGCCTGCTCCCACTCCTGCCGCGGGTACGCCGTAATGGAAAGCACACGTATCGCTTCGACTCCTCTCCTGGGCCTCAAGCCGCTCGGCAGCGCCGGCGAACGGTCGCACGGGCGGATCACCGATCTCCTGCGCGCCCAGCTGGGCGACGAGATCGCAGCCGTTCTTGCAGAGCCGGTTCCCGCGTCGGACGGACATCGCATCGACTGGTACGTTCCCGGAGCCGTCACGGCCGTGCCGCTCTCGGCCCTCGACGCCGCCGCGCGATCGGCGGCGGAAGCGCGCCTCGTCGCCATTCGCGACGCGGTTCTCGGGCTGGCACAGCAATATGAGCAGGGCGACACCGCGTCCGACCGGGCGCTTGGCACCGCGCTGCGCAACGCGATGACGACGCCCGACGAAAGCTGTGTCTATGTCGTCGCCGGGGCACCCGTGCTCATCGCCTGGGCCTATGCCCGCGAGAACGCGAGCGAACGGCACGACGGGTTGAGCGCCATCGTGAGCCGTGCCCGCGCCCAGCGACCCGCGCCCACAGCGCGTCCCGAAACGCCAGCCCCGCCGATGGCGCCCGTCATTGCGACCGCACGTCCTGCCGCTGCGGCTGCAGTCGCCGCGAGCGGCAATCCTGCATGGCTTCCTGCCTTGCTTTGGCTTCTGTTCGTCCTCTTCCTGGCGCTGATCTTCTGGCTGCTGCTCACGGCATGCGCGCTTCGCCTGCCGCTCATTGGCGACATACGGCCGAACTTCCTGAACTTCTGCTCCGCACGCGCCGAGAGTTCGGGGATCGTTGCCGAGGGAGACCGGACCGTGGCGCTCGAAGCGCAATTGCGTCAGCTCGAACTCGCGGCCCTGCGCCGGCAGGGGGATTGCCGGCAAGCGGCGGTGCCCAGCGCCCCGAGCGAGATGCAGCGCCGTCTCGACGAGGCTGGAGCACGCGGCGGCGAGATGCAGATTTCCCTGTCATGGGACGGACCTGCCGATCTCGACCTGATGATCGCCTGCCCGACCGGTCAAATCAACTTCCGGAGCCGGAGAGCGTGCGATGGCGAGCTCGACGTCGATATGAACGCCGGCACCAGACGGTCGATGACACCCGTCGAAAACGCCGTCTGGGCGCAATCCGTGCCGCGGGGCCCGTATCAGATCGGGGTCAATCTCTATGATCGCCGCGACGATGCGCGCAGACAAATTCCTTTCAAGGTGCGCATCCGCCGAAACGGCCGCGAGGAAACCCTCGAAGGTGCCGTCAATTCGGAAGGCGTTCCGCAGATCGTTCAACGCTTCGAGCAATGAATTTCAGCCGTTCGCGGCTACAGGGAAGAACACGATGAAAGAGGTCATTACCCTCGTCCCTCACTCCGGCGTTCAGTTCGTGGATGCGCCTTTCGATCTCGACCAGACGCCCCGGTTTTCGCGCACCTTCATCGAACGCCCGGATCCGAACGGCGGAGATGACATCTTCACGCGGGTGCGCCTCTATCCGGGATGGAACGAGCTCGATCCGGATGGTGAGGCGCCGAAACGCAGTGCCGGCGACGTCGAGTACGACATCTCGAAGCAGCGCGCGCTCGAGCCGTTCCTGGGCAAATGGGTTCCGGTGCCGTATCTGCGCGTGAAGGCTGGGAGGGGCGCCGACGGGCAGGAGGTTTACGACGAGGGGCCGACCAACTGGGTGCGCGTGCGCGTCGTCGAGCGAGCCGATCGCCAGCGCGGCAGCGGCCCGAGCCACCATGCGGTCTTCGCCTTCGACACCGAACTCGCAGAGCGCTTCCCCAACCGTCCCTATACCGCGCCGGAAGCCGGCGATGCCGAGAACTCACAGGAGTTTCGCTTCGTCACGCGCATGAGCGCGATCGGCTGGTTCCTGTCCAACCCGAAGACCGACTCCGAGAGCGGACAGGCCCACGATTTCCAATCGTGGGTTCTGGAATGGCTGTGGGAGCTGTTCCGCGAGTTCAAGGAGGCGCAGCGTCCCGGTCGCCCCTTCAAGAAGGAGGATCTCGAGTATCCTCTCGAATTCGCGGCGCGCTATTTCGCATTCCTGGAATTCCTCGGGCTCGCGGTGAAGCCCGCGACGGTGCGCTTCATCGATACCGTCTCGAAGGATCCGCCGGCCCGTCCGGTCGGCGTCGACCTGATCCTTGATGTGGGCAATTCGCGCACCTGCGGTCTCCTGATCGAGCGCTTCCCGAATGAGGATGCGATCAATCTCGGAAACTCGATGGTGCTCGAGCTGCGCGATCTCGGCCGCCCCGAGATCGTCTATGACAAGCCGTTCGAGAGTCACGTCGAGCTCGTGGCCGCGAATTTCGGACGCGAGGAGCTGTCCCGTGAATCCGGTCGCTCGAAAGCGTTCTTCTGGCCGGGCATGGTGCGGGTCGGGCCTGAGGCCGCACGCTATCGCGAGCAGGCGGAAGGCACCGAAGCGCTCTCGGGCATGTCGAGCCCGAAGCGGTATCTGTGGGACGTCGCGGCGGCCAACCAGGACTGGAAGTTCAACGCGGCGCTCGGGCGTCCGAGCCACGTCGAGGCCCCGATCGAAAAGGCGGTGCGCCGCTTCATCAATCCGCGCGGCGACGTGCGCGGCCAGATCCAGCAGGATAGGGTCCTCTTTCAGAAGAAGCTCTACGGGCGCCGCGAGGCGGCCGATCTCGAAGCCACGGCAAACCGCTTCGCATTCTCGCGCTCCTCGTTCTTCGGGTTCATGATCGCCGAGATCGTGTGGCAGGCCATGGTGATGATCAACAGCCCCGGCGTGCGCGCGCGCCGCGGGCAGAAGGATCTGCCGCGACGCCTGGAGCGGATTTTCTTCACGCTCCCGACGGCCACATCGGTGCGCGAGCAGCGCATCATGAAGATGCGCGCCGAAAGCGCCGTGAAGCTGATCTGGGATCTGATGGGCTGGAAGGAGCGCGCTCCGCCCCATCTGAACCAGCCGAGCGTTCATCTGAACCTCGACGAGGCGAGCTGCGTGCAGTTCGTGTATCTCTACGGAGAAATCGCGCGCAAGTTCGGCGGCGCCATCTCGCAGTATTTCGAGATCGCCGGCCGTCGCCGGCCCTATGCGGATGTCGATCAGGTTCCGGCTCCGGACGCCCAGCCCGAGCCATCGCTCAGGATCGCCTCCATCGATATCGGTGGCGGGACCAGCGATCTGATGATCACCACCTATTACGGCGAGGGTGATCGCGCGATCAGACCCGTGCAGACATTCCGCGAGGGCTTCCGGATCGCCGGCGACGACATCCTCAAGGAGATCATTCAACGCCATGTCCTGCGCGGCATCGAGGCCCGGCTGACCGAGTGCGGGCTGCGGTCGGCGCGCGAGTTCCTGAAGGAGCGCTTCGACGGCGATCGCGGCGGCATGGCGGAACAGGATCGCCATCTGCGCCGCCAGGTGATCCTGCGCCTCCTGGTTCCGCTCGGGCTTGCGATGCTGCATGCCTATGAGAAGGCAGGTGCCGCCGATCTGCTCTCCGTGCGCAGCCTCGGCTTCGCCGAGCTTCTCGAACTCGGCGGACAAGGTCAGGCCGCAGAAATCAAGCCTCGTCTGGCGGCATATCTCGAGAAGGCGGCCAGCGAACGCGGCGCTCAGGATTTCACCATCGAGTCCTGCCGGTTCACGCTGGACTTCTCTGAAATCGGACGCACCGTGCAGGAGGTCCTGCGGGGCCCGCTCGGATTGTTTGCGGAGGCCATTCACCACTTCGATTGCGACGTGGTGCTCCTGACCGGCCGCCCGTCCTGCCTGCCGAGCGTGGTCGATTTCGTGAACAACAGGCTTGCGGTCTCGCCGGATCGCATCGTGCCGCTTCACATGTACCGGCCAGGCCAGTGGTATCCGTTCCGCGGCCTGGGCGAGAGCCGCATCGTCGATCCCAAGACGACCGCGGCCGTCGGCTGCATGCTCTGTGCCCTGGCCGACCGGCAGCTGACGAACTTCTCCCTTTACTCCAAGGGGCTGACGATGCGCTCCACCGCCCGCTTTATCGGCGATCTGGAGCTCGACTTCCGCCTGCGGGAGGACAAGGTGATCTTCCGCGCCGACGATCTTCTCAAGCCTGGCGAAGCCAGTGCGAAGGAGATCAGGTTCCACGGCAAGACCCGTATCGGTTTCCGCCAGTTGCCGTTCGAGCGCTGGACCGCGACGCCCCTCTACATGCTCAAGCTTGATCCCGGAAGCCATAGCGAACGGATCGAGAACCCGCTCACGGTCACCCTCGAGCGCGAGAGCCCGGAGGAGGCTGATCTCGGCACCGACAAGTTCCTCGACGCCGAGGCGCAGAAGGAGGAACTGAAGATCGTGGAGGCCAAGGACAATGCCGGCGCCGACCTGAGCCGCATCATGTCCCTGTCCCTCAATACTCTCGCCGATGAGGACGGTTATTGGCTGGACACCGGCGTCCTGACCGTTCCCTGAGCAATCGAGCAGCATTCATGTCGACCACACTTATTGCCGATAAAGCCCGCGCAGCGGCTGCCGCCACCAAGGATGCCATCGCCTGGCTGGGCGACGCCCGCAATGCCGACCGGATCGGGAGCGAACGGTCCGCCCTCGAGCGCGACTTCCGCAAGCGCGCCGTGGAGGTCGCCAAGCTCGCCGATGCGGCCGACAGGCCGATGTGCGCGGCGGTGTTCGGGCCGAGCCAGGTGGGCAAAAGCCACCTGATGAGCGTCCTCGCCGCACCGCAGGGCAAGGAGCTGACGGCGGCCTTCGCAGGGCATGATCCGATCGTCTATATCGAGAAGATCAACCCCGATAAGGGTAAGGAAGCGACCGGCCTCGTCACGCGCTTCACGACCAAGTCCGTCACGACGCCCGATGGTTTTCCAGTGGCGCTGCGGCTCTTGAGCCATGCGGACATCATCAAGATCCTGGGCAATGCCTACCTGCATGATGCGCGCCCGCAGAAGTACGAGCCGCATTTGATTCCGTCTCCAGAGGCCATTGCCGCTCACATCGCGTCTTTCGCGGGGCGTGACGGCGCCGCGCGCAACAATGGTCTCACGCAGGAGGATGTGTGGGATCTCCAGGACTATTTCACCAAGGACCTCGGCGAGTTCGAGGGCTACAGAAACCTGGGAGCATTCTGGGACGTTGCCGGAAGGCTGGTATCGACGGCATCCATCCAGGAACTGGGCAACTTCTTCTCGATTCTCTGGGGCCGCCACGACACGTTGACCGAGCTCTATGTCGCCCTGGTCAGTGCGCTGTCGGATCTCGGTTTCGCAGGCGATGCCTTCTGCCCCCTGGATTCCATCGTGACGGAGACGCATACGCGTATCATCGACGTGGAAGCGCTGGCAGGGCTGACGCAGCCCGGCGGAGATCTCCTCCCGATCCGCTCGTTGAATGCGCCCGCCGTTCAGATGACGCGCTCGATGGTGGCGGCGCTCACGGCGGAGCTCAGAATCGTTCTGTGCGAACGAGCCTGGGACTTCCAGGAGCACACGGATCTTCTCGATTTCCCCGGCTACCGGTCCCGCGGCCTGTCGGGTCTCGACGAGGATTACCAGGGCAAGACCGGACTCGCCGGCATGCTGGAGCGCGACCGGGCCAGCACGATCAAGAACCTGTTCCTGCGCGGAAAGGTCGACTACCTGTTCCAGCGCTACGTCGCCGAACAGGAAATCACCGCCATGCTCCTTTGCATCAAGGAGTCGAACATGGAGGTGCAGAGCCTGCCCGACGTGGTGGCGCGCTGGATCGAGAAGAGCCACGGTAAGACGCCGCTCGACCGAGCCGGCCGCCCGATCCTGCTGTACTTCGTGCTCACCCGCTTCGACATGATGTTCGAGGAAAAGGCGAGCGATGCGCATATGGATCTCGCCCTGCGGTTCGAAGGGCGCATGACGGCGAGCCTCATCGAGCCGTTCGGCAAGGGACATCGCTGGCCGCACGAGTGGACGCCCGACGAGCCCTTCCGCAACATGTACCTGATGCGCAGCCCGACGGCTCGCAACCGCACGATCTTCGTTTTCGACGAGAATGATCGCGAGGTGGAGCTGCAGCCGGGAGTGCGCCAGCGCGTCCAGGACCTGCGCGATGCCTTCGCGCGGGCTCCCCTGGTGCAGCGGCACTTCAAGGACCCGACACTCGCCTTCGACGAGATGCTGAAGGTGGGCGACGGCGGGGCTTCCCACATCGTTCGCAACCTCGCGCCCGTGTGCCGTCCGGACACAAAACCCACCCAGATCCGCCAGCGCTTGGCCGATCTGTGCCAGCGACTCCATGAGCCGCTTGCGCGCTACTACATCTCGACCGATGTCGAGAAGCGCCTCGCCGAGCGCGAGGCCGTTGCGCAGAAGGTCATGGATGCGGTCGAGGGCGTGTGGGGGCTCGGCCGGTTCGGTTCGCTCCTGCGTGCCCTCATGATCGATGCCGGCGCGCTCTCCGATCATCTCTATCAGGCCGTGGTTCAGCGCGGCCCGGAGCAGGCCTCGACTGAGGCGCCGGCTGCGGGAGGGCTCCTGCCGCGTCCGGGAGGGTTGCCGCGTCCAGGCGGACTTCCCCGTCCGGGCCAGGCCGCGACGCCGGCCGAACCGGCCAGGAGCGTCTCCGCACCGCCCGCGAACGGTCGTGACATGGCGCTGGCCAAAGCGGCGGTCGATTTCTGGATCCAGGGCATGCACGATCTGTGCGCCGACGAGGCGCGTCTCATGGCGCTCGGGATTTCCGAGGACATGCTGCGCGAGATCGTCACCGAGCTGGCGGGTGCTTCGACGCGTCTCGAACTGACCGCGTCGATCGCCGCGGGCCTCTCGTCGCTGAGCCATGTGGAGCGTCTCGAGCAGCAGGTCGCGAAGGCGAGCGTTCTGGCGGAGCGCCGCATCAACCGCTTCGTCTCCGAACTCGGCTACGACCAATGCCCGCTGGATCAGCGGCCCCGGTCCGCTGACGGAACATCTCCGGTTTTTGCACCCCGTGCCGTCGTCTACGACGTGGCCGGATTGCCGCCCGAGCCGATCGATACCCCGCAGGCCTACGTGATCGACTGGATGTACGCATTCTTCGCCTTGGTCACGGAAAACGCGAAGAGCGAGAACGGCCAAACTTTCGACATCGAACAGAACGCCCGTCTCGGCCGGATCCTCGAGGTCCTGGCGAACGCGCGCGGATGAGACACGCATCATGAGCACAATTCGCATTGAAGAGGATCGAAGCCGGCCCGGCGGTTACGCGCTGATCCGCCTTGGTGCCCAGATCGGCGACGGGGACCCGCGCTTCACGCTGGAACGCGAGACGCCCGAGAAGCCGCGTCTCGGCCCCGACGGATGGCAGGCGGAGCCGGTTCTGCTGTCGCCCGACGAGGTGCGCGAGGAGGGAGGCGAAACCGTTCTCGTCATCGGTCCGGACGTGGTGGACGAGGTCGAGGAGGACACGCTCATCACTGTTGCGGTGCCCGCCCTCGGTCTCACGTGGCGCGACTACTGGCCGAGCCTGACCGTGTCGGGGCGGCCCCGCCGCAAGAGCGCCGTGGTCGGCACGACCGGCAGCCATGTCGGAGCGAAGACCGTCCGCGCGCCCGAACCGCCGGTGCCTCCGGCGCCCATGCCGCCTCCTTTGCCCAAGCCGCCCGCCGATGCTTCGCCTGCGCCGGAGCCGGTGCCGCCGACCACCCCTGTTCCGGCCGCTCCCGTTTCGCGATCCGGCGTGTGGATCGCAGCCGGCATCGCGGCGCTTTTCCTTCTGATCGCGGCAGGAGCGGGCGCCTATTGGTGGCTCGTGATGCGCCACACCGAGCCTCAGGTGGCACAGACGGAGCCGGCCCCGCAGCCGAGTGCACCGGCGCCGGCCGCCGAAGCACCGTCCTCGGCCGAGCCGCAGCAATCTGCTCCTCCCGCGGCCACTCCGCCTGCTCCTGCGGCGCCGGCTCCCGTCGATCCGCGGGAGACGCTGCGCCAGCTGGCCCAGTCAGGCACCCCGGCCGAACTCCACGATTTCGGTCAGCGCCAGATCGCGGAGGGGCAGCGCGACATCGGCTTCACGGCGATCGACATCTCCCAGCAGCGCGGCAACCCGCAGGCGCGCCTGCAGTTCGGCCGCTGGTACGACCCCCGCTATCAGACCGAATCCCGTTTCTTCTCGAAGCCGGATCCGACGATTGCCGCCCGCTACTACCAGGACGCGCGCAATGCCGGCGCAGCAGAGGCGGGCGACGAGCTGCGCGGATTGTGCACGGCGCTCGAGAACGATCCTCCTGCCGATCCGGCCGCCGAAGATGCCGCACGCATGACGGTCGAGCAGTTCTGCCGATGACGGAGACAACAGCCATGAAGCAATCCACGATCAGGCATCCCTTGCTGGCGACTTTCGCCCTTGCGGCGGGTCTTGCGACGCTCGCTCCGTCATCGGCTCTTGCTCAGGCGGCGCAACGCCCCGCGGGACCGCAGGCGCAATCCGCGTCCCGCCGGCCGCTCCTCGTCGAGGGCAAGCAGACCCTTTTCCAAAGAGTCCTCACCAGGCCCGGTGCCAAGATCCTCGCGCAGCCGGCGGCCAACGCCGCGGTGCGGCAGGGTGACGTGAAGCCGTTCTCGGTCTTCTACGTCTTCGGACGACAGGGCAATTTCGTCGAGGTCGGCGGTTCGCTCGCCGGCGGTCCGGTCGGATTCATCCCGGCCGATCGCACGATCGACTGGAAGCAGACGATCGTCGCCGCCTTCAACAATCCGGCCGGGCGAGAGAGGTCGCTCCTATTCCGCGACCAGGAGGCCATCGACTCGGTGATCCGTGATCCGGCTGCGGCCGAGCGCCTGTCCGCCCTTCGGGCCGAGGCGGTGGCGGGCCGTGTCGGCGGCAACGGGCCCGTGCTGTCCATCGAGCCCGAGGCGCATATCAATATCGACGAGAACTTTTACATTCTGCCGATCATGGAGCATGCGGACCGGCGCCTGCCCGGACGCCTCAACGGCAAGATCCTCCGCGTTGCGGCGGTTCGGCGCGCGGACAATCCGGCTCGCGGGGCGGACGCCTCCGCCGCGGATGCCATGCGGGACTTCAAGGTCGGGCTGAACTTCGTCATCGACACCACGATCACGATGGGACCGTACATCTCCCGGACGCAGCAGGCGGTCGAGCGGATCCAGGCTGAAATCGCGAGCTCCGACATCGCCGACAAGGTCCGTTTCGGACTGACGGGATTCCGCCAGAGCCTCGCCATCGCTCCGCGTGCCGGCTATCACACCCGCGTTGCCCTTCCGCTCGACACGTCGAGCACCGCGGCGAACTTCCTCGCGCAGATCCGTTCGCTGGATGTAGCCCAGGCTCCGACTCCCGGTTGGCGCGAGGACTCGCTCGGCGGCGTCTACGATGCCATCAAGTCCGCGCGCTGGGAGCAGTTCGGCGGGCGTTTCGTCGTTCTCGTGACCGATGCCGGCCCGCGTCTCGCCCGCGAGGGACATGTCCGCGTTCGCCTCGACCCGCGCGAGCTGAACGGGTTTGCCGCGGAGCAGAACATCGCGATCTTCACGCTGCATCTTAAGACCCCGCAGGGCGCCCAGGACAACGCCTTCGCGGAGAGCGCCTACCGGCAGCTCTCTGCATGGGCGAACGGCACGTCGCTCTATTTCGGCGTCGAGGGCGGCGGCGTCGATGATTTCGGCCGCACGGTGGACGATCTGGCCGCTGCTCTCCTGCAGCAGATGCGCAGCGCATTGGGAGCATCGGCGGCCCCGTCGGCCTCCGCTCCGGCCGCACCGCAGAACTCCGTACAGCAGACCGCGCAGTTGGTGGGGCTCGCCATGCAGCTGGCCTATCTGGGAGAGCGGCAGGGCACCGCCGCACCCGATGTCTTCGAGGCCTGGGTATCGGATCGCGACATCGCCAATCCGCGCAAGTCCGCTCTCGACGTGAGGGTGTTCCTCACCAAGAGCCAGCTCGCGAACCTGCGCGACGTGACGCAGGCGATCATCGAGAAGGGTGAGGCGAGCATCCAGAACATCGACCCGACGAGCTTCTTCCAGCAGCTGCGGAGCGCCGTCGCCGCCATGTCGCGCGACCCCTCGCGCCTCATGAGCACGGAGTTCAGCGATCTCGGAAGCGCGCTGGGAGAGTTCCTCCAGGATCTGCCCTACCAGAGCGACGTGATGCGCATCACGGAGCAGCGCTGGCTGCAGATGTCGGGCGCCGAGCAGCGTGAGATGATCGATCGGCTGAAGTCCAAGCTCGGGCTCTACGAGCAGATCCACAACACGCCGAGCAAATGGACGGCGCTGGCCGACGGCGTGCCCGACGGCGAGCGGGTCTCCGCGATCCCTCTCGCGTTCATGCCCTGAGGCCTCATGACCGTTCAGCACACATGGCTCTCGGCGGAAGGGATCGTGCGCCGCCTCGACGACGCGGAGCGTCGCTTCGAGCTGCGGCTCCCGTCACTGACGCTCGGCCCCGGCGACCGCGTGGCGATCGTCGGCCCGTCCGGCAGCGGCAAGACCACGGCCCTCGACGTGCTGGCGCTGGCCAGCCCACCCGATGCTGCCGCGAGCTTTCGTCTCGCCTCTCACGGCGGGCCGATGGTCGATCTGCTCGATCTGTTCGCACGCCGGGCGGATACGACGCTCGCGAGCCTGCGGGCCCGCCATTTCGGTTACATCCTGCAGACGCATGCCCTCATGCCGTTTCTCACGATCGCGGAGAACATCGAGGTGTCGATGCGCCTTGCGGGACGTCATGAGCCGGGGCGTGCGGCAATGCTCCTGAGAGCCCTTGATCTCGACATCCCGTTGCGGGCTCTGCCAACGGCATTGTCCGTCGGCCAGCGGCAGCGGGTCGCGGTGGCGCGGGCACTCGCGCATCGCCCTTCTTTCCTGATTGCCGACGAGCCGACCGCATCCCTGGATCCGGCTTCGGCCGAGCGGACATTGCAGGCCTGCCTCGATCTCGTCGCTGAGAGCGGAGCGGGGATGCTGCTCGTCACGCATGACCGGGCGCTGGCCGAGGAAAACGGTTTCACAATTCTGCAGGTGGACGTCGAGCGCCGTCCCGGGGCTGTTGTCAGCACCGTGCGTGAACGCTCGTCCTCGGCTCGGCTTCGGGTGGCGCCATGACGGTTGCAATGATCAGCCTCCGCGCGCTTGCACGCGAGCGAACTCTTCTGCTGTTCACGGTCGCCGGGCTGGCGGCGGTGCTTGCGCCGCTCATGGTCCTCTATGGACTGAAATTCGGCGTCGTGAGCGCACTGCTCTCCGCGCTCCGCGACGATCCCCGCAATCGGGAGATCCAGTTCCGCGGCAATTATGGTCTCGATGCCGAGGCGATCGAGGCGCTGCGTGCCTTGCCGGGAGCGGCTTTCGTGATCCCGGCCCCGCGCACGATCGCGGCCCGCATGACCTTCGAAACGCAGGGCGGTAATGCAATCGTTCAGGCGGGCGTTTCGCCGACCGAAGCCGGCGATCCCCTCGTGTCCGACCTGACCACATCGCTCTCCACGGAGGAGGTGGTGCTCAGCTCCGGCCTGGCGCGTCGCCTGGGTGTCCGGGTCGGGGACGACGTGATCGCCAGCAATGCCCGAACAGTCAGCGGCGGCACGGAGCCCATCGAGTTCGCCCTGCGGGTGAGGGCGGTGCTGGAGCCCGGCATCGTGGAGCACGAATGGGCCCTCCTGGCTCCCGAGCTTCTCGCACGCCTCGAGGCCTTTCTCGATGGCTATGCCGTGCCGGGTTCCGAGCATGGCGGGCGTCCGCTGGCGGAGCGGCCGGAGCGCTATGAAACCGTCCGGTTCTACGCTGCGAGCCTCGAGGATGTGGCGCGCCTCGACGAGCACTTGAGCGGGATGGGCTATACAGTCTTCTCCCGCGCGGCGGACGTTCGCTCGATCCTGGCCCTCGACCGGAATCTCGCCCTCGTCTTCACGGGTCTCGCGAGCATCGCATCCCTCGGCTACGCGATCTCTCTCGCGGCGAGCCTGGCCGCAAGCTTCGAGCAGAAGCGGCGCCATGTCGGTCTGCTTCGGCTGTGCGGGGCCAGCCGCGCCGCCGTCCTCGCGTGGCCGGCGACACAGGGGCTCGCGATCACGATCTGCGGCTTTACCTGCGCGCTCGTCCTGTACGGAGCCTTCGCCGTAACGGTGAACTCGCTCTTCGCGGGCGATCTTCCGCGAGGCGCGGCGGTCTGCCGCCTCGAGGTCCAGCACTTCGTCGCCGCGCTCGCCGGATCGCTCGCCGTCGTCGCTCTTGTGGTGGCCATGATCGGGAAGAGCGTCGCCGCCGTGAGCCCGGCCGAAGCGCTGAGGCAGGAATGAGCAAGAGCACAGCAGAACAGGAAGAATGCTCATGATGCACCGGCATTGGATTGCAGCCGGACTGATCTCCCTCTCGGCCCTCGGAGCCGCCGAGGCGCAGACGGTCCAATCGAACCCGGCTGCGGCTCCGAACGCCGCGCCGCCCGTGCAAACGTCGTGGCCGGTCGAGGACTGGAACCCGCAGGCGAATGAGGATGACTATGTCGTTCCTTTGCCGTGCGGCGGTGCCATGGTGTTTCGCCGTGTGTCGACGGGCATTCGTCCTCCGGGCGCGGAGAGCGCCGTTCTCGAGGACAGGCAGGTGCGCCTCGGCTGGTCGAGCGATCAGACCGGTTATGTCGACTTCTTCCGGTCCGACTACATCGCCGGACCTTTCGACGACGAGCGGACGCACGAGCGGTTCTACTACATCGGAAAGTATGAGGTGACCAAGGCGCAGTACGACGCGGTGATGCAGGCGCCGTGTCCCGCCTATGATCAGACGGATGGGGCACTGCCGGCGACGAATCTGAGCTGGTTCGACGCGGTCGAGTTCACGCGCAAGCTGACGAACTGGCTCTATGCGAACGCGCCCGCGCACCTGCCCGGCGATACCGGTCAGCCCGGCTATGTCCGCCTGCCCACGGAGGTGGAGTGGGAGTTCGCTGCCCGCGGCGGCATCGCGGTGACGGATTCCGAGCGGGCCGACAAGGTGTTCCCGATGCAGGGGGCGCTCACGGATTACGTTTGGCATGCAGGTCCGGAATCCTCGGACGGCAAGCTCAACATGATCGGCTCTCTGAAGGGGAATCCGCTTCATCTTCACGACGTGCTCGGAAACGTGGAGGAGCTGGTGCTCGAGCCCTTCCGTATGAACCGGGTGGGGCGCCTGCACGGCCAGGCCGGCGGCTTCATCACGAAGGGCGGCTCCTACGATACGCCGGCCGGTGAAGTCAGAAGCGCGATGCGTTCCGAGTTTCCGCATTTCTCTCCCGTCACGAAGGGCGAGATGAAGCGCGAGACGTTCGGATTCCGCGCCGCCATCGGCGGATCCGTTCTGGGCGATCTCGCCCAGGCAACCGAGCTGCAGCGCGCCTGGCAATCGGCGCGTTCCAGCCGCGTCGAGGCTCAAGCCAACCCCGCGGAGGCGCTGAGGCAACTCGCGCGTCAGACGCCGGATGCAGAGATGCGCTCGCATCTCGAGTCTCTCGATCAGGTCCTGTCCCGCGAGCTTGCGCTCCGCAACGAGGTCGAGGGGCGGGCGGCCAAGAATCTTCTCATGAATGCGGCCGTGCTGCGAAGCCGTCTGCAGCAAACCGCGCGTCTCAATGACCGGACTTATGAGGCCATCGAGAGCTATCAGAAAATCACGTCGACGGACGCTGCCGGTCAGGCCGC